>Ga0315281_10001613_pt1 | contig 33496 bp, 27 predicted proteins | sample YL17G07_0_MG_FD_204540 | JGI IMG/M metagenome (GOLD analysis project Ga0315281, IMG submission 204540) | Sediment microbial communities from Yellowstone Lake, YNP, Wyoming, USA - YL17G07_0 | ecosystem: Environmental > Aquatic > Freshwater > Lake > Sediment | place: USA: Wyoming | collected...
CGAGCTCCTCGATTATCGCTCGGCCACCAGCCGGTTCGGTCTGGCCAAGGCCGCCCTGGCCCTTTCGGGTTTCTCGCCCTACGCCGCGCCCTGGCCGGCCGGAGTTCGCTCCCTGGCCGCGATGCTCAAGCTCTTCGGCGGCGGGATCGAGCTGAATACGCTGGCGGCCATCCCCAGCGGCAGCGGGCTGGGCACGTCCAGCATCATGGGCGCGGTGCTGGCCGCCGTCATCAACCGCATGGTCGGCGACCGCCTCTCCGAGCGCGAGCTCTTCCACGCCGTCCTCAAGCTCGAACAGGAGCTGACGACGGGAGGCGGCTGGCAGGACCAGATCGGCGGCGTCCTGCCCGGCGTCAAGGTCATCTCCTCCGGGCCGGGCCTGGTCCCGGATCCCTGGATCCACTACGTCCTGCCCGACCTTCTCGATCCCGGGATGAACGGCGGGACGACACTCCTTTTCTACACGGGCATCCGCCGCTTGGCGAAAAACATTCTGCGCTACGTCGTGGGCAATTACCTCGACCGCGATCCCTCCGCGCTGGCCACCCTGCACGATCTGCACGCCTATCCCGTCGACATGCGGGAAGCCATGTCGGCCAAGAACCACCGCCGTTTCGGCGCGCTCATCGACGTCGCCTGGCGCCTGAACAAGCGCATCGACCCGGATTCGACCACGCCCGAGATCGAGGCCATCCTGGCCCGGATCAAGCCCCGCATCCACGGGGCCAAGCTCCTGGGCGCCGGCGGCGGCGGGTTTCTGCTGATCGTCGGCAAAACTCCCAAAGATGCCCAGGCCATCCGCCGAACGCTGACGAACAACCCCCCCAACCCGCGGGCCCGTTTCTTTGACTACCAGATCAACAACCAGGGCCTGACGGTCACAGTGTGCTGACGCATATAAAAAAAGGGCGATACGGTTTCCCGTATCGCCCCGTGGTTTAATCGAGTTCGATCCGCGCTAAACTCGCCTCAATTCGGTTCCTTCCGGCCACTGTATAGTGATCGTTTTGTCATATTCTCCGGCCAAGTGTTATCGGTCCTTGCTCACCACGTTACCGACGGCTACCCCCAAGTTACGAGGATCGGGAATGCCCGACACTTTTTGCGGGCTCCAGCTCCGGCTAATCCTGAGGAGCAAAATGGCCTCTCGGCCAATCTCGTCGGCAACAAGGAGATCGACGTTTCTCCAGTCGTTGTCGGTTATGGTGATTTCTTTCAACAGCCGTGTGGACTTGAAAAGTTCTTTCACCAGGAAAAACCGGACGGTGATCGGATTTTTTACGATATCGGGATGACCGGACAGGATCGGTACGGAGAGAACCGGCTTTTCGATTTTCACCGGGAGCGCGCCATATTCCCGCGTCCAACGGAAGTCTCTCCCAGCGGGGGTTTTCTCCGGAGCGTATAGGCCGAAGTCCTGTACGAGGCCCAGCTTTTCGGTCCGGGACTGGAGGGAGAGCGAATGAGTAGAATTCCAGAGGTGGACGGCGCCATAAACGAGTATGGCCATAGTCACGGCCAGCGGAAGGCGCCGCCGGAATGGCCTTCCTTCCGCTCCCCTCACCGGGATGATCGGTTTAGAGCGTTCTGCCGAATCCACCGAGCTTTTTAACTCCGGCAAGCGAGATAGGCAAAACAACAATCCGATTAAGAACCAGAGCATGTATTTGATTTCATAACTTCCGATATAAGAATGCATCTGGGAGTTTATAGCGAAGGCAAAGATACCGGATGCCGCGCCTATGGACAAATATATTCTTTTTGAATATGCGTAATTCGCTCGTTTTCGAAAGGCGTTTTTTATTTGGCTATAAAGCGCCCAACTGAGCCAAATTATTACGACAATTCCGGATATCCCCAGCTCTGCTCCAATTTGCAATAGATAATTTTCCGCAGACTCTGGCGTTATTTCGGCCGTTTTAAACTCGTTTGTATAATTTGCGACTTCAATAATGTAGCTTCCTATGCCTATGCCAGAGATGGGATACTCTTTTAACATTTTTATCGCAGAGCCCCAGAGCACTTGAATTCTCCATTCGATATTTCTTTTCGAATCTTGAAACCGGTTTATGGTTACGGTATCGCGAACGCGTGATAATATCGCGTTTCTAAAGGCAAACACACACGAAATAATTGCTACAAGGAGAATAATTCCAGTAACATATTTTCGTGCAGCTTTTCTGACCGATCCCCCACCTGAGTATATTAGCGTGATTATGGCCCCAACAGCGAAAATTCCTGAAGCCATAAAAAGGCTTAAAAGCCCAATTTTCGACCCCGCAAAAAAGATAAGGAAAAAAGAAAGGAGGACGGCTCCCCCCGCAGCAATTTTTCGCCAAATATTCGGGGTAGCGAAAAACATTCCCAAGAAAAGCGGCGCAGCCATAGATAAATAGGCACCTAAGGATAAGGCATCCTTGAATGTCCCATTGATCTGCATGTAGCGGTAACTTGATGGATTACTACCCAACATGTCATGTCCAAAATGCTGAAAAAGTGCAAAACAGAAAGAAAGAAACGAACTAATTGCCAAGACCGATATAGCTTCCGTTATGTTTTTTTCTGATTGGATGGACTTTTTTATAATCCAGAAAAAAGCCAATCCTGTAAGGTAATTTAGAGACTGAAAAACCACGCTCATGATAGCGCCGCCGGCGCTGACGCCAAAGGTGTTTGTCTTGATTTCATAAATCGTCAAGCCGTGGAAAGGAAAGAAATTCGAAAAGCGGAAGAACGTAACCGCTGCGGAAACCGCGACGATCAAAGCGAAAACGATCATGGGCTTCCTCAGGGCCGGTGTGAAAACGTCCTCGTTCTTCGCCGGATCCCGGTTGAGAAGAACGCCGAGAAAGAAAAAGAGAAAGAGGACAAGCGCCGCGGGTGCGTGGGGGAAAGGCTCGGAAATTCCAAAGAAATAGGGAAGATTATTTATCAGCGGAAAAGTGAAAATGAAGAAGATGGTCCCCCGTCGAAGATTTACCCAAGCCAGTATCGCGGCGAGGATGAGAATCGGGACGAGAACAAGCTGGAATGATAGGACCAGTGGTACATATTTATAGTAAAATAACGCGAGTCCGCTAATATAGGCAAGATTGCGAAAAAGAATCTTAAGATCAATTTTTCTTTTCATTTCACCAATTAAGGATCGATCCGATTCCTTTATTAGGCTTATATGTCGGAACAATCGTTTGCATGACTTCGATAATTTCTTCACGCTTACAACAATTGGTGCAAAGAGTTTTCAGCCGATCAACGGATTCCCAAAGAATATTTTCGGTCCATTCCCGCCTGGTTTTCGCCTTGAAGATTTTCGGGTGCTCCGTCGGTTCACTCCCCTCCTCTGAGCCAATCAGTTCCTCAAAAAGCTTCTCCCCTGGCCGAATTCCCGAATAGACGATGGCGATATCAATATCCGGCTCATGTCCGCTCAAACGGATCATCTCCCGGGCTAAATCATCGATCTTGACGGGATCGCCCATATCCAGAATGAAGACTTCTCCGCCTTCGCCGGCAGCCGCGGCAGCCAATACTAATAACACGGCTTCGGCCGTAGCCATGAAATACCGCTTCATATCCGGGTGAGTTACGGTAACAGGTCCACCCATTTGGATTTGTTCCTTAAAAAGTGGAATAACGCTCCCCCGGCTCCCCAAGACATTGCCGAAGCGGACGGAAATGAATCGAGTGCCGTTCCGTTTGTTCAAGACCCTTAGTATCTCCTCCCCGACACGCTTGGATGCTCCCATGATACTCGTAGGGTTGATGGCTTTGTCCGTGGAGATATTGACGAAGGCTGAAACTCCGTATTTGATAGCTAGTTCGCCGAGAATTCTTGTTCCAAATATATTCGTTTTCACCGCCTCCTCGGGAAAGTGTTCGAGGATGGGAACATGTTTGTAAGCCGCCGCATGAAGAACGATTTCCGGTCGAAAACCGTCGAACACCGCCTCCATCTTTCCGGAATCGCGTATATCGCCGATATAAGGAGATATGCTTCCTCCCCGTTTTTTTAAACGATTCGTCAAATAAAATAATTCCGTTTCGTCGATATCCAATATTCCCAGCCTAGCCGGATCGAAATGATAAAGCGTCTGGGCTAATTCCGATCCGATTGAGCCTCCCGCTCCGGTGATTAAAATCCTTTTCCCGCTGACGAAGCCTCGAATCGCCTTAAAATCGATTTGAACAGGCTCTCTTCCGAGAAGGTCTTCCACTCGGACTTCCTGGACGTCTTTTAGGGCAACATTCCTGTCGACAAGATCGATAATACTAGGAAGGATTTTAACTTTTTTATTAGCATCCGTCGCCCTTATCAATTTTACTATCTGCCGAATATCATTGGATCGCGCCGAGGGAATAGCAATAAGGATTTCGTCGATATGATACGTTTTTAGGATTTCCGGAATATTTTTTCTTCCCCCGAGAACTTTAATATCATGAATGATTATGCCTTTCTTTGCCGGATCGTCATCGATATATCCGACGGGAAAATTCTTCGAGCGGAAATTGTTCATCATTTCCCGACCGATTTGTTCGCCCGCCTCGCCGGCTCCGATAATCAAAGTCCTGGCTTTACCCTTGGCAGCCTGGTTACGTCGGATTCGATATTCGCGAAACGCTCTTTTCGAAACGCGAAGCGCGCCAATCAGAACTAAGGAGAATCCTAGATCCATGATATAAACTGATCTCGGGAAGAACCGGAATTCGGGAATCTTGTCTATGAGCAAAGGGCCCAAAAGATACATCGTCAATCCAAGGAGAATCCCACCTAAGATCAAGGCCAAAGCTAAGCGAACCCCCTCGCGGACGGAAAAAAAGCGCCAAGTAAAATTATAATTTTTTAGAGCTATTAGAAAACTAACGTAACATGACTCCGCCAAAACAATGAAGCTGATCATTATCCGACTATATTCGCCCGGGATCTTCCCATCGAATCTGAGCCAAAACGAAAAATAAACCGCGAAGGCGATAAAAACGATGTCAGTAAAAAAAAAGAAAATCTTTCTTTTCCAATACGTCGTCTTAATGAGAAAATCTCGGATTCGAAGCAAGTCTCGCGCCATTGTCACCCCACCACGTTTAATAACCAGATTACTTACGGACCCTTTTAATCACTCTACTGATCCGCTCCAAATCCTCCTCCATAAGATTGCTTCCGCTGGGAAGACAAAGACCTTTGTCAAATAGCTCCTCAGAGATATCGCCGCCGCGTTTTCGGCAGCCGGCAAAAATCGGTTGAAGATGCATCGGCTTCCAAACCGGTCTCGCCTCGATATTTTCTGCTTCGAGTGAAAGTCGAATATCCTCTCTCGTCGCCCCGAATTCCTTCGGATCGACTTGGATGCATGTCAACCAGCGATTCGACCTTCCATAATCCGCCTCAGGTATAAACGAAATTCCAGGAAGGTCACCAAGAACTTGCCTATACCACTCGAAGATCCGTCTCCTCGCAGCTACACGATCTTCGATGACTTTCAATTGGCCGCGCCCGATCGCTGCGACGATATTGCTCATTCTATAGTTATAACCGATTTGAGAATGCTGATAATGCGGCGCCGGGTCACGGGCTTGGGTGGCCAGGAACCGGGCCTTCCGAATAATTTCCTCATCCGCCGAAACCAGCATCCCTCCGCCCGAAGAAGTAATAATCTTATTTCCATTGAATGAGAGCGCCGCCGCTTTTCCGAAGCATCCGGCTTTTTTCCCATCGTATATCGCGCCAAGCGCTTCAGCTGCATCTTCGATTATCGGCACACTGTATCTTTTACAAATGTCCTCGATCCTCTTATAGTCGGCACATTGGCCGTAGAGATCTACAGCAATAACGGCTGCGGGCTTTTTTCCGATCTGCGTGCAATAATCAATTTCCTCTTCCATAAGGTTTGGATTAATGTTCCAGGTCTCTCGGTCGCAGTCGATAAAAATGGGCGATCCACCCGTATAAAGTATGGCATTTGCCGGAGCGCTAAAGGTCAATGTCGAACACAACACCAAGTCGCCAGGCTTCACGCCGAGGAGAATGAGCGCCAAATGGAGCGCCGCTGTTCCAGACGAAAGCGCGACTGTATCTCGAATATCCAGATATTCACACATCTCCCTTTCAAACGCATCTACCATCGGACCGAGCGGGGCGATCCAGTTCGACCGAAAGGCCTCGGCCACGAATACCGCCTCGTGGCCAGACATATGGGGGGGAGATAGATAAATGCGGAGGTTCTTCATTCTTTCTCTTCGTTCATCCTCATGAAGCGGGCGGGATTACCGGCAACTACCCAATAATCCGGAATATCTCTGATTACTACCGCTCCCATGCCAACGATAGCATTCCGTCCAATTCGGCAATTATTGATGACGGACGCGCCAAGTCCGATCCAGCTTCCAGCTCCGATCGAAACGCCCCCTCCGAGGTGCGCCCCCGGGGAAATATGGACAAATTCGCTGAGCCTGCAATCATGATCGACGCAAGCCCCCGTATTGATGATCGCATGTCGTCCGATCGTCGCACCGGAGTTAATCACGGTTCCGGCCATGACGACCGTTCCAAGTCCAAAGCTCGTTTCCCCGCCTATGACGGCTGACGCGTGCACGGCCGTATCGAATCGGCCTCTTCCGGATACCTCAAGTTTCATAGCGATACGCCGCCTCACTACATTGTCTCCGATTCCGACGATCACCAGGCTGTCCACCTTAGTTTCTAATCCCAGGAATTCTTCATAGCCAATAATATCGTATTTGGATCCGCTCCTCCCCCATTTACAGGACTCGTCCTCAATGAAGCCTAGAATCGGTTTATTTTCCGAGGCAAGTATATCCGCAATAACTCTTGCGTGACCACCCGACCCATATATGAACACGCTCTTACTCATAGGCGATTCCCGCTTCCCTTGAATTCTCCAATAGTCGCTTCGCCCGGATGATTAATTCCATCCCGCTTCAGGATTTTCCAAATCGTCATTCCGATTATCTTGATGTCCAGCCAAAAAGACAAGTTATCCACGTACCAGACATCCAGCTTGAATTTTTCGTCCCACGTGATCGCATTCCGGCCATTAACTTGTGCCCATCCGGAAATGCCCGGCTTAATCTCTTGCCGCCTTGCCTGTTCCGGCGTGTAGCGATCCAGATATTGCATTAAAAGCGGCCGAGGGCCGATCAGACTCATGTCGCCTTTCAATACATTCCAAAGCTCTGGTAGCTCATCAAGGGAGGATTCTCTCATAAATCGGCCAAACGGGATCAACCGCTCCGCGTCCGGCAGCAATTGCCTGTGCCCGTCTCGCCTGTCGATCATCGTCCGGAATTTATAGAGGATGAAACGCCGTTTTTTTAGCCCAGGCCGCATTTGGTTAAAAAAAATCGGCCACCCCATCCTCCATAAAATGAGAAGGGCGATTATGAGCAGTATAGGAGATAAAATAATCAGAGCCGCCGCGCTGACGACGACATCTAATGGACGTTTCCCTGGGCAACCCATAAAAGATTACTTTAACGTTTTCTTTTCCTATAAACAACTTCAAGCCAATCTACGAATTCAGTCGCTAATCGGTCTCGTGAAAACATCGTTTCGGCCAGCCGCCGTGCATTCCGGCCATACTCCCGGCGGAGCCCCGGATCATCGGCCAATTTACATAATGCGTCGGCAAAGGCTACCGGATCTCGTGGCGGCACCGCTATGCCACAGCGATATTCGCCCATCAGATTGGCCAACCAACCGGGATAGTTGTTAAGCACCGGCAAACCGGATGATATATAATCAAAAAATTTATTCGGTGAAGTGCCATAATAAAAAGCAGACACATCGTCTAAAATCATCAATCCGATATCGCAACAGCTCACCACGCGATTTAGTTGATTTTTGGGGATGGGATCAATAAAGCGGCAATTCACCAAGCCTTCGGACTGCGCCCGCGCGACAAGTTTTGGCTTCAACTTGCCGTCTCCAATGAAAGCAAGAACGATATCTCTCCGGCCACGGCTTAGTAAAACTTGGGCGGCGTCGAGCACTGCGTCCAATCCGTTAGCGATGCCGTGGGCACCGGTAAATACGGCCACGCAATCCGTGGGGCGAATACCGGGCAAATTCAGATCTGCACGCTGGGCAGGCTGGAAAAGATCTAGGTCACATCCATTCGGGATTACTATTATTGGGCAGCTTTTGGGACTATGGTGGGCAATACCCTCCTTGATACCGGGCGCAAGTGCAATGCATGCAGACGCTGCTCGGTAGCTCAACCATTCCAAGGCGGACATGCTGGCCAACACTATCGGATTTGTGACCACGCGCATAGCCCGTGGCAGTTCCGGCCATAAATCCCTTACTTCAAAGACAAAGGGCCTGCCCCGCAAGTAACGGGCAAAGATACCGGGAATGCCAGCGGTCAGCGGCGTCGTGGTGGCAAAAACCAGGTCATAATCCATCCGCATGGCCAGCCAGACGCTGCGCAGGGAGAAGCGTAAAAAAATAATAGCTCTTTGCGGCAGGCTCATATAGTTGCTGTATGCCATATTGAACTGAATGACCCTGATATTGTCAATGTTACCCGTGCGCATAAAATCACTAGGATTGCCTGGCAAGTCCAATTCGCCCTTGCCCTCTTTGGCGCAAACCATTGTTACTTCGTGTCCGCGAGCAATTAGCTGCCTGGCCATTTCATATGACCTAGTCCCTCCGGCCATGCGCGGGGTGTTAAAGTACTGATGAAAATAAAGGACGTGCATAAAATGACTATGTTCGCCTGCTCACTTTTGCAGGATAAACCGGGTTATAATTTTTTCGCTATGTTTTGCGGTGTGCAAAACCAGCGTATCGATCGTTTGCTTTTGCCAATAATAAAGGGATTCAAGCCCCTTAGACATAAGAATTTCACAACCTGATCCCGAAATCTCTATTGTTCCCCAAGATGCAGCGATACGGTTTCCTACCAACCGGTAATCATCAGGAATCAATCGAAAAATGATCTCCGCCTTCTTGAAAGACCCTGCGAATACGTCTTCAACCACCCAGGTATTTTCTTTTTTAATTATCGTTCTCGAGTGGCGGTTGCCCCGGTAATCCTGATATGCTCCTGTCCAGTAATCGCTTCCGTCTTTATTTTTTTCGATCGCATTAACATGGTGCGATCTAATCCATTTCCCTAGTAAGAATCGTCCCAATTGCGGCATCTGCTCGAAGTTGTCAAAACCAACCGTATTGTGGGCCTTTACTGACTGAAAATAAACTTCGGCGGACTTATCCTCCGGATTGTAGGAATAACTCCCGGCATCACGGCAGATATTCTTGCCTTTGTACCACAGGTCAAAATGGAAGACATCATTGTGCACCGGCCGGAACCGGAACACGGGGAAACGAATCATGCCCCATGAATCCTTTCCGGTCATGATCACATATCCTCCCGAAAGCACCTCAGAATCTTTTTGCTGAACGCAATTTTCGGCCCCTCCTTCGCCTAAACCAAGCCAGTAACAAGGTTCATCCCAAAGTCCAGGAGCAAAATATTTTTTGTTGTGGAATAAAATATAAGCCATCTGAATACTCGGACGGAAATCCTGGTAATCGCACGCATGGAAGTTTAAAAGCAATGCGCCATCGTTTGCCCCCAAGTTGGGAGCTTTGCCAGATATGGCATCTGTAAACATGATCATCCAATGAATGGCGGCTTTTGCACGCTGATAAAACTTCACTGAAAGAAGCTCTATGCTGAGCTTTCTTCTCCAATATTCCACAAAGGACAGCGTGTCCAGCAAAACGCGGTGATAATTGACGGAGTGTTGGGAAAAGCTTCCGTCTTCTTCAACAAGTTTCTCTATTCTGTTTTCAAGCCATTTCCGTCCTTGGCGGGAAAGATGATCGCATCTTTTTCGTAAAACATCTAAAGTGCTATTTTTCGCACACCATTGGCCCCCGATGAATAAAGCCGCCGCCTCGCTTATTCCGTGATTATTATCCTGCGCGATAGCGTAGCGGATGTTGCCGCTAATCCTTTCAAGATGGCGATAGATAAAATTTATTAAGATCGTGTTTGGATGCTCCCATTGATTAAGAATTAACGCGGACTGGATTAAATTGAAAACGCGGATCGATGCCTCCTGTCCGCATTTCCAATTCGGTCCAGCGTTTGCCGGGTTTTTTTCGGCCCAGTCTTTTAGCCATTGATTCAAAATGTCGAGGTAAAGCACCTTCCCGCTGATTGAATATGCCCTTGAGAGAGTCACGGTCCACTCAAACCTGGATGCTTCCCATAAGTTTTTAATATCACCAATTCCGGTATTAAAATCGCCGATATGCGTCCAGTGTTGCCGAGGATTCGTCCAGATTTTTCCGTTGAATGGATTCAGAAACCAATTTGGCGGGTTGCCAACGAATTTCCAATGATGGGCAAAATATCTCAGTTGACCTTGGATAACCTTGTCAGCGTCATCAAAGAGCGCCTTCTTCAGCTCTCTGGGGTAATCTAAGCGACGCCCTCCGGGGTGATAGCAATCCGTATCTATCTGTGGAAATGCACATTCGGGAAAAAACTTTTTACGGATGCCGGAATACAGCGTGAAACGATACCATGCAACATAGGCTACATTTTTAAAACCAAGACGGCGAATGGTCCCTATATATTGGAAAGCTTTTCGCACAGTGATTTTAATCATAAATAGTTGTGCGCAATCGGCAACAAATCAAACCGGAGGGTTTTTCCCACCACTCCTACTCACTTATAGCTCAAATTTCTTCACAATTATTTGCGCGATCCGCTCTGCGGCGTGACCATCCCATAGAGGCGGTACCTGACCGAGTCGTTTTTCCCCTCTTAATATTCTTCGGCTTTCCGTACACAGACGAGCCATGTCACGGCCGATCAGAATATTGGTTCCCATCGCCAAAGTCACAGGCCTTTCCGTGTTTTCCCGTACCGTCAGGCAGGGCACTTTCAGGTAAGTACTTTCCTCCTGAATACCTCCCGAATCAGTGATAATCAATTTCGCATATCTCTGAAGGGCAAGGAAATCCAAATAGCCAACGGGATTAACGAGATGAAGTCGTTTTTCTTTCGGAGCGCGCGGAATTTCTTCCAATCGCCGCTTGGTGCGTGGGTGGATCGGGAATATGACCGGCAAATCCCGACTGATATCCACCAGCGCTGCCATGATTTCTTTCAGCATGTCCGGATCATCAACATTTGCCGGGCGGTGGAGGGTGACGAGCACATATTGGTCTTTTTCAACCGAGACACCATTTAAACTAAATTTCCCGTCTTGCCAGCGCTCCAATGCCGCCGGCAATAGCCGCATAAGAGTATCGATCATCACATTGCCAACAAAGTGGATCTTTTGCGGTGCGATTCCTTCTTGAGTCAGGTTTTTATCTCCATCCTCTGACGGCGTAAAAAGGAGGTCGGAGACATGATCAGTTAAGATGCGATTGATCTCTTCCGGCATAGTTCGGTCGAAAGACCGCAAACCCGCCTCCACATGCCCCACACGGAAACCCAACTTTGCACAGACCAAGGCGGTTGCTATGGTGGAGTTGACGTCTCCGTAAACAAGCACTAAACTCGGCTTCTCGTTCAGCAAGACATTCTCGAAACGCATCATTATCTGCGCCGTTTGCACAGCGTGGGAACCCGAGCCGACGCCAAGATTGATATCCGGCACGGGTAAACTCAATTGCTGGAAGAAAACATCTGACATGTTGAAATCATAATGCTGGCCGGTATGAACTATGATTTGCCTTATCTGCGGATATTGCTCGATAGCCCGGTACACAGGAGCTACCTTAATGAAATTTGGACGGGCTCCGATGACATGAACAAGTTTCATCAGATACACAGTTCTCCGTATTCTTTTTCAAGAACAATCTTTCGGTTTTCCCGTGCCGATGTCACCGCGGCAAAACTGGCCAGAGTGACATTGACGATCTCCGAAAAAGGAATCAATGGTTTTCCTCCTTTCTCTACCAGATCGATGAACGCCGAAACCTCGACCCGATGTCCCTTGTCTATTTGCCAGGATCGGAATTTGCGGAAATCGCGAAAACCATATCCTATGACACTTTGAAAATTATCCAGCTTTAATATCCGCCCCTCGGAAAAGACTTCGAGGATCTCTTTCGGATATCTCTTATTCCCATTTCCAAAATAATTTATCGACCCGATAGAACCATCAGCAAAAGAGAGCAGAATAGACATTTTGTCTTCCCGAATGGCTATTGATCCACTCATTTGCTCTGCCGCCGTGGAAACGACTTTGCATCCCGCGAAGAAAGCCATCAAATCAATGAAATGACAGGCCTCCCCAATAATGCGCCCGCCGCCTCTTTCCGGATCATGGACCCATACCTCCGGAGGGATGATGCCAGCATTGATCGTCATGGTCATGGCCAGTGGTTCGCTTCTGTCTGCTAGCAACGTCTTCATCTTCTGTACATGGCGACTGAATCGCCGGTTGAAGCCGAGCATCAGATGTTGTTCCGGATGGAGCCTAACTGTATGGATGACTTCTTCAAGGCCTCTGTTATTAATCGCCAACGGTTTCTCAACAAAAACATGTTTTCCCGCCATTAGGGATTTACAAACCAACGCGGGATGACTATTGTGGTTCGTGGCAATAAAAATCGTTTTGACTGTCTCATCACCGAGGATCGAATCCAGATCGTTCGCTGCGTAATCAAATCCGTATTTGCGGGCAATGTGTGATGCAGACGCGCCGGCCGCATAGTCGGAAACATATTTTAGCCAAGCAGAAGTTTTTGCTAGTGCCGGCGCAAGAGTCATTTTGCTGAAATTTCCGGCGCCGATCAGAGCAATTCCATATTTTCCGGTAGGGAGTGGTTTTTTGGCTGCAATGGTTACAATCGGCGCAGGGTCAACCTGGCCTCCATACTCTAAGACAATGCCTAGCGAATCGATATCGGAAAGGATAGATCCATACTTTTCGGCGGCATTCGCAAAAGGAATCCTGCACGTAATCAATTCCTTCACTCGAAGTTGCCCGGCACACATGGCCGCTAGGATCGCCTCGAAATTTCTTTGCTCCGTCCAACGAACGAACCCGAAGGGATAATCCTGCCCCTTCTGTTCGTATTTCTCATCATACCGCCCCGGGCCGTAGGAACAGGAGACCTGAAACGTCAATTCCTTCTCATAGAAATCGGCTCGCCGTAAATGCAGATCCGCAACGCCCACCAAAACGATGCGCCCTCGCTTCCGGCAGGCTTGTGCCGCCTGATGAACGATTTCGTCTCCCTTGGCCGAAGCCGCGATGATCACCCCATCCACTCCCCGCCCACCTGTCCAGGCCAGCGCGGCCGCCACGGGATTTGTCTCCTTCCCGAGATGGGCTACTTCCGCTCCAAACGACTTGGCCAGTCGTAAACGCGTTTCGTTGACATCCACGGCTAGCACTGCACAACCAGAAGCTCGCAATAGCTGAACCGCCAGCAGCCCCACTAATCCGAGACCGAAAACCACAAACTGCTCCCCAAGCGTCGGCGCAACCAGACGGATTCCCTGGAGGGAGATCGCTCCCAGCACTGTAAAGGCTGCCTCATCATCCTTCACCCCGTCCGGGATTTTCGCGCATAAATTCCGGGGTACACAGACCATCTCCGAATGCGGCCCATTGCTCACCACACGGTCTCCAAGCTTTAAATCCGTGACCCCCGTTCCAACCTCAACGACGACCCCAGCGTTGCAGTATCCAAGCGGCATTGGCTCGTCGAGCTTGTTGAAAACCGCCTCTACGGTGGGTAACAGGCCGTCCGCCTGGATCTTGTCCAATACTTGCTTGACCTGCTCAGGCTTCTGGCGGGCCTTTTCAATCCATCCAGCCTTGCCGAAATTGACAATCATCCGCTCCGTTCCTATAGACACCACAGACGCCCGGCTGGCGATCAAAACATACCCTGGTCGGCAGAGCGGCGCTGGCACTTCCATTAATTCTGTGCGTCCGTCTTTGATATTCTGAAGAAGCTGCTTCACGGCTTTAACTCCATAATAAAGGAATCTACTCTGATTGTAGAAAGAAGACTATTTTAAAAACTCTTTTCAAACGGTTTGAAAACTGAATTTCAGCAGAGTATCTTTCTCAGCGCGGCTCGGGTAGTTGATCAATACGGCTCTGTATACGCCTTTAAAAACGAACAAACTACCAGCAGCCGCACCGATGATGCCGAAAGAACGAATTAATTCCGATATGTCCTCGAGCGACCCTGCCCCACCAAGCACTGTAATCGGTAGCCGGATTGCCTCGCGAATGCTTTCGACCAGTTTGAGATCATATCCGTTCATAACGCCGTCCCGGTCGATTGAATTGATGACTATCTCTCCCGCGCCGAGATCTTCCATCTTTTTTGCAAAATCGGCAGGGGAGAGACCTGTCGATTTACCAGCGTTTTGGATCCACACTTCGTACTGGCTGCCCCCCCCGATTTTTTTCACATCTATGACCACGACGACGCTCTGCGACCCGACGACCTCCGCGGCTTGCCCTACGATCCGAGGATCTATGACGGCCATCGCGCTTATGGCGACTTTCTCGACTCCTAAGCTGATAATCTTTTCGACCTGCTCCACGGTTTTTACGCCGCCCCCATAACAAAGCGGCATCCGGCATTCGGCAGCCAGATTTCCGATCATCCCGTAATTTGGTTCTCTATTCTGAACAGAGGCATCGATGTTCAGCGCGATTAGTTCATCTACCTCTTTTTCGTTGAATATCTTGACCGCATTAATGGGGTCGCCCACATACTTCGCGTTAGCAAACTTGACGGTCTTAACCAACCCACCGTTATGAATCAGCAGACACGGAATGAGTCTCGGCCGCAGCATTTTAAAGCTCAGAGAAATTTCTCAGTAGTTGAATGCCCCATTGGTGGCTTTTTTCCGGGTGGAATTGTACGCCGAATATATTTCCCAACCGTACACTTGAGGCAAAGTATCCGTTATAGTCCGTCACCGCAAGAACCTGATCCTCTTGATGCGGATGAAAATAATAGGAGTGTAAAAAATAAAAACGCGCACCGGCACCGAGATTACTAAAAAGCCCCTCAGCCTTGCGAGGAGTAACATCGTTCCAGCCCATATGTGGGAGATACGTCTTTTGCTTGAAAGATTTTTGATCGAATTTTTTAACCTCAGCGTCTATCCACCCTAGTCCGGATAAAACCCCCTCCTCGCTTCTTTTAGCCATCATTTGCATTCCAACACAAACTCCGATCACGGGGAGTTTATGATTTATAACCAGGTTATCAAGCATATCGCGCATGCCAGAATTGTTTAACTTGCTCATCGCATAATCAAACGCACCCACCCCGGGTAAAATAATTTTTGTTGCTGCGTTCAGGGCATCGGCGGTTTTTGCAACTGAAATAGGGATATTTAGTCTTTCATAAACATTTACAAATGCCCTGATATTGCCCAGACCGTAATCAATAATTGTAATCATCTTTTAATAGATCTTTCGTCACCGATTGCTTTTAGGACTTTCGCTCCCAACACAAACATGCGTTCCCGATTTTTAAAATCTCTGTATGTCTTGTTTGATGCTTTCATATAAGAAAGTAACTCTTCTTCCGTAATGTTCAGTTTTGTTGCAATGTATTTGAACTCATCAGCAATGGTTTTAGGGTCATAAGCCGGGACCTTTAACTTCTCTAGAGCTTCATCCCGTGTCATCTGCCCTGTAAGAACCAGGCTTGAGTACTGCACTTTCCTTGTGTCGTAACCGAATTTTTCCGGCAGCCAGTATCCTTCATAGAATTTTGTGAACCGCGATTCAAAGTGTTTCTGCGGGTATTCTTTCCAACCATACGTCTCCGCCAACAATTTAACTGCATCTTTTTTATTGTAAGGGAAATAATTCAATGGTTTTACCACTTTTATCCCTTTGATATACCTCAGGTAAAACTTATGTTTTAGAATAGGGCTCAGTGGATACTTTTTTAAAGGAATGGTGCCGAATCTTCGGTGAATATCTTTAATCTGAGCCATATCTGTACCATAATACAACCACTCCATTGGATTTCGCACACACTCCGTTGAGACGTTGCCACCGTTCAAAATGTACTTGATGTTATATTTGTTGGCAAAATTGTACAAAGTTGCAATAAAAGCATGATCTTGAGGTATATCAATATGTGGAACACCGGCTTTAAAAAAGGCCAATTGAAAATCCCTCATCTCTTCCCAATCAATCACTTCGGTGTATAGGTCAAGACCAAGTTTGTCTATCATGACCTCGATGTTGTTGACTGCCAGCTCCGAATTCCAGCCTCCATCTACGTGAAAAACCAATGGACGCAATCCGAACTTTTTAACGGCAATATGTAACATGTAGGAGCTATCCACGCCTCCGCTAATTCCCAACAGACAGTCGAAATCTTTTCCTTTACCGCTCTTTTTGATTTTTGCAACAATTTCTTCTAATTCTGCCCTACCACGCTCATCCGTATGCCAGTTTGGCTTAACGTTTTTATAAAAATCATTACAATGATCACAGACACCATTTTCATCAAATGATATTTTGGCATCGGTGGTGTCCATAACGCAGTTGGTGCATATTTGATACTTCTTAAAGTTCACAACTATATTCCTTTTTATTTTCATCAAACTATACCCACATCGTACAAATATTTTTTCAGCCTTTTTAATTTCTTATCAAACGAAAAACAAACTTTTGCTCTGTTATGGCCACATTGCTGAAGTTGATGCCTTAAATGATTATCATTATGAACCTGTTTAATTGCTTTTGCTAATTCTTCTGGAGAACCAGGAGAAACATAAAAACCACAATCTCCGACAACCTCCCGTACTGCCCCAACATCACAAATAATTACACATGCACCGCACCCCATTGCTTCCGCAGTAGCTAAGCCAAAGGTTTCGTAATGAGAGGGTTGAACATAGATCTCACATGTTCTGAGTAAATCTATCTTCTCTGCCCGACTTATCATTCCTAAATATGTTACCTGGTTGTTTATTCCTAACTGTTGAATCAGATTTAATAAATAACTAGTACCATCGCCCTCCAATCCAGCCAAATATAGATGAACTTCTAATCCTTCAACCTTAAGTAGCCGAACAGCCTGTAAAAGTTCTGGAATCCCTTTTCGAATAAGGTTTTTTTTCCCACTCCATGCTATATTTAATAAAGCTTTCCTTCTTTGTGTTGATGGGCCATTCAAATAACCATCGTGAAGAACGCAAGGATAATACCTCGCATTACTTAGATTAAAATATTCGGAACAATTATTCAGTTCAATCTGATTTATAAAAAGGTTTAACGTACATAGAGTTGAGGCCTTCTTTATTAAGAATCTTTGCCAATAAGGTCTTCTAAAATAATCTATCCCCTCAAAGTCTTCTGGAAAACAAAAATTATAAGCCCCAGTTATTAAGCATGGTTTCTTTAGTATTCGGCATAACAGAACTGGCCATAAAGCATAAGTCCACCACCATATAAACATAGCATCAAAATTAATTGGAATCTCTCGGTATTTAGTGCAAATAATTACTTGATGCCCTAAAGCTTTAAGCGCATCAAGATCCTGCTTGTAATACTCAAATGTTTCAAGAATCGATTTTTTATCATGACAATAAAAAACTATTTTAGACATATCGAGGTGCCCCCTCAGAGTTTGGGTCCTGTTACATCTTTCACGCCGTCAAATAGACCAAGGAGTATTGCATGAGCTATCTCTTTCTTTCTCAAAAGGAAATAATATGACGATCTCATGAATCGAAGTAGAAAGAAAGAAATATAAAACAACCAAAGTTTTGGGCCTTTAAAATATTTCTTAGCGATAATCATGCGATTTCTTGTTGAATAGTAAAATGCCATAGAGCTGTATGCCCCAGCAGAACTTCCACTAACCTTATGAAAAACTACACTATTATTCGAAATTATACTTTTTAGGCCTTGGGCCTTGCACCAAAACCCTATTTCATTTTCTTCACAAAACATAAATAAATGCGGATTCAAATAATGTCCTAATTGATTCTTCCTCTGAATCAGCATTGTGCGACTTAGCATCATAGCACTTCCATTAACACAACCAGTTTGGCACCACAGCCCCTTAGGGATCCGGGGTTTTAAAAATCCTAGCGAAAGGCAATTTTTAAAAAGGCTTTCTCCTGATGCCAAGATCTTTTTTCCTGAAGAATCTTTAATTAATCCTCCTATAACCGATGCACTGCTATCCAAAGCTGCTTTTGCAATATTCAAAACGAATCCTTGATTTACAATGGTGTCACTGTTCAAGATGAGTACATAGTCACAGCTACTTTTTAATGCTCTTTCTATACCGACGTTATTGCCACCGGAGTAACCCAAATTAATACCCGTCTGCAATAGAGTTATATGAATAGGGGATCGTGATTTATCCACATAATAATATTCATAATTGCCGTAGCATCTTCTGCCATTTTGCCTCATATTGAAAGCTTTGCCTTCATTACTTGTCGAATATTTATTTACAATATTTTCTTGGTTCTCCAACCAGTGAACGATGATTTGTTCAGAATCGTTATTTGATCCATTATCAACTACGATACAATCATACTTCGGATAATTATTTAATAAAACAGATTGTAGGCATTTCAAGGTGTCAGACCAATTTTGCCAATTTAAAATCACTATTGATATCTTCGGATATTTTGTTATCATATTAATTATTGATTATTCGTAAGGACTTCAATAAGCGATTTGTTCATCGCTTATACTCTTTTCTATTCCAGTGGGAAGTAGATCTATGCAGTGAGCATCAAGAACGAATATGAGACTCGTAATAAAGTCATTGGAAATTACCTATGCCCGTGGGTACCTGGCTCTTCCCTTCGCCAAGGGCCGTATTTCGTTCGTACGCAAGGTGGATAAACGCGTTTTTATCGAATTCATCGATGCCGAATACTTCATCCGTCGTAGATTAGAACGGAAATATTACGTGCCCACGTTCTCGACGCACCATCGTCGCTTTTTCGTCAAGTCCGAGGATAAAATACGCAATATGTTTCCATTTCTGTTCGATGGAAAGACCGCTGATTCGATCGCTTTATCAATCAAATCTTACTACGGGGAGCAGTAAATATGTTACATAATCCTTACTGCTCCCCGAGTACTAGCCGGGCGACAAAGACATCCGGGGTCAACTATATTCCGCCCGGCTTAGTAACTATGCCCTTACGGTTACCACCTATTTATTTATGATGGGCATTATCGAATTGATTGTATTAACACTTTAAATACTACAACTGCTTCCTTAAAATGCCGATTAAGAATGAGTTTGATTCCTCCGTGGATATTAGCAATGTATGTCATGATTGTATAAAATAATTTTTTAAAACCGGTATAATTTTTTCGGATTAACGTTATATAAGAATCAAAAGCATACCATGTTTTTTCAACGGAAAGTTTTTCTGATGAATTACTTACCTTATGATAAATATAAGTATCTAAATTTAGCATAAGTCTTAGGCCACTGCGCTTTACTTTTAATGAAAAGTCAACATCTTCAAAATACATAAAATAATCTTCGTCTAAGAATCCAACCTTTTCTATTAGTGTCTTTCTAAAAAGCATGCAGCAACCCGTGCAAATATCTGTGTCAACATATCCATGCGTTGGAATCTTACTTTTATCTTTATTATGTTTGTAGCCGCCTGTCAGAGGTATGTATTTAACCCCTCCATACCATAGTTCATTTTTATTATTGTAATAATAAATAATAGGAGAAACGATACCGATAGAAAGATTACGCTGTAAAAAAGGCTTTATTAATTCTCTCAGAAAATTATCTGGTACAATCGTATCGTTATTTAATAGCAGAATATATGAAATATTATCTCGGTTTAAAAAATATTTTATTCCAATATTGCATCCTTTTGCAAAACCGGAATTTACATTATTAAATGATATAGCTACTTTATCAGGTACATTTTTTTTTAATAAATCTTTATACTCGCTTTCGGAATCGTTATCTAGAATGTAAATTTGTTCCTGGGCGCAGCCTGAATTTATAAGTGATTTTACACATTCAAATGTATCTAACGTCGATTTATTATAGTTTATTAGTATTATTCCGATTTTTTCATATTCTTCCTTCATTGAAATCGTTCCGCTAATAACATTAGAGTTCTATGCTGTTGACTTTCCTGATCGATTTCGCATATTCGTAACTATTCGATTCTTTTCTGCAAATGTTATTCCAATTAATCCCCAAAATATATATTCGTTAATTTGGCTGCCATATAAAACAAATGATAACAAATACGCTATATTATAATACAAAAGAGATTTTGCGAAAGGTTTTGTTGACTTTCTATTTACAAAATAAGATGTTTTTATAATCAACCAAGTTATATAAACAAAAATGAGAAACGCTACAGGCCCATTTTCCCCTAATATTAAGACATAAGCATTATGAGCCCCTGTTCCTCCTTTTTCACCCCCGCCCCCCCTACCAAGATAATCTCCCTCTCCGACTCCAATAATTAAAGCAAGCGGTTCTCTTTTTATATGTTCAAAGTACATCATTATCATATCTTTATGAGCCTTCAAATTCGACTCTTCCATATTATCGACTGAATTAATATAATTTATCATTCTTTGATATCTGGCAGAATATTTTTCAAAGAATACATTTTTTATATTTGACGGCATTGCTACAATAATAAATAAAATAATTGCAAAAATAAGCATTATTGATTTTACTTTTTTTGTTATATTGACATGCTCTCTTATTATCATGTATATAAAAATAAAGATGAGTATAATAATGGTGGACCTACTTTGTGTCGAAAATAAAACAGCGATGCCTAATGAAAGTAATATAATCGTTCTCAACAAATATTTCTTCGTATAAAGCAATACTCCAAAAAGAACTAATATTACAGTTGCAATGTATGTTGCATAGCAATTCGTATCCCCAATATAAAGTCCGGTTATAGAAAAAAGATTAGCATCCGGCGTATTCGCACGAACATAATCAATTATAGGTAAAAGAAAATTAAAGTTGAAACCATTATTTACAATTTGAATTAGGGAAACTAAAATACTAAGAATAAAACCAATAACTATAAACAAAAATATTTTTGACGGATCAATTATTCCCTTTACATAATAAATATAACAGACGGCGGCAAAAAATATATTCTCTATGAGCCATTCAATTACTCCTATTCCACGTAAATAATTATATGAATATAATAAGGATGTTATTTTGATAGTGAGAAGAATAATCAACGGAAAAAAAAGGCTGAATTTTCGTAATATTGAAAAAATATTAAGCCTCCCGCTTAATATATTTAGAGCGGTAATGATTCCTATAATGAGGAGGACAGATCTAATAGGTGTTAGATGAAAGCCTTCGCTTATTTTTATTATAAATAGGGAGCCATTTGGAGCCAGAAACATGGCGAGATAGACTAAAAAAGCTATCTGAGGTGCCTTCCGATGATTGGACAGTTTGTGGGCCACCTCAATCAAACCGGTTTTTTGTTTAACACTGATATGTTCTTGAATCATGTTTTATGACCCGATAGCCGCGCTTCCGCAACCGGATCCGCAGCTTGCGCGAACCATAGAAAGGGCATCGAGTGAATTCCTCGTCCAGAAGACGTCGCAGGTGTTCGTCCTGCGGGTCCGTTTTCCACATTAATGCCCTGTCCAGTTTTTGGGGTCCAGCTCAGGTCACCCTGCCTATTTGTGAATTATTTCAATTGTCGGAAGTGGGAAAATGAGCTTGATTCCCCGTTCGAGTGTTTCACGCTCGCGCTCTAAGAATTCTTCTTTGAAGTGCCACGGCAAAACAAGGTAGTAATCGGGATTCATTGCCCGTGATTCTTCTTCACTGACAATGGGAATATCTGTCCCGAGCGTCATGGCGCCGTATTTGTCAGGGTTGCGTTCGGCTGCACAGTCGATAATTTTATTATCTATCCCGCACCATTGCAGAATGGTGTTCCCTTTTGTAGAGGCGCCATAGATATGGATTTTCTTCCCTTCTTTTTTCAGTTTCCTCAAAAGGGAATTAAGTTCTTCCTTGTGGACATTGATACGGTCCTGAAAATGCCGGTACGGTTTGTCGGTGTCAAGCTCGAGGTCGAATTCTTCCTGTCGCATCGCTTTTATGTTCTGCTGGAATTCGTCCCGCTTGAAATTAAAATTGTTGATGTGGGTGGCTTGGCAACGCAGGCTTCCTCCGTTGATATCGTTGTGCGAAACGTTTACTACTTTCATTCCCGCTTGTTTAAGGATGTATTCGATGACCGCAAGGCTGTAATACTCGATGTGTTCATGACAAATGGTGTCGTACGAAGTCATTTTTAGCATTGTGGGCATATAGGACATTTCGAATACCCAGACACCTTTCGGAGATAGAATCTGTTTGATTCCGCGGGTGAAAGCAATGGGGTCCTCCAGATCATAATACATTGCAATTGAGGTGATGATATCGAATGTACGGCCGCCAAGCCGGGATATCAGCTCTTCCGAAGGGAAAATATCCTGAACAACGTTGACTGGAGCCTTGATTTCCTGGGCTACGTTGGATGGATCTACCCCGAATTTTATGAAACTATCTGGATAAAATCCAAGAAGTGTGCCGTCGTTACAGCCAATATCAAGAACCGTAGCTGTCTCCTTCAGGCCGGTCATCCCCATTACTTCTTCGACGATACCCTGAAGGTGACGCCGCATAGTGTTGTTGGTGCCGGATCGATACCAGTAGGCCGAGTAGAGGACCTCCGGCGGGATTGTATATTCCATCTGCAGAAGACCGCAGGCTTTTTCGTCACGCATCGGATCACAGCGTACAAGCGAGGTGGAGATTTTACGGGTGGGCGGCATTTCCTTGCCCGGCTTTACGAAAGAGCCTTGCAAGTACTGTTCTCCAAGATTGATTACCGGCGTTAGTGCCTTAGAGCCACAAACGCGACAGGTATTGCGTTTAATCAGGTGCATGAAGATTTCCTCCTTGTTTTTTAAAATGGATATTAAATAATGCGCGAACTTCGGGACCCTTAATTTGACAATAAAGATAATGACATCCGAAAATAATCTTTCTTGGAAAACAGGCAATCAGCAATGCGCATGATTTCCATAGGACATTTAATCGTAAAGTCGATAAATATTGATTGTAACATCGAAGGTTGTAGCTGCCCTCACTTCGCTGGATGATAAGTGTCTTAAAATTCCTCCACGGTTCCTTAGGAGTAATGCTTAGTTTGGCTTTATTAGGAATATCCATAAACGACCAGACCAGTTTGGGCCATTTAAACATCCAGATATCAAAATTGCGTATTGTCCACTGCGCGTTGCCCAAACGAATGATTATATAGGGTTCGGCAATAATCAGAGCAGGTCCCGGCAGGGATTTCTGAAATATTACACCTACGTGCACAAATTCGGTGCCGAAATATAACCTACGTTCGCGGCTCAACCAAATGCTTCGGCGTATAACCACGGCGCCGATGAAAGAAAGATAATACAACGCATCGACAAAGAGGTGTTCCCTACTGTTCGGGGCATAGGCTCTGTTTTCTTGCATACTAATTCGACGACGCACCAATATGCCTGATAGATCGCGGTCTCGCACCTCAGCGTTTACAATTACTAAATCATAGCCTTTTTTTATAGCTGCTTTTACCGCGGCGACCGCTCCGGGCTTGAGCAGATCGTCATCCGTGAAAAGCCAGCAGTATTCTCCTTCCGCCAATTCAACCGCTCGGTCATAATCCTGATCAACCCCGCCTTTGGCAGAAAGGCGAACATATCTTAACTGCGGACATTGAATCTGATAACGACGCACCACCTCCTCGGTACTGTCAGGAGATGCCCCATCAACAACTAATAATTCTACGCCTTCTTCCAGTTGGGGAATGATGCTTTCCAAAGTCTGCCCAATAAAACCAGCTCGGTTATAGGTAGCAATGCAGATTGAAAGAACAATTTTCATTTTATTATCATGTTCGATTTATCATGGCTTTTTCGCCAATCTCTGCGTTAAACATCTCACAATAATTTCTCATCTCATAAGTTGTTAATGTTACCACCAGTATATTAAAAACAAATTTGATTTTGCGTTATTTGAACAATAATATATCAAGCATTATAATCCGGCCATTTGCATTGCCAATGATGCTATGCGTCCGGCAGCTTTGCCATCCGGCATATATATCCAGTCCTCCAGAAAACGCCGGCGGGCAGGCTCTAATTCATCCAATAATTGGTCGCGTTGCCCACCGACAACAGACCGCAAACTGCGTTCAAGTTCCTCTTTCGATTTAACCACAACAGCAACATTGTTCTTAAGATACATATCGTCCCACCATACCAGTCCCGGGAAAGATGGGAATATTACAAGCTTGCGGGCAACTATAGCATCCATTGTGGCGGTGCTGCCCAAGGTAATAAACACATCGCACGCCTTGGTCAATTCACGAATATCTTCTCTCTTGTCAACAAAAACTATATTTCCATATCCCTCGGCAAGCTTTCTTGTTTCCTGAACATTTTCCAATGGATGGGGTTTTACGACCAGACTCATTTGGCCGAGACGGCCAGCAACCTGAAAAATAGTCCGCTTAACCGATCTTTGAACGGTGCAATAATCGCCAAACTCACTGTAATTACTCAGTAAATACTGCGATGCAAATAAGACCATTACATTCTTTTCAGGTATTCCCAATAGCGCGCGGGTCGCGGCAATTTGTGCACCGTTTACCTTCGTCAAACCATCAAATCTGGCTGAACCGGTTATATTGATGCGATCCTTGGGAACTGAATGCGTCTTTGCCAGCAGTCTACAAGCGCTTTCCCCCCAGACAGCTACCTTATCCGCTACAAAGAATTGCCATTCCACCGAGTCTTTGCCATACATTCCAAATTGAATTTCCAATGAAGGAATATCCAAAGAACGGCCAACTAAACAAAAGAGCCGTGCGCGCGGGTCAGCCACATCAGGTGAAACAATGATTGCCGGGCGGTGCTCGTTCAGAATATGACGGGTCAAAACCAGATATGGCGCAAGAGTGGGAAGATAAAGATGAAAAAGCCAATTCAAAGTCGGCCTAATTTTCGGCCAGACCGTTCCTTGTTCTGCACAACCGGCATCCGCCAGAATATTCTTGAAATTGAGCCTCTGAATTGAATACCTCAGTTCTTGCCGAATTCGTTTTTCTTCCGCATTCGCCTGCGGGTTCCAATGATCCCATATTGATTGAACTCCGTCACCAGACAACTTTACGGCCGTAGTTTGCAAACGTCCATCATCATGTAGAACAATGCAATTCGTTTCGTGATTTTTATCAAAATGCTTCTTTATCTGCTCCAATATATCGCGATACATATAACCGCTGAATCCAAGAAATAAACAAACAGGATCCGATGGCCAACGCGCACACCCATCGGAACTGCGAGGGAATGGGATAAGCGATTTGATTCGATGTTTTGTCAAGGCCAGATACGGCTTGAAAAGACGATCCAACAACGGCGGCGGCGTTTTACGGGCCAAATCTTTGGGCAAATAAAATACCGCCAAGAAAGGTGCCACCACATCCCAAAGTGATATTCCGTCAATGACAAGCATTTCGCTTAAAGTTCTGCCGTTCGGCAGCAGGGAATTCCCTAATTTTTTAACCAAATCTGCTGCCGTTTGAAGTGTTTCAAGAGCGTTGCTCATTTATATTTCGCTATTATTTTACCGCATGGCAAACGCACTATTTTTTCATGGCTGATGTTTTCTGGCAATGATTATGCGGAACCATCCCCTGCACACGCCAAGCCTGCATAGCAGACGATCGAGCCATATAATCGCACGTGCCACAGTGTAACGGAACCAGTCAGGACCAATCAATAATATACAGGAGAAAAGCGCAAAAGCATTAAAATGCACGTCCCATAACACTTCAAATTTGTCATACAAGTAATCGGCAAAATCAAATACGACCTTGTCTTTGGCGGCCACTTCTTCCATCGGAGTAAAATACTCCGGTCTTTCTTGGGCAATTCCCCTGATCCTTCGGATTGAAGCACGAATTTTTTCACGATAAGTACGATTATAAGTTGGCAACAGTAGTCCAAAAAATCGTTCAATCCATTTATCCAAACGTCGGCGCGGCAAGTCATCCAACGTAGCCACAATTCCGCCCGGCTTAAGCGCCTGATGAACACGATCCATAAACGACAATAAATCCGGCAGATGATGAAAGGCAGACCAGCCTGAAACGGCATCAAAGGTTTCCTTACCCAAATCCAACCTTGTTATGTCTTCGAGATGATAATTCACTTGACCGAAACCTTCTTTGAAGGGGTTTTCACCCAACATCCGTTCTGCCAACGCAATCGCTTCAGGGGAAAGATCATAAGCATCCACGGTTTGACCGTGCCTTCCCAGTTCCAAAGCCAGCCAGCCCGGACCGCAACATATATCCAGAACTTTCCCGCCGGGATAATGAGCCACATAATCAATAAGACGATCACGGAAACTTCCTTCTAATATCTGCGTCATTTTTGGATCAATCGGTTCCTGGTCAGGAGAGAAAGGAGTTAATCTCGTTGCCCGGCGGATATCCGCTTCCATTGGAATCTGACCTAAGGCAGTACGGCGCTGAGCGCTTTTATCGAAATATTCAGCTTCCGCCTTCTTCATTTCGTCAAGATTATATTTCACTGCAATATTCTCTTACGCAATTTTTTGAAATGTGATGGAAACATTTCCCGCGCAATCAAGAGCAAGCCCGCATGCCGGTTTGACCACCACAACACGGGCAATAAAACAACCAAAAAGCAAGCCAACCGCAGAGCTGTGGAAACAACAGCTTTTCCCATATTCGCGCCTTCTGGAATAAAACGCATCGCCAATACCAAACCCAGAACCATCGCCGCAAACACTCCATAGATTTCAATGAGAAAATGAGCTCTATCGACGCGTCGTTCAAAAGCAAAATAGGCCGCTGTAACCATATAACCACCCCCATATACTGCGTAAGCGAAAGCCGTGCTCCACGCAATGCCGACAATTCCCCACCTCATCTGCACGACCACGAAATCAAGCACCAGCGCAAGAATAATCGCTATGATTTGTATTATAATCAGCATTTTCTGCCTGTTGATAGAAACCATAAAACTTCCCGGGATACAGGCAACAGCATAAAAAAAGGCGGCAGATATCAGGATGCCGAACAATGACACAGAAGGCAGATATTTCGGCAAAAGAAATTTGATCAGAAAAGGCAGAGTCAAAACGACTCCTCCAATCAACAGACTTAATAAAGCCACGACAACTCGTGTTGGCCCGACGAACAAGCTTCGCAGAGCGGATGGATTACCGCTCGCGCCGAACCGTTCCAGCATTTTTGGATAAAGTACACTCGCGATTGAACCCGGCACCAAGCCGATTAAGTTGCTTGCCATTATGCCGAGAGCATAATATCCGAGCATTGTAGTCCCAAGATTGGCAGCAATCATCCATCGATCCACACTCAAAAGCACTCCATCAAGCACAACAATGCTGATCAATGGAAGCCCTATGATCAACATCTCTCGGATAATTTTAAACTTGATTCTCAAAGCAAAATGGTATCGTCCTTTTTGAAACCAATAGATCACCACCAGCGCATAGGCAATTGCTAATCCAATTAGTGCCCCGCTCAATCGGTTATAGGAAGCAAATGCCAATAATATAACAAGAAATGTAGACAACACAGACAAGGCGACTGTTCCATGAGTTATCAAGATAAAACGGTTATCTGCACGAAGAAGAGAAAAAAGATATCCAAATATTACCAGAAAGAAAATAGTAAGCGCTGTTATGCGCATGCTAAGCCCATACTCCGATGTCACCGCCAGAGATATCACACCCACACACACAGCCGCAACGGCCCCAAGCAACAGATTAAACCAAAATACATTATCCTTAACTTCTTCGAGTTTTGCGATGTTGTCTTGTCCACGCAACAAGGGTATTGCTTTATTCATTCCGTGTAGTATTCCCAAATGCGCATTGCTACCATAATTTAGAATGACATTCATCAGATTCCAAACTCCCAATTGAGCTGGAGTGAACAATAATGGAAATACCACGGAACGCAAAATGCCCAGTGGTACCCCTACAATAGTGCCAGCTAAGAACACAACACTATTCTTCACAATCTGCCGACGCTCATTAGATGAGGTGTTCATTTTTTTGCTACATTTATATCGGAGATCAGGCTTTGTCTACCTTAGAAATTAGTTTCATTCTAATCAATCGAGCAGGAATTCCCCCTACAATAGACCAAGGTTTTACATCATGTGTAACTACGCTGTTCGCGCCCACAATACTATTACTCCCAATAGTTATTCCAGGATTGATAAAAACATTAGCACCAATCCATACATTATCTTGAATTACAACATTTCCCCATTTTAGATCTCGAGTGCGGCCAAAATCCTGGTCGGCTATATATGTTTGAGTATAAATTCTCACATTGTGGCTGATAGCGCAGCCAACCCCAATTTGGACCAAACACCCCTGATCAGACTGAATAGTAGAATAATTTCCAATATAAGAATTCTCCCCAAGGACGATTCGCCCTGCACCATACAACAAGATATCCACTCCGCCAAACCGGAAAGAAGAGGCAATCTCATAAACCCTGCGAAAAGTTTCATAACGATATTCTTCATGCCACTTGAACAATAGATTGAACAAAAGATAAGGTATCAGCCGGATGAGACGTCGAGGATTTGCGAATAACAATCTCGCACTTTTTAGTTTGACACCAAGATACGTTATATTAAATCTATTCATAAACTGAATCCTTTTTAAGAAGGTTGATTTAATTTGATAAGGTCAATTGTACCAAGTAAGAAAAATCAACGAAATTTTCTTCATTTATCATGCAATCTTGCATTGCTCGTAATGGCGATAACGTAATTCTATACTTCGCGCACGAGCCAAACCGAACTCGTGAAGCTGATAGCGTATTTATTTGGCTCCTTCATATAATCTATGGGCGGAAAAGAACAATATTTGCCAACATTGATCTTTCCATAAACGCAGAACAGTCGATTTAATCTATGATCTTTTTCACGACGTCTCAACAGCAATTAGAAATTCAAGGCTGTAGAATATTGCTGATTACAGTGTTCTGGTTGTTTGGGGTTAGACCGACTAAGCACCGCAGACTTATCGCGTTGCGATTCAATTTATCAGCCAACGCGTTAGACATCCCAATGTACGCGAAAGCTCTTGTAGATGCACCAAGCTCCGCGAGATGTTCAACTAAATGGTTGCCAATAAATCCTTCAGCTCCTATTAGCAAAACTTTTTCTCGTCGATTTCAAGGATCTATCATCCCATTCTCTGCATCATTTTGTGCTTTCATATAATCTGAATGTTTTCCAATGTCCAGCCAATATTCCCGGATAGGGAAACTAACAACGGTTTGTCCCGCGTCCAAGAGCCATCGGATTAAGTCGGTCATATTGAAATATTGTCCATTCGGAATAAGCTTGTACACGGAAGGTTCGAGCAAATAAATCCCGGCGTTTACGAAAAACCCCAGCTGCGGTTTTTCCTTCAAGCTACGAATCTGCGCCCCTTCGCATTCTACTACGCCGTAGGGCACCATTATTCCGTAATGGCTAACGGCTACTGTCATATCCGCCTTATTGTCCTGATGAAAGGTCAACATTGCCTTGAAATCCACTTGCGTCAAAATATCGCCATTGATGACCAGTTGGGTCTCTCGGGGAGGTGTTAAAAGCCCCAAGGCTCCGCCGGTGCCAAGCGGAAGATCTTCGTTAACATAGCTCAACTCGACGCCATATTTACGTCCATCTCCGAAGTGTTCGATGATCTTTTCCGGCTTGTAGTGCGTCATCACGTTGATCTGGCGGATACCCGCCTGCTGTAGCTGCTTGACGATCCTCTCCATCAAAGGCCGGCCGCCAACCGGCAACATGGGTTTGGGCAATTCCTCGGTCAAAGGTCGCAGACGGGCACCTTTGCCGCCAGCCATGATCACAGCTTCCAACAACGGTCTATTTATAGTCATCACATCGTCCATGATGACAAGATCCGCCACTCTATCTTTTTCGTCCAGTAGAGGAACCTGCCGGACGGATTGTTCATTCATTAATTTGAGCAGATCTTGGGGATCCGTTCCCACGGGTGCAGTCACGGGAGGCTGGGGGCTCAATTCCGATTTGCGTTTTAGAAAATCATGGACCGGCGCATCCAAACTTTGCCCGGCCAATATCGCCCGGCGGATGTCCCCGTCCGTGATGGTGCCTAAAAGGTGTCCCGAATCATCAATGACGAGGGCGATTCCGCAGGAGTTCTTATCGATACAGCGGATCGCTGTGCGGATTGGATCGCTAATCGAAATTGACAACATCGTGATATCGCGCGGCATCTTACTATCGTTGCCTTCTCATTTTAAATTTTGCCGTGAAGCGTTGATAAAAACCATGAATTGTTTTTCCTTCTCTTGAACTTGAAGGCATAATGTCATGGTTGTGATCGCTCCCAAACGTCAATTTTTTCCTTGCTTCCATACGTTATCAGGGAAAGGGAATGTCGTGGTCTCAAAAGACTGCGGCGTACCGCGGTAGATAGTATTCGGCTTCAATCTTTTGTTGATAATGACCGACTGCACCGAAATCTTACAGTTGTCCCCGATATGACAGGCTCCTAAGACCGCGGCCCCAGCATAAAGAGAGACATGCTGGCCAAGGACGGGAAAGACCCCCCTTCCTGCTTTCTCTGCCGCACGCGCCGAGCCAACTGTACATTGCTGGTACACCAGAAAATAATCGGAATACTGGGCGCGCCCGAGCACGGTCCCTCCCGTATGGGAAAACAGGAAAATTCCCGGGAGCTCGACCTCGTAAAAAGCATCGATCCCATAGAGCGCCTTATTCAGAAAAAACAGTTTATCGCAAAGGCTCCGCCAATCGGTTCGACGATAGATCGTGTTCGACAAGAGATAAAGGAACATCGCATATTGGTCGCTATGCAAATGATTGAAGAACGTCTCTCCGCCCCGCCAAAAATGCGTGTCTGCGATCGCGGTAAAACATGTCTCGAGTCTGTCTAGGGTATCATTCAAGTAGATCCCCAATGAATCCACCTTCGAGCCATCCGGAAAAAGAGAGTCTAATTGGCTTTGGACATATTTCGCCAACTCTGCCTTCTGGAGTGATAAAATCATGCCCATTGTTCCGCGCTCACCCTCTTCTTCCTCGTCCATAATGAGATTGAAGAAGCTGTGGGGATCTCACGCGAATCATCCCTGCTTCCAAACTGGATTTTCGAGTACTCCGTTTCAGGAAACCGAGTGCCTTAGTTTCCACTCCCCATTCATCTTTGTCCATAGATGCGGTGATCGGAACTTTTCGCAGAGGTCCATGAACTCGTCGATATCCAACTTGATATAGTCCATGACGTCGCGGGTATAGCGGGTCGGCTTCTCCCCATCAAACTGGCGGACCAGGGCGATTCCTTCCTCGCGGGTGAGGTGTTTATTACGAATCTCTTGAGAGGCATCATAGGACGCGCGTCCGAGCCCGAATTTGATCCACGTCGTGTAATAGTGCAAATCATCGATTTTGTCGTCGATGCTGTTGTATTTGCTGTAAGTACCCTCCGTACGGAAGGGCCGCGCTTGGAAACCGATGTTTTCCACGGCATAGTAATACGATTCTTGCGGCGTCCACTTGAGATAGTACCCCAAATAATGCACCTGGATCTTGGCTTTCTCGAGTTCGGTGTACGGAGCCGGCAAATACGACATGAGGTCTATGAGGGAGAGGTGGTACTTCTCCATGAGCTCCGGCACGGAAATCCCGGCGATATATACGTCACGCAAATCCTTCATAGTAAAGAAAGATTTATCTCTGAGAGACGTTTCATTATCGGCCAACGGATTGCCGTATTCCGCCTCGTTTTCGCCATAAATAATCAATTGAATGTTGTACCGGGCCGCGATCTTGGGGGCGAGGTTCTTTTGGCCGAGGATAAACGTCTGGAAAGGATGTAAAAGGTTCTGGATCGCCAACTTCGTCAGCAGTTTATGGACGCGCCCATTGGGCTTAAATGTGATATTGTCAAAGCCCCCCACCTCAATCCAATTTCGAAAATTCTGATAGCCGTAGTCGGTATACAGCGTTGGCGGCCAAGTGCAAGTCAAAGGATGCATCCCATACTTGTATTTTAAAAGATGCGCTTGGTAGACGCTGTCTTTGCCGCCGCTGCCCGGCACCAAGCAATCATAAGTGCCATCGTTGCGGCGATAGGAATCCAACAATCGCAGGAGTTCTTCCTCGCGTTTTTTCCAATCAATCTTCTCCTTATTTTCGGCGTGACGGCAGGCGTCACAGATGCCTTCCTCGTCGATATGCAAATACTTAGCCCCGGGACGATCCACCAAATGCTTGAACTCCGGAATCGACGCCGGCCTCTGGTTCGACATGACGCAACGTTTGCAGAAAACGACGTCCGGGGGCAATCCGTACTTGGCAATGCCTACTTCATTCATACAAATTCTCCTTTGGCGCCGCATCCCAACAATGTGGCAATATTTTGATAGATCTTAACCCCGAGTAGTCCGCTTCGTTCCGGGTGAAATTGACAAGCAAAGACACTCCGGAAATGGAGGCTCGAGCAGTATTCGATATGGCCATAGCGCGACGTCGACAACGAGACGGAATTATTCTGGGGCTGAACAATATACGAATGGACGAAATACATGTATTCCCCATCAGCAATTCCCTGCAAAAGAGTTCCCTTCCATAAATCATCAGCGATGTCATAAGGCCTGGCTTTCCGGATACGGTTCCAGCCGATCTGTGGCACTTTGAGGATTCGATCGTCTTCTTTCGGATCCTCGAACCGAACCACTGGCCCTTCAATAATTCCTAATCCTTTATGCCGTCCAAATTCATAGCTCTCCGTCATCAACAATTGCATCCCAAGACAGATCCCGACAAAGGGCTTGCCAGATGCGGCAATGTCCTGCAACACCGTCACAAGGTCAAGTTTTTCGAGCATCGCCATAGCATCCCCAAAGGCCCCCACTCCGGGCAGAACTACGGCGTCGGCTTGGAATATCTCCTTTCTTGAGGGCGTGATGAGTGCTTCCAACCCGACATGCGTGCAGGCGTTCTTGACACTAAATAAATTGCCCAAACCATAATCAACGATCGCAACTCGGAGAGGCTTCCGCTCAACCATGGGCCGCCTCTTTTTGCGAGAGGCGGCAGTCGACGCCGCGTTCTGCCAAATAAGTTTTAATTTCAAGGAGAGAGGCATCCTGGATCTTCGAGTAGCCCGTGCCGCGGCGTAGAAATTCCGTGTTTCCTTCGAGGGAGTAGTCGGCGTTCGCAGAATTTTCTCGTTTGATATATTCATAATGAAGAATCGAGGCTAGGGCTACGGCGTCAGCTCTGCCCTGAGCGATCACATCGTAAATATCTTGAACCGTACCTGCCCCACCACCGGCGACAACTGGAACAGAGACGGATTCCG
>Ga0315281_10001614_pt1 | contig 33488 bp, 28 predicted proteins | sample YL17G07_0_MG_FD_204540 | JGI IMG/M metagenome (GOLD analysis project Ga0315281, IMG submission 204540) | Sediment microbial communities from Yellowstone Lake, YNP, Wyoming, USA - YL17G07_0 | ecosystem: Environmental > Aquatic > Freshwater > Lake > Sediment | place: USA: Wyoming | collected...
GAAGGAAGAGATCGGAAGACTTTCGGAGTCGCGAGCGCGGCACGTCCTCCTTTTCTCCAGTCCACCGCTGGACGGTGTCGCGGTTGACACCTCACACAACAGCCGGGAGATCACCATGCGAGTAGCTACCGTTCAAACGAATCCCGCGTTCGGCGATGTACGCGCGAACACCCGCGAGGCAATCGAGCTAATGCTCAGCGCACCAGCAGATCTCTATGTGCTGCCCGAATTGTGTAATACCGGCTACAATGCCATAGTCGAGTTCTCCAAACGAAACTCCTGCTACGTAGTCTACGGCTTCGCGGAGAAGGCAAATCACATTTACAATTCTTCTGCGCTGCTTGGCCCGGACAGCCTCATTGGTCTGTACCGCAAGGTACACTTGTTCGATCGGGAGAATCTGTTCTTCAGATCCGGCGACGTTGGGTTTCCTGTGTACGATTTACCGTTTGGCAGGATCGGCATGATGATTTGTTTCGATTGGATCTACCCGGAAGCCGCACGCACGCTTGCTCTCAAAGGCACTCAACTCATCGCGCACCCTGCCGACCTTGTCCTGGCCTACTGCCCTGACGCGATGATCACGCGCTGTCTGGAGAACAGCGTTTTCGCTGCTACGGCAGACAGGGTGGGACGTGAAAATCGGGGCGGCCATGATCTTCGGTTCATCGGAACGAGCGAGATCGTATCACCCCGCGGAGAGATCCTGGGTCGGCTGGGAACGAATGATGTGGGGATCTGTGTGAGGGATGTTGACCTCGAGGAGGCAGAGGATAAGAAGGTCAACAGCCACAACGATCTGCTTGTGCAACGGCGACGGGATCAGTACTTGCTATAGCAAGGACCAAATGCACCTCACAGGTTATCGGGCATCAAGAGTGCAGCCGCGCGGTGCCGCGCGAGGTTATTCCTCGAGCGTAAATCCAACCTTTATGGTCACCTGCCACTGGGAGACCCTACCGTTTTCAACGTGTCCCCGCGTCTCGAGTACCTGCATCCAGCGCATGTTGCGCACGGTTTTCGATGCTCGGGCAAGAGCGTTCTGAATCGCTTCTTCGGTGGAGACCTCAGAAGTCCCAATCAGTTCAATATGTTTGTAGATATGGTTTGGCATAGACGCATCTGCCTCCCGAGCAATTGAACGATGAGGCGAAGGATCTGTAAGGCGCTTGAGGAGCAACGAGAGAGTTCACGTCGTCTTCAGAATCCAATCGTGAGGATTAAACTTCGTGATCTCGATCTCGGGGACGATTGTTTTCGGCATAAGGTCGGCATCTTCAACGATCCGAAGATGCGTAGGCTGGACGTCTTCCAAGCAGCTATCACAATGCAGCGGCAGAGCACTCACGAGGCCGTTCACAGTCAGATCATTCGACCAGGCGACGAGGTCATCCTTGGTCATGACGCGGAAGTCAGCTCGCTCGAGGTAATGACCGCAGCGCTTGTGGTAGGCTGAGTAGAGGACAAAGAAGTGCGATGCTGGGGGGCCGTTCATAACAGTACCTCCTGGATTCCCAAACCCAGAAAAAGGCTAAGGACTTTTGGGAATAAAATCAAGAGCGATGTTTGCGAAGGCAGTGCCGCAGTCTCTGGGCCGAAGCTTCTTGACAATCAACGTCATTTCCATTACTTTGTACACCCGGAAAGGGACAGTTCGTATCGACAATTGTTAGAGCTTGTTCATCCTGCTTTATGTTGTAGGTAAGTCACTCTAACATTGTCCTTGAACCGAATTCAACATGCTAGAGTGGATTCGGTTTTTTTGTTTTAGACCCGCGGCATAGCACAGCGGGCAAGGGGCGCCAGTGCGGTTCGTTGTCGTCATGGCGGTTTCGGTGGTGTTTGCTTGTTCCGTAAGAGCACAGACCGTCGCGAAATACGCAGGTGAGTTCATGACAATCGGTGTCGGCGGCAGGGCCCTCGGCCTGGGGGGCTCGTACGTCGCGCTTGCCAGCGATGCGTCGGCCGGTTACTGGAATCCCGGGGCGCTTGCGCGGATCGACTACCCCGAGGCAATCCTTATGCATGACGAGCGGTTCGGGAGCCTTGTCAACTACGACTTTGCTAGTATCGCTCTCCCGTATGGAGAAGACGCGAGCCTGGGTCTGAGCATTCTGCGGCTCGGTGTCGATGGCATTCCCGATACGCGAAAAGCGTGGATCGATAGCAACAGCAACGGCCTTTTTGACTACGGCGATCGATTGGACTACGACAAGATCACGTACTTCAACGCGGCCGACTGGGCGCTCTACTTCACATATGCCAAGCGAGCGTCCGCGAATCTTCTCTACGGCGCGAACATCAAACTGATACGCCGGGACCTCGCAGAGCAGTCCGCGACAGGCATAGGGTTCGATGTCGGGGTTCTCTATTCACCGGCCCCGAATCTGTACCTCGGGGCCAACGCTCAGGACATTACGACAACGCTTGTCGCGTGGAGCACTGGCCGCAATGAGCTCATCTCGCCAACCCTCAAGATCGGGTCGACCTACCTTATGGACCTGTTTGGTGGAAGATTTGCACCCACCGTTGACGTGGACATGCGATTCGAAAACAGGCAGTTTGCGTCGATCGCGCATCTCGGACCCGTCAGCTTCGATCCTCATGTCGGGTTGGAGTTCGATTACAAGAGCACCGCAGCGCTTCGAGTTGGATACAGCGATCTGAAGCAGATTACCCTAGGAGCGGGTGTACACTTCCGGATGCTGGACGTGGATTATTCCTTCGCGAAGTTCAGCAGTGATGACAACCTTGGCAATACCCACCGGATCTCGTTGAGATTTGTTCTGGAAAATGAGCGTTTCAAGCGAGAGCCGAAGTAAGTGACCGTTACTTCGTCGTCATGACGAAGACGCCGTTCCAGTCGGCGGGCGGCGGGTTGAGCTGGTAGAGACTGGCTCGCTGTTCATAGATTTCTGCAACATGGCAACTTGAGTCAAGCCGCTTCGCCTGCTGGAAGTACGCGATCGCCTCCTCCCAGCTTCGGGCACGGTAGAGCTTGAGGCCCTCATGATACAACTCAAGGGATTGCCTCTGATCGTCGGTCATGGGCATACCCGCCAAGCCCATAAGCTCCCACACCTTGACCGGCTCCTTTTTCCCTTTTACCTGGATGAGGTCGAGCTCGCGCACGATCACGCTTGATTTCAGATGCTGGTAGGTGAAGTCGCTGATCATAATATTGGAACCGTACTGCTTGTTCGCCCCTTCCAGGCGGGATGCCAGGTTCACGCTGTCACCGATGACGGTGTAGTCAAACCGGTCCTTGCCCCCCATGTTTCCAACGATCATAATCCCCGTGTTGATGCCGATGCGCACCTCGAGTCCCGGCTTGCCCGCTTTCCTCCATTGCGGCCTGAGTTGCGCGAGTCGTTTCTGCATCTCGAGGGCAGCAAGACAGGTGCGGAGGGCATGATCTTTTTGAGGGATCGGGGCACCCCAGAATGCCATGATGGCATCTCCCTCGTATTTGTCGAGCGTCCCTTCGTGGCTGAGGATGATCGCGGTCATTTCTTCGAGGTATTCATTTAGAAGCTCGACGAGGCCCTCCGGGTGGTTCGTGAACTGCTCTGAAATGCTCGTGAAGCCGGCAATATCGGAGAAGAACACCGTGAGCTCGCGCCGATCTCCGCCGAGTTTTGCCTTCTCGGGATCCGCTACCAGCTCATTGACCACCGCGGAGCTGATGTAGTGGCTGAAAACGTTCTTGATCAGCGCCTTCTGTTGTCGCTCGGCTAAGTACTGGTTCACCGCGGCGCCGAGGTAGGCGAAAACGACGGCCAGGCCCGGATAGACAACGTTGAGTTCGGAATTCCCGTTGATGAAGGAGAGGATGGCGAACTCAGCGATGCCGAAGATCAACAGACCAACAATGATGAGACCCCCAAGTTCGAGCAGCGCAGCATACTTCAGTTTTATCCGTCTGATCGCCTGAAAGACAATAAACGAGATGACGGAGAGCAACAGGATCAGGACGATCTCCGCAGATCGATCCGCTCTGACGATATAGTCATTATCGAGAATATTCTGAACGGCGGTTGCGTGGATCTCGACACCGTTCATGGTTGCAGTCTTGGCAGCGGCAGTAGGATCGTAAATGGGCACGCTGTGAATATCCTGGTCCTCAGCCATCCTGGAGCCGACTAGGACGATCTTATCTCTAAAGAGCCGCATCGTACCCGCGTCGAACTCATTTAACTGTTCTTCGATCTCCTTTTCATCGTTCGTCTCGAACGCAGAATCATCGATGGCTTGTGTGAAGGAGACGTAGCGAAATGTTTGATCCGGTCCGTAGTAATTCAGCAGAAATGACTGCTCGTCGAATCTTGGGATGACGTGATCGCCGAGGACGAACGACTTCTCGCGCAAGTCGGAAATGTCGTAAGGGCCAAGATTCAGGTATCGATTGAGGGTGGCAAAGGCGAACGTAGGGGTGGCATAATCACCGATCATCATGAAGGGCAAATACCGCCTGACGACCTTATCTCTATCCTCCCCGGCAATGCTGACAATGCCGATCCGTCTGTCGGGCTTGTAGAAGACGTTGTTGTAGGAGCGCTCGGCCGACCGGAGATAGTATTTCCCGCCGCCGATGTCTGCCTCGCTCTTGTCGGCAAGAATGACGTTGTCGTATTTCGAGAGGATTGCATCGAACGCCGAGTCACTCGCGCGGTTATTGACATCGGAGCTCGGGAGCGTGATATCAAACGCGATGACGCGCGCGCCGGCTCGATTGAGGTTTTCGATAAGATGCGCATAGTACCAACGAGGGAACGGGAAGCGGTCAGGCATCGCTTTTAGATCATCATCTGAGATTCCGACAATGACCACATTCGATCGCTGCCGGAAGTCGGCTTTGTAGGTGCCATAATCACCGATTCGGTCATAGCGGTTCTGGAATCGGTAATCGATCGTCATGTAGTCGATCTTCTTGAGAAAATCGGGATCCCAGAGTGAGATCAACACCACCAGCACGCCAAGGCCCAGTCCGATTCCTATCCTGGTGATGATCGGCAGGACGGTCTTTTTAAACGCGTATGAGGCCATGCGGTATCCTTCGAAAAGGTGGCCTAGAGACTGTAGCGATAGATCAGGCTGATAATCGTGTCGTCTTTGGAGCCTGCGTTCTGGATATAATCACCCTGCAAGACGAGGCCATGGTACTCATTGATCGAATAATCGATGCCAGCCTGGACGAGCGTCCGGTAGAGGTCGCCCGTCGTCGTGCTGACGGTGGAGGCAAGACGAAGCCTGTCGCCGAGGAGCCGATACTGAGCGTTCAGAGAGAGCGCAGTCAGCTTGAACTGCGTCGTAATCAACGCAGAGAGCGGGAAGGTACCCGACTGCGCATTCTCGGTCATGTTGGTGTTAAAGGAGAGCGTTGTCTGGAGAGGGATGTCATACACCGTCGTGAGCGATCCCATGAAGCTGTTGTTTTTCTGATCCCGCTTGTAGAAGGTGTTGTCCTTCTTGTTCGAGAGGTTTGCCCCGACGGTCAGGCTGTGGCGCGCGCCAGCAGTAAAATCATAGTTGACCTGGATGGAGAACCTGCCCGTATTATCGTCAGCGACGAACAGCCTCTGCAAGGAATCCGTCGGATTCGCATCACTCTTTCTCGTGATGATGCCGTAACCGATTGTGAACGATGGCAGGTCGGCGCCCGGAAACACCGTGAGAGAGCCGTTCATATTCCCGAACTTCGTGGTTGCGGGCTTCAGGTCTGCCGTATTGTCTTGTCGTTGTTCGTAGGAGAGGCTTAGCAGAGCCCGGTTCTCAAACATCCGGATGCGATCAGAAAGCAAGTAGCCGTTGATGTCGGATTGGAGAAACTCATTGCCAAAGGAGAGGTAAGCGGCCCCGCGTTGATAGAACCGGGCTCGCACAAAGTTGTTGAAGTAGTTCAAGCTCAAGGTTCCTTCATACGCAACGCCGGGCAACCCCGTGCCGACGGGATTCAAAGGAAAGAGATATTCATTGATCGTAATGAGATTACCGCCGATGTCGGCCAACTTCTTGATATCATCTGCCTGTTTCTGGCGATCGGCCTGTTGCTGTGGAGTAAGGGTTGAGTCATTCTTGCCCGCCAGGAGATCATAATCGGCGTCGGTGAACGCTCCTTTTGAGATGTTTGTGTTGGTAAGGCTCAACGATGCCTGCGCATCGAGTCTGAAGCGTTGGTTGTCGAATGCAACCAAGAGATCGGGGCCCACGACCATGTTCTCCTGGGGCCTCACGCCATATTGAATTGATCCCGTATTGTCCTTGGATTTCATGTAGGTGACGCCAAACTGGAAATTCTCGCCAGAGCCGAAGCTTGGACGCACCGCGAGGAAACTTCTACCGTAGGTGCCTGGCTGAAAGAGGGTGTAGGTGAGACCGGACCTCAACACGCTGTTCTCGGGGCGGGCGGCTGCTGCGTCTAAGTTGGCAAATATTGTGTCCTTGAGGGCAAGTCCATTGATGCTGCGGAGGGCCTCTCCATAAGAGAAATCGACGTTGAAGAATTTTAGAAAGAGATTTGCCGTAATGCCACGCACGCGCTTCCCACTTGCAATATTGCTTGGAAACTTCGGGTACGCGTCGCCGAATTGCACTTTTAAGAAATCCATGTCTCCGTACGCGAGGAACCGATCCTGAGGCTGGCGGTCGGACTTTTCTTCGTTGGTGAGAAAGACGTTGGACCCGAAGCCGAGCGACCGATAAGCACCGTTGGCCCGAATCTGTCCACGGATGAACGTGTTCTTCGAGTCGCCAATGTTTTCATTCCGGACTTCAAGATATCCATCGAGGCCGCCTCGGAAGCGAGACTCTTCTGCGGTGATTGCCGTCGCCGTTGAAAGATTGAAGTTTGACTCAACGGTCGTGTAAAGATTGCCCCCGGTATCGTAAAGTTCTACGCGCAGGAATTGAACGCCGAGGCTAAGCGGCCGTGGAAAATTGGACGGTGAATAGAGCAGCATATCGTCAGTGAAGACCGCCTGCGGCGTTACGTCAACGCCGTTCAGGTAAAGCTTTGTTGCTTTGCGATTCACAGCGTCTGAAGCATAGAAGAGCGAAACCGCGATGACCAGATCCTCGCTTGAAACGGTCTCGCCCTGCTCAGGACTGAGAATTCGGACTTCAAGGCTCTTGGGGTCGATCGGTCTGATCGTCGCCTTGAGCGGGGCGACGTCCGGATTCTCGATGGGATAGGTCTCAACGTGCCCGCCCGTCATCTCAACGCGGATATAATACTCAATGTATGGAGGGAGAATATACTCGGCGGGAATAGTCAGCGTTGCCGTGGTTCCCGCCAACAACATCTCCTGCTGTCTGTACTCTGTCTCGCCGAAGCTGCGATATCTGACGAGGACGCGCTCAATGTTGCCAGCCGGGGTAAATTCGACGCTGATCGGCAACGGCTGGTTCTGGCTGACCACCGGCACGTTGACGCGCACGATGATAGAGCTCACCTGGGCTTGACTCGGAGCGCACACGAAGATGAGCAGGCCGAGAATGATGTCGAGAGAAACTTGAGGGCGCTTCATAGGTGTTCTCCCTTGGATATATGAGTTGAGATAGGAAAAACTGGCGCGACTTGTTCGAGTGGATGAATAAAAAACGGCAGGTTGTTAGCCCGCCGTCAATGTATGAAAAGCAACCATGAGAAGCAACATGCGGCAATTGGCTGCCGCTACTCCCGCCTATTCTTCATATGAGATATCCAAGAACTTCAGCACACCACTCGGATCCGTTATCGGGATTTTGATATGAATGATCCGAGAAGTGATCGGTAGTGTGTAGGGATGTTCCGCCGGATCGCTTTCCGGGAACGTGTAGGTGGTACCGTTCGAGCCCAGCATCGAGAAGTAGTATTCGAACGTACGGTTTGGGCCGACATAAATATCGGAGCCGGGAACGGTGCCCGATACGTCCGGGCCGCTGACGGTCATCGCAACCTGCTTGTACGAAGCGTCACCCTGAATTCTGTGATAGAGCGTCGCTTGCGTTATGTCGACCGGGGCGTTGACAAGAGCGACGCGCATGCTGACACCCTGACCGGAGCGCAGCGCAGCAGACGGCGTATGGAGGGCGAATTTATTTGGTGCACCGGGTTGCCCGACGCCCGTCGTGTCTTTCTTTTCGCCGCCTTCACCGCCCTGATTGAGATCCGAATTCGGGTCGTTGTTGTTCAACTCGTGCTGTGATGCGGCCCCCGAGCTGCACTGCCCGGAGGTATCGGTTCGAGCGGTTTGTCCCGCACCGACAGTTCTTTCGCAGTTCGACTGGGTGTTCCTGAACAGAGCCTCTCCAACAATGATCGTCAGGTCGGCCTCGCCCTGATCCGGCTCAAACCCCGTGCCACCCCCGGTTCCGCGAATCGATGCAACGGAGATCGGAGAGCTGAACCGGAACTGCTCCGTCTGCTGTTTCTTGATATCGAACACGGCGCGGCCACGCTCAATGTACACATCGCGGTTAAGGATGCGTTTTCCCTCGACTTCTCCCTGAACCGTCAAGAGAGACTTCTCGCGCACGATGACCTTGGACTCATCCGAAAACTTGATCAACGCGAGCGATTTTTCCATCGTCCGGACTTCGTGTCCAGCCTTGAGTTCAGACAACAGCAAAGCTTTGGTCCAGGCCGTCGTGGGCGTCTTGCGCTCCACATCGTTTTTCACTTTGATGATGATCGCTGTGATGGACTTCTTGTCTTGCTGGAAGTTCCAGGCTGGCGCCAGCAGGAGTGCGGCCACGGCGATGATTGCTACGAGTGCAAAAGATCTTTTCTTCATCGGAAAATCCCTCCGTTAAAGAGTTATTCGGTTACAATCTGCGCGTTGATCCGCACGTTCCGTCGCCCGAGGTCACCCAGCAGCGTAAGCACCTGCGTGATGTCGATGGGACGGAGCGGCCCGGTTCCCTCCTGGATTCGAATTGGGTTCGAACTTGAGAACGCCAGCACATATCCCATATTCATCATATTCGCATACGTTGAGCCAATCGGATCCGGCGCATTGCTGAGAGCCATCACGAGGCTGTTGTAACTTGGATCATTCGACACAACGGTAAAGGACCAAATCGGGCTGCTCCGGGTATCCGTCGCGCCGCCCCCCGTGCTTGAACTTCCCAAGAACAACCAGGAGTACTTCTTGCCGGCCATCCAGGGGCGGGTGGAGATCCCGGGATACGTGGCGCTAACCTGGCTGGTTCCTCGTGAGTTCACCGCGTAGTCGACACATTTCAACGGTGAATTGAGGTCGCGCGCAGCATCTTGAGGTGACTGACTCAGCGTCGAGTGCTCAAAGCAAAGGAGTCGCCCCGGGATAGATGTGTCAAAAATGAAAACCACCTGTGGAGACTGTGGTACCCGCTCGTCGTTTGAGGGAGAGGTGAGGTTGATCACCGCCTCGGTCGTCGATGAACCGGAGATCGTGATGGTGTGATCAGCGCTTGCAAGCGGAGCACCCGTAGAGGCGTCATTCAGGCTTGCACTTACTTGGTATATCCCTGCAGGGAGTGACGCTACGCCTTTCTGGATCTTGTCCGCGAGGGCATTGATGCAGCGCGTATTCTCTGGCGAGTTATCAGTCGAGGACGCAATGCCGATAGAGGACGAGCCGGAGAAATCATTACTGGAAATTGTTCGACCGCCGCCGGTGATTTCAAAAGTTCGGGTCACTGCGGTTATGGCAATCCCGTTGCATTCTTGAACACCCACAACGCCCGAAATTGATATCGTAGCAGACAACCTTACTTGCAGCGCATTAGTCAACGGTGGGACTATTCTGATATCAAGAGTCTGACCGGCAGCCGCCTTCAGCTTTCTGTCCAGACCGATATATGTCGAGAGGGCAACATTATCTGTCGGCAGATTATTGAAGGAGATGGTGAAGGTTTGCGCAAGCACTGGTGTTGGGGTCGCGACGAGCAACCCAAACGCGAGGACGAACAGCGAGCTTGCGAAAACCGCCCCGCCGGCTATCACAGCTTTTTTCATAATGGGTCCCTCCTGAACGTATGGTAAGTTTATCAGAAAACTATGGCGCGTACCGTTGGGTAGAGGTGACTATTATCACACGAGTGTGGCTAGAATCGGACGATGTCATTATACAGAACGAAGGCCATAAAAACAAGCAGGAGGAGGAACCCCACTTGCTGCAGAGCGATTTTCACTTTGTTCGGAATCTCGCGCCGGAAGATACCCTCATAGACCAAAAAAACTGCGTGACCACCATCGAGGGCAGGAAACGGAAAGAGATTAAGGATGGCAAGGTTCATGCTTAACAGGGCCATGAATCCAAGAAAGCTTATGATCCCCGTCTCCGCCGAGCGAGTTGCTATTTTCGCGATCGTGATAGGTCCGCCCACCGATTTAGAGAAGGAAACGTTTCCAACGAAGATCTGATAGATACCCTTCAAGTTGACCCAATTCATCACCCACGCGTCTTTGAGCCCTTCTGGAAGCGCGGAAAAGACAGAGTACCGAATCGTCTCCACCGGGCCATCATAGTAAGGAGTGAAGCCAACGCCGATCTTTCCTTCTGGTGTTGGAGTTAAGCTCGCTTCTTTGATCTCTTCCGCTCGGCGCCACGTCAAGGAGGTTTTCTTTCCAGCATAACCCCTCACCGTTTCCTGGAGCTGCCCGTATGTGATCGGCTCCCCACTGATCTTGAGGATGAGATCACCAGGCTTGATCCCCGCTTGATCGGCGGGCATTCCAGCCTCTACCGTTGAGACGTATGCCACGAGATTCTTCGGATACATTCCGAATCGATCTTCGAGAATCTGCATTGTCAGCGGTCGTGGGACAGTGATCGGGGTTGTCTTGCCGCCGCGCAGAACGTTGAACGAAAGACTGCCGGACAGTGCGTTGATGTAAACAAGGTTCTCGATCTCTTCCCAATGGGCTACCGGTTTACCGTTGATACTCTGGATTCTGTCTCCCACACGCAGCCCGACCTTCGTTGCGGGGCTTTGCGGCACAAGATAACCGACCTCCGTTACGAGCCTGATAGACTTCCCCTGGTAAACGATCAGCCCCCAGAAAATCACGATGGCCAGGAGGATGTTCATCGCAACGCCGGCGCAGATGACGATGAGGCGTTGCCAGATTGGCTTCGCCCGGAATTCCCACGGCTTCGGTTCTTCGCCGAGATACTCGGTGTCCAGACTCTCATCGATCATACCGGCGATCTTCACGTACCCGCCGATGGGGATCCAAGAGACACAGTAATCAGTCTCCCCGATCTTTTTGCCGAACGCGCGGGGAGGGAACCCAATGCTGAACCGATCAACCCGCATGCCGAAAAACTTTGCGGCTAGGAAATGACCGAGCTCGTGCACCAAAACAAGAACGCCGATCGTGATTAAGAAATAGAATATGGTTGGAAGTACTTGCATGAGCCGGTCAGTTGTCTCTGTAGCTGTCTGAAGAGCGCTCCTCGGAACCTAATCGTTCACAAGAGGGCTCCGACGAAGGCCCGCGCCTTTCGGTCGGCTTCCACGATGTCCTGAAATTCGGGTGAGAGCCGGACTTTGTGCTTCGAAAGCGTTTGCTCGATCAACAGGGGAATTTTCTCAAATGAGATCCTTCGGTTCAAAAATGCATTAACGGCGGCCTCATTGGCAGCGTTCAGTGTGGCAAGGGCGGTCCCGCCGATGGAAAGCGCATCAAAGGCAAGCTGGAGGCAACGGAATTTCTCCCGGTCCGGCTGGAAGAATGTCATCGATTGAAGTCTGGGGAAATCGATCCGCGCGCCGTTCAGAGGAGAGCGATCCGGGTACGTGAGCGCATACTGAATCGGGAGCTTCATATCGGGCAGGCCAAGCTGGGCCTTCACCGATCCGTCCACAAACTCCACCATGGAATGAATAATCGATTGAGGGTGGATGACCACGTCGATACGCTCTGGAGGCAAGCCGAAGAGCCAGCACGCTTCGATAACTTCAAGCCCCTTATTCATCAGGGTCGCGGAATCGATCGTGATCTTGTTCCCCATCTTCCAGTTTGGGTGGTTCAACGCCTCCTCGATGGTGATGGACGAAAACTCCTCCTTGGGTCTGTGGAGGAACGGCCCGCCGGACGCCGTGAGGATCAGTCTAGCGATCGTCGTCCGATCCTCACCCACAAGACACTGCAATATGGCACTGTGTTCGCTGTCGACGGGAATAAGTCGGACGCCGTATTCCTTGACGAGCGCGGTCAGCAATTCCCCAGCAACGACCAGCGTCTCCTTATTCGCCAGCGCGATTGTCTTTCCGCGCCTGATCGCTGCCATCGTTGGCTTTAGTCCTGCAAAGCCCACGAGCGCACTCACAACGATGTCCACATCATCGCGGGTTACGATTTGCTCCAGTCCCTGCTCACCGCACAAGACTTCAACCGAGTCGCCGACCTGGGACCGCACAGTTGAGGCTCCTCCCTCGTCGAGAACGGCAACGGCCTTCGGTCTAAACTCTGCGATCTGCTTCAGAAGGAGGCCGATATTCTTGTTCGTTGTCAGGTATCCCGCGCGAAATCGGTCGGGGGCAGACCTGACCACCTCGAGCGTGTTTCGTCCGATGGATCCGGTCGAGCCGAGGATGGCGATATTTTTCAGCGCGGCACTCATCAATTTCTACAAAAAAAGGTAAGCAATTTAGCCAGGCAAGTCAAGGAACGCAAAACTCATCACGCAGTGTTCAACGAGGTAAGTGCGTGGATTGTTTCATGAAGCCGCGCTTTTTGATATATTGATGAAAGTGTAAGCAATCGTTTTCTTGATCCTATGGTGCGGGAAAATAACCATCGAGGCGTGGTTTCGCTGAAGTTTCTTCTCCCTCTTGCATTTCTTTTCTTCTCGCAGGCGGCCGCGCAAAATGTGGATGTGCTGACGAAGCTCCGGCTCGCACAGGGCTTCGAGCAAGCGGGCGAATGGGAGCGCGCGGTTTCGATCTACGAGGTGCTCCATGGGGTCGACTCCCTGAACTACGTATTCTTCGACGGCCTCCGTCGGGGTTACACACAACTCAAGGAGTATGGCAAGGCGATTAAACTGGTGCAGCAGCGGCTGGGGGCCCAACCTGCCGATGAAAACCTTCTCTCGACGCTTGGTGGATTGTACTTTCAGATGGGAGACGAGCGGAGGGCGGACTCTCTCTGGCACGCCGTTATCGCCAGGGACCCGAAGAATTCGAATCTCTATCGCCTCGTGGCTTCGCACATGATGGAGCATCGCCAGTATGAGCAGGCGATTCAGCTCTACCTGAGCGGAAGGAAGGTGATAGCGAATGAAGAACTCTTCGTGGAAGATCTGGCTTCTCTCTATATGGTACTCCAGCAGTACGAGCCAGCAGCAGCGGAATTCGTTAGGCTGCTCCGTGGGAAGCCCCAGCAGCTTACATTGGTTGAAGCTCGCCTCAGCTCGTTTACGGTCCGCGAGGTTGGCCGGCGTGCCGCGCTGAAGGTTGTACTGGACGAAGTTCAACGTACGCCGAATGACGTTCAGATGCGGCGTCTCCTTGCCTGGCTCTATATAGAGGGGAAGGAGTACGACTCGGCGCTTGGCCAGCATCAGATCATCGACAGGCTGAGCAGCGCGGACGGCATGGAGTTGTATCAGTTTGCCCAGCGGGCGATGCAGGAAAAAGCGTACCCTTCCGCTGCCAAGGCATTCCGCGAGGTGATTGACAAACACCCGACACAAAGCATTCTTCCCTCAGCACGGTTTGGGTACGCTCGCGCCATTGAAGAACTTAGCCCGGAGCGTGATACACTCTCGATTGTTGTCGGCACACCCCCCTCAGCACCCGGGGAGGAGCGCGTGCCGGAGGGCCGCGTTTCCGAGTCGCGGCCGAGCTCTCAGGCAGCCATCCGGCTCTACGAGTCCATCATTGCTGATTACCCGAACTCAGAGATCGCGATGCAGTCATTGTACCGGATCGGACTAATTCGGTACCATCGTTTCTTCGACCTCAATGGAGCTCTGGCGGCCTTTGAGCGAGCTCGAAACTTGCCCTTTCATGCGAGCCTTTCAAACGAAGTGACGGCAACCATCGCAGAAGTACGGATCGCGCAGGGTGATCTTGCTCAGGCCAGGGCAGAATATCAGAAACTGCTCCGACGCGCACCGGGCCAATACCGCGATCAGGCTCTGTTCCATCTTGCCGAACTGGATTATTTCGAGGCAAATCCCGACTCAGCAGCGAAAAAGCTGCAGAGCGTCACAGCAAACGTGAATACGGATCTTGCGAACGACGCCCTCCAGCTTCTTTATTTTATCCAGGAGAACAAGATAGCAGTCCCTCCTGCGCTGGCAGCGTTCGCCAAAGCGGATCTGCTCATCAGAGAACGGAAGTATTCGGAGGCGCTTCCGCAATTTGAAGAAGTGCTGAGGCAGTATCCGACAGCGCTCCTGGTCGATGATGGGATGATGAAAATTGGAGAGATCCAACTCCTGCTGAATCACGACCAGGAGGCGCTCGGGGTCTTTCGAAAAATCGTCGATGATATGCCCACGAGCATTCTCCGCGATCGCGCCCAGATGCGCATCGGGGAAATCTACGAGAACACGCTGAAGGACAAGGCAAAAGCGATCGAGGCCTACGAGCAGGTCCTGATAAACTATCCTACGTCGTTGTTTCTGGAGGAAGCTCGAAAGAGGATCCGGCTGCTGCGCGGCGACACGCTGTGAGAACGGAGGCAGAGGAAATCAACCATGAAGGGTTTCACAAGAGTCTTGATGTTGACAGCGCTCCTGATCGCATCGGGTTCCCCAGCGGTTCTCGCACAATCAAAGCTCCTAATCCCGATGGACCTGAAACAGACAGATCATCTCAAAGCGTACGGAATTGCATACTGGATCCTCCAGCACAACGGTGAGGTAGATTGGCTTCTGAATTACGGAGGCGGATCGTTCATGATCGATTACGGCGATGTTGTTGCGCGCGAGTGTAGGATCCGCGGAGTTTTCTTCCAGGCTCTCAGCGCCAGCGACGCCGCATCGATCTATGCTGAAGTTCAGCGGGATGACAACAACATGGACGTCGTGCGGCTTGAGAAGGCGCCGAAGATCGCCGTCTATGTACCGCCGACGTTCAAGCCGTGGGACGACGCCGTCACACTCGCACTCGAGTACGCGGAGATTCCCTACACCAAAGTGTGGGACGACGAGGTGCTTGCGGGAAAGCTGTCGGAGTTCGACTGGCTCCACCTGCATCACGAGGACTTCACCGGCCAGTATGGGAAATTCTACGCGAACTACCGGTACGCGCCCTGGTACATCGAGCAACAGCTTCTGTACGAAAAAGAGGCGAAGAAATTGGGGTTCAAGAAGGTTTCTGACGAGAAGAAAGCTGTTGCCCGCGGCATCAAGGAGTACATCGGGAACGGCGGATTTATGTTCGCGATGTGCTCGGCAACCGATAGCTACGACATCGCGCTTGCATCGGAGAATGTGGACATCTGCGATGTGATGTACGACGGTGACCCACCGGACCCCGACGCGCAAAAGAAGCTCGATTTCAGCAGGACGCTTGCATTCGAGAACTTCAAGCTCGAGATCAATGCGATGCGGTACGAGTACTCCGACATTGATATCCCGCCGAGCGATCCACCCCCCTTCCGGGATCCAAACACCGACTACTTCACGCTGTTTGAGTTCTCAGCAAAATACGATCCGGTGCCGACCATGCTTACACAGGATCACGTTTCGATCATCAAAGGATTCATGGGGCAGACAACGGCCTTCCGCAAGAGCTTGATCAAGCGCAACGTCGTGATCTTGGCTCAGCGCGAGGGGACGGAAGAGGTGAAGTACATTCACGGCAACTACGGTCGTGGAACGTTCACGTGGTACGGAGGCCATGATCCGGAGGACTATCAGCACGCGGTCGGTGATCCCCCAACAGATCTCTCACTTCACAAAAACTCACCCGGCTATCGACTGATCCTCAATAACGTCCTCTTCCCAGCGGCGAAAAAGAAGCAGCAGAAGACATAACAGCGGATGAATGGAGATCTCCTGAATCAATTAATACGCTGTTGAACCTATGAGTTGAACACTACCCTTCCCACCTCGCATTCCGCGCACCGCTCTTCCCGGCAGTAGAACTTGTAGAGTTGAATCACCCCCTGTTGTGCGCCCACCGAGTCGAGCCTCAGCTTGTCCCTTAAAAGCTGTCTTGCCATAAGTCGCGTGAGAGAGTTTTCCATCGACGGCGGGAGTACGTCATAGAGTGCGAGCGCCTGTTCTCGCACCCCCATATCCTTGAACGTTCGAGCGTAGAGAAGAGCGAGAGGAATGATCGCGTTCACAATCATGTCGTTCACGCGCTCCGGACCCAGTGACCGAACAGGCTTCACCGCACTGTGATCGAAATGATAGTGTGTAGACCAGAATTCGAGGGGGTCGACGGAAAGCAAATCCCTTAGGGTACTGAGCTTGTCCTCTTGCCTCAAGGGCGATTTCAAGACCTGAACAATCTTGCGGAAGAGGTCCTCACGAAGTAGTTTTTGAATGAGAACGCTCGCGGCGGCCAGGCGAGCCGTGGGGAAGTTTGACGGTCGAGTCGGAAAGAACTGCCAGTCAGCCGGATGGAGCACGGTCGACCGGTAGAGGGATCTTAATTCTCTCCATTCCCTGGACAGTATTCTGACGTAGTTTTGAGATTCCCTTTCTCTCAGCGAGCGAATCTTCGGCAGGAGTCCCGCCGCGCCGAAGAGAAAAGCCTGAATCTTAACTCGATCGCTTTCCAGGCGAAGATCTCGGATTCGTCGCAGTGTTACAGCGCGTGCCAGTCGAGTGAACGGCTCCTGGTTCTTGCTGTAACCGAGACACTCCATCAATCCCTCGTACAAAGCCTGCTCCCAGAGGTCTCTTCTGGAAAGGTCCCTCTGTGACAGTTCTCGGATAGGCGGAGGGATGTCGTCGGGGTCGCCTTGCACCTTCGTGGAACCGTACCTCTGTTGCTGTTCACGGAGGGTAAGATTGTGCAGGTGCGCGAGCTCTCTCAAGCGCTCGTCAAAACGCCGGAGCTTCAGTTCAAGGCGTTCAATGGAAAGCTTGCGGACCCAGTTCCTCAGGAGGTTCGCATCGATACGATTGTTGAGATGAAAGCATTTGATTGTTTCACTTGTTCGCGCTCGCTCATCAAGAAGTGTCTTCTGCCAGATGGATCGGATTGACTCGGAAAGGAATGGTTCCAGGACGACAACGGGCACACTCCGCCCGCTCGACACGAGTGTGGGGAGCCCTTCCTGGGCCGCCTCGAGCACGACGTGGAGAACAACCTTGTTGTAGCGGGGATCATTCTGGTGACGGTGCTGCAGCCACTCAAGCGGCGTTCGATGGATTTCAACATCGCCACAGAACGTGGTGCCCCCAAGCTTGATCGTTGCATCGCGGAAATCTGGCCCACCCCCCGTGTTAAGTCTTCCCACCTCGATGATACGCAGGGCTCTGCCATCAATGGTCTTCAACGCAGAATGCTGGAGATACTGCCGGCTCCAGATATGACGAAGAAACCGCTCGTGGATGTTGCGTATGTGTAGGATCATGGCTTGAGAAACAGGTCGCGCGCTGAGTCCCGTGACGGTGCAGCTGGTTATCTTCTAGTCGAAAAACTCCTCTTGGTATTTGGCGATCTTACTGCGCAGCCTGGTTGCCTCTTTTCGCGCTGCGGTTGCGAAGTCCTTCCCGTTTGAGGCATAGATGATGCTCCGGCTTGCATTGATGATCGCAAGCAGGCCCTTCTTGTTGCAGCCATACCGGACCGCCGACTCCACATCGCCCCTCTGCTTCCCAATGCCGGGAATGAGAATCGGCATCTCGCCGGCAAGCTTTCGAACCGGCAGGAGCTCTTCAGGATGTGTGGCTCCGACAACAAGGCCGATGTTCTTTCTCGTGTTCCATCGTACAGCAGCCTGAACGACCTTTTGATAGAAAGGCTTGCCGCCGAAGGTGAGACGCTGAAAATCACTCGACCCTTCGTTGGAGGTGAGCACCAAGAGAAACGTTCCCCGATCCTCATACCGGAGGAACGGTTCAACGGAGTCATATCCCATATAAGGGTGCACCGTAGCACCATCGAAGCCGAAGCCATCGAAGATTGCCTTGGCGTACCGCTCGGAGGAGTTGCCGATGTCGCCGCGCTTTCCATCACCGATGGTTACAACTCCCGCCGGAATGTAAGCTAAGGTCTGTTGAAGGCTTTGCCATCCTCGCTCTCCCAACGCCTCATAAAAGGCGAGGTTCAATTTGTAGGCGCACACAAGATCGCACGTCGCCTCAATGATGCGCCGGTTGAACTGGACGACGGGGTTACCCGTCGACCGGAGGTGTTGAGGGAGACGGGCGGGATCGATGTCGAGGCCCACGCAGAGAAGCGAATTGTTGTTTTGCTGGGCTTTCTGCAGCCTGTGAATGAATTTCATGTGATCGAGTTGATTCGAGGTTCTGCTTTTTATCCAATCCTCATGTACCCGGCGTCTCCCCGTTCCCAATTCCACAACGGTAGGACTTACCGAAAATTCTTCCACATCATAGATTCAACCGGCTTCTCCGTCTGCCTCTTGTACTTCGCTGTCTTTTTCTTGCTGTAGAGCACTTCGACATCCCCGGAGATTTCAAAGTAGATGAGCTGACCGATTGGCATACCGGCATAGATTCGCACCGGCTGCTTCACAGAGATCTCCAGGGTCCAGGTATTACAAAATCCGACGTCACCCTTCCCCGCAGTTGCATGAATATCAATGCCAAGCCGACCGATGCTGCTCTTCCCCTCGAGGAAGGGGACGTGAGCATGGCTTTCAGTGTACTCTTTCGTCACGCCCAGGTATAACTTCCCGGGCGCGAGGATCATTCCCTCTTTCGGTATCTTGAAGTAGTGGGCCTTGTTATGCTTCTTGCAGTCAAGGGTCTCTTCGTTATACATTGCCAGCCATTCGCCGAGATGAACGTCATAGCTGTTGGATCCCAGGTACCTGCGATTGAACGGTTTGATAACGATCGTTCCCCGCTTCATTTCCTCCAGGATCCTTTTGTCTGAAAGAATCATTCCGCCCTCTTCTGTCGTGGAGTCTACATCCCCTACCGCATCGAGAAAAAGAACTCTGCGAGCAGCATGCCTAGTACTATGAGAGCAACAACGACAAACTTGCGATCCCGCTCGACTGAAAAACCTATCACGGACGTCAATACGCGGAGGACCGGAGTGAGCATCAACAACACCAGCCCCGCATACATCAGAGTAACATCGTCGATTGATGTGGAGAATAATCTTCGCACAATCTCTCCCGGCGCAGGGTTTTCGGTTGGTAGGGGCGCGGCTGCTCGCGAGAGCCAACGGACCAGAAGGCCGGCAACCATGAGGCTCGCGCTGCTCCAGACCCCGAACTGCAGGGTGCGGCCAATCCAGCGGTCGACGACGTGCTGCGGGGGGAGGGATTCCGTGGGCTTCATATCGAGAGACATCAGGAAACCGTCTAGCGCCAGAACATTTTGATGGAGACCAGAAGCAACACCACGACAAATACCCACGTCAGGGCCGTGCCTTTGATTCTCCGGTTGATTCTGATACCGAGAAAGGATCCCCCTAGAACACCGAGCACCGCCGGGGACGCGATGAACGGGTTGAGGTGTCCGTTCGCAAAATAAATAAACGCGCTGGCTGCCGCTGTTACGCCGATCATAAAATTGCTTGTCGCAGTGGCAGCCTTTATCGGAACGCCGGAAATCATGTGCATGGCGGGAACCTTGAAAATTCCGCCACCGATTCCGAGAAGACCCGATATGTTACCCGCTACAAGCGAGACGAGCAGAACGAGGGGCACGCGATGGACGGTATAGGATACGACAGTTCCACTTGCCTCATCCTTGAAACTTGACGGAAATGTACCATTCTGAGAGGTGGTGCCGTTTTCAGATTTCGACCGGCGAGCTCTCCAGATCATCATGAACGAGACAAACAGCAAAAGGATGGCAAAGATGCGGGCAAGGGTCTGGCCGCTTAGGAGATTTGCCGTCACGCCGCCGAAGATAGCACCGCAAACGGTCGCTATTTCAAGGACCATACCGAACCGCAGGTTAACGATCTGGCGCTCAACGTTCATCGCCGCGCCGGCGCTGGAGGTGGCAATCACGGCGACGATGCTCGTCGCGATTGCCTGGTGCATCGGGAGCCCGAATGCTAACGCAAGAAAGGGAATGAGAAACACTCCACCGCCGAGGCCAAGCATGGCGCCAAAAGTCCCAGTGACGATGCCGCCCAGGAAGAGAAGCAAGAACGACGAGAGAGACACGTTCGATGGCTGTCTTGGTTGTGAGTGATTTCAGAATAAGAAAAAGAGTGGTGAGTTTCAATGAAGGGAGAACAAAGTCCCCGGTGCCTTGAATGCTTCGGACGTCTCAAACAGCTAGTGCTCTTTGCGGTTGGCGTAGAAGTTCATCAGAAGCCCCACGGATGCCATGTTTGCTGCAAGTGCAGAGCCACCATAGCTGAGGAACGGGAGAGGGATGCCGATGACAGGCGTAAGTCCCATCGACATACCGATGTTGACCAGCACATGAACGGCGAAGATCCCCACAATGCCGATGGCCGCCACACTCCCAAATTTGTTGCTCGAGAGCCTGGCGATCCTGATTCCATGGAGAAGCAATGCAGTGAACAGGACGACAATCACAGATGCGCCGAGGAAACCGAACTCCTCGCCGGGGACACAGAAGATAAAATCCGTCCATTGCTCGGGGATGAAGTTCAATTGTGTTTGTGTCCCCTGGAGGTATCCCTTCCCGAAGAATCCGCCGGAGCCAATAGCTACCTTGGATTGGAGAACGTTGTAGCCGGCCCCCTTGGGATCGAGATCCGGGTTGAGGAAGGTTGAGATTCGTTTCTGCTGGTACGGTTGGAGTCTCTCGTACGCTGATTGCACGGTAAGGCCCATCGCCAGTGTCAACGCGAACACCACTGCAGCAGCGAACCGGTTCTCCCGAGTGAAATAGAGTAAAGCCCCGCCGATAAGCAGTGTGAAGAGAAACGTCAACGTCCCCAACAGAGCGCCGGTCGCCGCGATGATGGGTGCGAGGATGGCAGCGAGAACGAAGTTCGATGCACCCGCCCAGTAGAGGACGGGAAGCATCATGGCGAAGAACACAACGGCGGTCCCCAAATCTGGCTCGGCGATCACCAAGATCATCGGAGCCAGCACGATCCCGATTGCAGTGAGGAGGTGCTTGCCGTTCGAGAGTGAGGTTGTCGTCCGCGCGAGAAACGCGGCTAGGGCTAGGGCAGTTGCAACCTTTGCAAACTCTGACGGTTGACCGCCGAGTCCGGCAAGGCCGAACCAACTTTTCGAGCCGGAGATTGTTTTTCCGATCACCAGCACGACGACTAAAATGGCGATCGTAACGACATACAGCGGAATGGCGATGCGCTGCAGAGCCCGAATCGGAAAGTAGGCCGCAGCCAATAATGCAAGAAATCCGACCCCCGTCCAGATGACCTGCTTTTCGAACGATGCGGCGGCGCCAACATCATAGGTTGCGCTATAAACCGAGAGTAACCCGATACCCACAAGCGCGAGACAGATGAGGAACCCTTTGAAGTCGAAATATTCTTTGAGGTATTCTATCATGTTCCTTAATGAACTGCCTGACTAATCGTTCTTACGGGTGCTGTCTGTGCGGGAGCCGCCTTCGGATGGATGCGGGGAAGCCCGCCGAAGAGGTATCGCTCCATGAGCAGGCGTGCAAGAGGTGCAGCCTTTGCTCCGCCAAAGCCTGAGTTCTCCAGCATGATGGCCACAGCGATCTTTGGATTGTCGAACGGCGCGAAGCCGACGTACCAGGCGTGAGCTTCGCCATGAGGATTCTCCGCGGTGCCTGTTTTTCCCGCCGAGACGATGCCTGGAATGCGCGCAAGACCACCGGTGCCGCCGGGCTCCTGTACGACGCGCCGCATTCCTTCCCGGAGCAAACCCAGCACACGCGGTGAAAGTCCCACGAGACTGGAGTCGTAACGGACCCTCTCCATCTTGTTGGTCGACTTATTATGAATGAATTCAACTGCGTGGGGCTGGTACACGATTCCACCGTTCGCGAGCGCTGCGGCGTAGCGGGCCATCTGGAGCGGTGAGACGCCAATCTCGCCTTGACCGATCGCAAGGCTGATAAGAAATCCCTGTGTCCACTTTCCCTTCCCGTAGCGCGAGTCGTAGTAAGCCCCTGACGGAAGCAGCCCCCATGTCTCGTCGCCCGTGTCGGTGCCCGTGAGTTGGCCGAAGCCAAACCTTCGACCGTATTCCGTCCACTTGTCGAAACCGACCTTCAACATCAACTGATAGAAGAAGACGTTGCACGACCTCTGAATTGCCTCGACGATATTGACCGAGCCGTGTACGTGAAGGTCCTTGAAAACCCGGTTGCCGAACCGAAAGCCGCCGGTACAGCGAATGCGGTAGTTTTCGTCGACGATCCCCTCCTGCAAAGCGGCCGCAGCCAGTACCATTTTGAATGCTGAACCCGGGGGATAGCGGGTGAGCGTCGCGCGGTTGAACAGCGGTTTCGTCGAGTCCGTCTGAAGCTGCGACCATAGATCCAGTGGAGTCACGCCGCTCATGATCGACGGGTCATAATCGGGTTTGCTCACGAGAGCGAGGATACCCCCGTCGGAGGGATCCAGCGCAACGATGGCGCCGCTGTGTTCCGTCATCAACGACTCAGCATAGGCCTGAAGGCCGAAATCGACGCTCAGGAAGAGATCATATCCCTCTCGCGCAGAGAGGTTCTTCTTCCCATCCTCAAAGCTGCCGATGATTTGGCCCTTGGCGTTCACAGAAACAAACTTGTACCCCTTTTCACCGCGCAGCATGGGTTCATAGCGAGCCTCCAGACCGGCGACGCCAACCAGATCCCCTTGGCGGTAGTCCTCACCAGCTTGTGCAAGCTGTGCATCCGAAATCTCTCGCCGGTAACCCAGGAGGTGGGACGCGTGAGCTTTCGTGCGGTAGACGCGTTTCGATTCGATTTGGTAGGAGATACCTCGGAGACTTGTGAGATGCTCTTCAATCGCCCCAAGCGTTCTGATATCCACGTCGCGCTTGATGCGTGACGGCAGGAAGGGCGAATATGCTCTCGCGCGCGCAATGCGGTCTCTCAGCGCTGCAGGATCGATCTGGAGCAGCGAGGAGAGCAAATCGAGGTTCTTCATATCAAAATCGATCGGCACGAGCGTTATGGCATAGGAGGGCCCGACATCGACAATGAGCTGACCGTTTCGGTCGAACATATAGCCGCGGATCGGATCCTGAACGATCGCTCGAACGCTGTTCTCCTCGGACTTCTTGTTCATCTCTCCGTGATACAGAAGCTGCAGCTCGTAGAGCCGGAGCATCAGGATCCCGAAGATCAAGAAAACAACGATCATGAGCACCCTGCGCCGCCTTGCGGCTCCGAATTGTTCGTCACCCGTCATACTGATTGCGAGATCCTGTATTTTCTTACAAACGTGAACATTGGCAGCACACTGACGATCCCCGTGTACAAGCTTGTGGCGAGACTGAACTCAAGCATGGTAGCGAAAACGGAATCCCGGACCCCCTGGAGGAAAATGCCGTAGTAGATGAAGTTATGAATGAGTGAGCAAAGGAGGACGATCAAAATGAAGCGGTACGATCCAAGGGTATGCTCGGTGTTGTTCTCATTATAGAAATAGCCGGCGGCGAATCCGCAGACCGTCTTGCTGAGCGCGGCAAGGCCGAAGAATTGGGTCGTGACGGCATCCTGCAGCAGCCCGACCGCGAACCCGGCGATCGTCGCCTCCAACTGGCCGCGTCGGATTGCAACATAGACCACCCAAATGACAAACAGGTCGGGAAGAAATCCACCAACCGACAGGAAAGGGATAAACGTTGTTTGCAGGATCAGGAGGCCAAGCGCGATGAGCGCGGAACGAAGATAATATTCCATTCAGCTCCCGGACATTTCCGGGAAAACATAGAGAGAAATGGAGAGAGAAGCAAGAATGACAACGTGATCGCTGTCAACAGAACTACCCCATTTGCAGAACCCTGCCGAACACAACGTCGAACCGAAAGCTCTTTGCGGTACAGCGTGACTCAATTTGTATTCCCTGGGACCGTAGATACCCGCCCTACGGACAACGTCCGCATACTCATTGAAGTTGATGATTGAAATCCCCGGCATCTCGATGCTTAGCAGGATCGAGCATGCGGAGAGGAGAGCATGATTTGGATCCCGGTGGAGGATCTCCTTAAAGATGTTCATATAGAACGCGAAATGCCGGGCCTCATCCTGGGAGATTTTCTGCGTGATGGAATAGAGCAACGGCTCCTCCTGAGCCACAAGCTTCCCCGTGTTGAGGTGTGAGATCTGCGTCGCTTTTTCTTGACACAACGTATACACGAAAATCCTGTACGGATCGCCGCGCCAGTCTGGGTTGAATCCCGACCGGATGTACTCAAACTGCAGCCGCTCCAGCACGGAGAAGTTCAGCAGTCTGGAATCGCGGACATAATCGCGCAGCACATTGCCGTGGCGGTCCTCCTCGGCAGCCAAAGATTATTCCACGTACTCCAGAATGTCTCCCGTCTAAAGGGTTTGTGTAAAAAAAGAAAAACCTGTCGCCTCTTGACAGGTGGCAGGCTTTACAGGGTTGTCCGCGGCCGTTTCTGGAACCAACACAGGCACATCGAATGGTAGGGAGTTTCGGACCAAGTGTCAACAGGAATCATGCTGCGGGGTGTTGCTGGCCAACGATCGCCCGACAGGAAAAGCACACACTGCGTGGGGTCCATCACGAGCGTAACAGCGAGGCAAACTCTTCATATCGTGCAGGAATCCGAACGGTTTGCTTCGGCCGGTCAAGAGCTTCCTGCAATGCAGGCGGCAGCTCAAATCGTTTCCCCAATGCTTGTTCGATGACCTCCGGAAATTTTCCCGGGTGGGCGGTCGCCGCAACGATCGACGGCAGCAACGTACCTCCCGATTCTTGGTTCCTTCGTGCTGCCGCCACACCGACCGCAGTGTGCGGGTCGAGAACATAGCCGGTCGCGTCATAGGTGCGCCGAATCTCATTCAGCGTCTCTTCATCGGAAATGCTCGTAGCGACCATGTCGCGTCGCATCAGATCAAGGTTGAACCCATAGAGTGCCTGGAGGCGCGCGAAATTGCTTGGGTTGCCGACATCCATCGCATTGGAGAATGTGCGGAGGGAAGGCCGCGTCAGGAGCGTGCCAGACCGGAAGTATTCCGGCACGACGTCATTGGCATTGGTTGCTGCAACGAATCGCGCGATCGGGATGCCCATCCATTTCGAATAAACAGCAGCAGTCAGGTTGCCAAAATTTCCACTTGGGACAACGAAGACCGGGCCCTTCTGCGAGTCAAGCTTTGTGTCCTCTCCCTGCACCTGATTTCTCAACTGAGCGATGGCCCATCCGTAGTACATGATCTGCGGGATCAGCCGACCGACGTTGATAGAATTTGCCGTCGTGAGGTTCCTTGCATGGACGACCTCTCTGTCGGCGAGCGCCTGCTTGACCATCTGTTGGCAATCATCGAAGGTGCCTTCAACCTCTATGGCATGCACGTTTCCCCCGAGCGTCGTCATCTGTTGTTCCTGAAGCCTGCTGATCTTGCCGGCAGGGTACAGGATGTACACCTGGATGTGAGAAACGTTGAAGAAGCCGTGGGCAACCGCACTGCCGGTGCCACCTGACGTCGCAACAACGATGGACAGGGTGCGCTCTTCCTTGCCCAGAAAGTACGACAGGAGATGAGCCATGAAACGCGCTCCGATGTCTTTGAATGCCAGAGTCGGACCGTGAAACAGTTCAAGCAGATACATCGGGCCCTTGAGGTGAACGAGAGGGATCGGGAACGTCCAGGACCTTCGTATGACCTCCTGCAAATCGTACGGCGGCACTTCGTCGATGTACGGCGAGACGATCCCCCGCCCGACCTCGTCAAGAGAGAGGCCGCCAAGCTGATCAAGGAATGACGTGTCAAGAAGCGGGATATGGTCGGGAATGTACAGGCTGCCATCAGGAGCCATTCCACGCAAGAGCGCCTCACGAAAGCCGACGGTCGGGCTCCACCCAAGGAGGGATCGATAATTCATTCTTGCTTCGTCTTCAGGATCCGTACGCCCCGCCTATTAACGCGAGAGACATACACATCGCTCGTCAGGTTTGCTATGTGCGAGAAGGTTCGTGCCATCTCCGCGCCGACAGATCTTGCGCTGGCGGTCGAGGATGCAATGGCAAACATCGAAGGGCCGGAGCCGGAGATGGAGCACCCCATTGCCCCGGCTCGGAGCGCAGAGTTCTTGACTTCGTGAAACCCAGGGATGAGTTTTGCACGCACGGGCTCCACAATAACATCTTCGGTGCACGTCCCTACCAGCCGGGCGTTACCCGTTGCGAGCCCGAGAGTCAAGCCGCCAATGTTTCCCCACTGATGAACTGCAGTGGAGAGCGGAACTGTTGTGGGGAGAATCCTGCGCGCCTCTTGTGTTCGAATAGCAATATGAGGGTGAACGATCGTCCACACGATTGAACCCTCGACCGGTATCGGAACGACATCGAGCGGATCGTAGCTGCGGATGAGACAGGCACCGCCAAGCAGGCAGGGTGCAACGTTATCGGCGTGAGGTGCGCCAGAGGCAATCCGTTCTCCTTCGAGCGCAAACGGCAGAAGGTCGATCTTTTTCAACGGCGTTGGAAGGAGAGCGTTTACAGCCGCAGCAGCAGCAACGCTGCTCGCAGCCGAGCTTCCAAGGCCGGATCCGATCGGCATCAGCTTGTGCAGGACCATCCTTATGCCGAAGGATGGCTTGAATTCTTCAAGCATCAGGGAGGCAACCCGCGCGGCCACGTTGCTTTCCGCATTCCTTGGCACGTCCGGTTGCAAGGTCTCAACAGAAAAAGTCAGGCCAGTAGCTGTCTGACGCTTCGCGAGGACCTCATCACCGGGCGTGTGAACTGCGATCCCAATGACATCAAAACCGGGGCCGAGATTGGAGATGGTCGCCGGAGCAAAGACCCTTACGGCGCGCGGCTTCATGGTTTTTCGCGGCATCTTCAGATATATCCATATTGAGAATCGCTAAGGGACGGACTTACTCTCTCCTGCCGCGGGGAGGGGAAGGCTGCTCCAATTCCAACCGCTCTGCACTCGGAAGGTACGTCACCACAAAGACCTCTTCGAGTTTCACAAAACCCACCCCCGGGGTCACAATAACTCTCTTAAAGAGAGTTCCTTGCTGTTCCATCACCTCACTGACGATGCCGATTCGAATGCCGGGCGGGTAGGTGCTGCTGTACTCGGATGTGATGATGACGTCGCCCGCCTGAACGTCGAGCGTCTTCGACACATTGGTGAGCAGGAGCGACGTCCCGTCCCATGCAATGATGCCGTCCACACGACTCCGCTGTACCTTCGCGCTGGCGCGCACATCGACGTTGAACAAAATTCTTACGACCGCGTAATGGCTGCAGACGCTTGATACCACCCCCACCAAGCCTCCATCACCGACAACAGGCATTGAGGCCCGAACGCCATCGACCGTTCCCACATCCAACGTAATCGTATTCCGGAGGAGCGTGAGATCCTTGCCGATCACCTTTCCGGCAACGAGCTTGTAGTAAAGAGACTGTTTCAGGCCGAGGAGTTCCCGGAGCCGGATATTCTCTAATCTTGCCTCGCGAAGTTGGTTCACTTCGTCTGCAAGATCAATATTCATCTTGCGGAGCAAATCGTTCTCGCTGCGAAGCCCGAAGTAGCGCGGAATGAACGCGAGTTGTTCCTGCACGAGTCCAAGCGCAACGGTGGCCACTCCCCGGATGTGCTTGATTTGGACGTTGTCGGTGAGCGCCATGAACACCAGAGAGAGGACGAGGAGACCTGTAAGGACCGCGTATTCCTTGAACAGGAGAATAATATCATAGATGCGCTTGAACATAGGATTCACTTCACGCGGGTCTCAAGCCCCATTCTTGGAGCGTCGAGACAGCACCTCATCATGCATCGAGAGAACGGCGGATGGGAAGAGCGGCATCGTCGGAAGGATGATGAATGACCTCCGAAGCATTCAAGAGGCGATGTGCGCTCACCTCCGGCACCGCCGGCCTTCCTGGATGATGTGCAGCCAGGCGGGCTGGCTCGGAACCTCTCACTCCCCTCAATAGCGCTTGCTCTTGATCAACACTTTCGAGAAATGTCTGAGGTCCTCAAGAACCTTACCCGATCCGCGTACCACACACGTCAGGGGGTCTTCTGCGACGTGGACAGGCAGGTTCGTTTCAAGTCGTATGCGCTCGTCGAGCCCCTTCAGAAGGGCGCCGCCTCCGGTGAGCATGATGCCGCGATCGAGAATGTCCGCGGAGAGCTCGGGCGGTGTGCGCTCAAGCGTTGCCTTCACGGCCTCAACGATCTGTGCAATAGGTTCGTTGAGCGCCTCACGGATTTCAACGGAGCTCACTTCAGTGGTCTTCGGAACGCCGTTGACAAGGTCACGCCCCTTGACCTGAATGGTAATCTCTTCTTTCAACGGCATCGCCGATCCCACTTCGCACTTGATCGCTTCGGCAGTCCGCTCGCCGATCAGGATGTTATGGTTTCGTTTGAAGAACTGAATGATGGCGTTGTTCTTTTCATCCCCCGCGACTCGGATCGATTCCTCTGTCACGATACCGGACAAGGCGATCACCGCGATCTCCGTCGTTCCGCCGCCAATGTCGACAACCATATTGCCCACGGGTGCATCGACGTCCAAGCCGACGCCGATGGCGGCGGCCATGGGCTCGGCGAGTAGATGAACCTCTTTCGCTCCGGCATGTTCCGCTGCATCACGGACGGCTCGTTTCTCGACCTCGGTGATACCGGAGGGGACGGAGACGACGATTCTCCGGCTTGGTACCCACCCGACGCTCGTTTTCTTGATGAACTCGCGCAGCATGCCCTCAGCAATTTCAAAATCGGCGATCACGCCGTCCTTCATCGGACGGATGGTTCGGATGTCTCGATGGGTCCGACCCAGCATCTCGCGCGCCTCGTTGCCGAGCGCGATGATCTTCTTGGTGTTTCGGTCGAAGGCGACAATGGAAGGCTCGTTCAAGACGATCCCCTTGCCCTTCATCCAGATGACACTGTTGGCTGTGCCCAGGTCGACCGCAATATCGGCGGAGAATAATGAGAAGAGTCCCATACGCTTTTTATCTGCAGGCGTTAAAGGCCCCACCATTAATTGTCCGCCGCTTTACGGATGGAGTCTTTTCAGTACCGAGTTCGCTTCGGGCGTCTAGGGTGACAGTGAGGCTTAATAGCCCTTTCGACATCAATTTTCTGCTCGCCCCCTCATCTGCTCTGATCCTTTCCGCGTAGCTAGCTTTCGGAAAGATTGCACCGAAGATCTTTACAACTCCTTCCTTAGTAATGCCTTGCAGAAAGATGTCGACGTCCTTCTCGCGAATCTCGTTTGGCGAGAGGTCAAGCGACCTTATGAAGTTTGGAAATGCATCCCCTTTCAACCGCAATGCGCGAATTCCAGCCTTTTCGAGAGCTGGAATATTGTTGAGGTATTCTATGAGGTATGTCTCGAAAGCGTCGCCGCTGGCGCGACGGTAAGATTGTCCAGGCTCCTCCTGCTGCGGAAACGATTGGTGTAGATTCTTTGTATAGATTTCTTTAATGCTTATCCACAGATCTTTACTGTTGACACCTGGAAAACGCTCGAGAGCATATTGAAAAGTCACTTGGAGTGCCCATTGTTTTACACTCTCCATTCCAGTTGCCTCCAAGAGAAGGAGCAGCAACTGTTGGAGTTTTTGAATCTCGACCTCGCCCATTTATCACCTTGACTTGAAGATAAGGATATCCTCCCTATCTATTGCGCCACCAAAGCCGTGGTTAACCTCTCTTCTCAGCTTAGGGAGACGCTTCGATGGTAGGGTCCTCTGCAAATGCTTGCACACTCTAAAGTCTAAGGAGGACATAAGTTCCGCGGTTATTTTTCCGTTCTCAATCACAGTTTGTTTGAGAATCCTATTCCCTATGACGATGATGATATTCTCTCGAGTTACTCGAGCCATTTGCTGCAATCCAAGATAGTACTCTTTGTAGAAGTTCAGCCAGCTGTTGTCACCTCCGTCCCTGCGCGCGATAATCTTAGCTGTTTCTTCCAAAGTCTCCGACGGGAGCACTATGTTGTAGTCAGAAGTACCCAATGTGTTTCTGCGACTTTCCAGCACGGCTTCGCGGGGAAATCCTAACCAGTACAGCATGTACTTTGAAAACTGAATATAGGAAACCCCATTTCTCTCATCACCGTAGGGAGGGGAGCAAATTATCGAATGGTATTGCTTGTCAGCATATGGTAAGCGTTGCACGGGGTAGCAGTCGACCTTCGCGTGAGCTCCTCTCGGGAGCCGAGAGATTCTCTCGATTGCTAGTTGGCTACGCGATTTAAAGCTCTCAAAGGCGTTCGGCTTGAATTTTTTTAAGTCCTGCGGTTCGAATCGCCGCAGACGCACTTCGTTCCGATACGTAAGCATGACATCTCGCACGGTCGCTGAAAAGACGACCTTGAGAATATTGATAACCTCTTCTGCATACCGTGCTTCTCGTTCGCATTTGTTGATGACTCTGATGATGGAACTGAGGTCGGCGATTGTCGCAGGCAGAAACCAGTACTCCAGATTGTATTCTTTTGGGAAAACAATTGAACCATTTAGATTTCTAATCGAAGCCGCGAGTACACAGTGACAAGCATCTTCAATCGCCTTTCTTTGGACATGGGTTGACTTGACTTTTGCGATTAACACGGCAAGGGGATTTATGTCAGAACCATAAGCCCTCCTTCCATGCCTGACACACTCCACTAGAACAGCACCGCCACCGCAAAATGGATCCAGCACTTTTTCTCCACGAGGTACATAACCGGTTACAAGGTTCTCGGCAAGCTGAGGCACCATTGCTGCTACGTAGGTGTGAAGGGCATGGGTACCGTACTGCGTATCAGACCCCTTGAAATCAAGATCCTCCCTTGTGTCAAAAAGGGCCAGCTGCTCCTTAGCTAGCCTTGACCGAGTCTTAAGAAGCCTTATATCTGATGTGTAAAGTGCGGCTTTCATGCAGCAGGGCCCTTTCAGATTAATGCCTGAAATGTCGAATGCCCGTGAAAACCATAGCGACGTTATGCTCGTCTGCGGCTTTGATAACTTCTTGGTCACGCACGGAGCCGCCGGGTTGAATGACCGCTGTCGCACCCCCCCTGACAGCTTCGAGCAGACCATCTGCAAACGGGAAAAAGGCATCGGAGGCGACCGCGCATCCGGTCAGGTCCAGACCAGCCTCGGCGGCCTTCATCACGGCGATCCTGGCTGAGTCGACGCGCGACATCTGGCCTGCTCCAACCCCCAGCGTTCGATCCCTCCGGGTATACACGATGGCGTTCGACCTCACGTGCTTTGCGACGCGCCAGGCAAAGATCATGGCTTCATATTCTTCTTCTGTCGGCCTTCGTTTTGTGACGACCCTCAAGTCCTCCCGCGTCATTCGATGTTGATCTTGCTCCTGAAGCAGCACGCCCGCCACGACCCCCCGAAGATCAAATTCCTTGGCTGAGCGAACGTCGATCATTTGCTGGATCAACCGACGATCCTTCTTTTTCATCAGGAAATCGAGAACACCGTTAGCATAGCTTGGGGCTACAACGACCTCGGTAAAGATGTCGTTGATAGCCTCCGCCGTGCCCATGTCCAGGGGGCGGTTCACGGCGACGATGCCGCCAAACGCCGACTTTGCATCAGTGGCAAGGGCATATTTGTATGCATCAAGGAGTGTCTCGGCCGATCCAGCGCCGCAGGGATTGTTATGCTTGATGATCACGGCCGTCGTTCGTTCGAACTCTGCACTCAAGAGTGCAGCGGCATTAATATCCAGGATGTTGTTGTACGAGAGATCCTTGCCGTGGAGCTTTTTGAAGTACGTGTTGAACTTTCCGTACAGCGCAGCTGCCTGGTGAGGATTCTCCCCGTACCGAAGCGCGTCCGATTTCTTCACGGAGATCGTCACAACATCGGGGAGCCTGCCGGGGGACTGAATTGCCGCGAGGTAGGTGGCGATGACGGTGTCATACGTTGCTGTGTGTTGAAACGCTTCGCGAGCCAGCTCAAAACGGGTTTGGTACGTCAGGGCCCCATTGTGTTTCAACATCTCCTGAAGGAAAGGCTGGTAGCGCTCGGGGTTTACCAAAACGACGGTGTGGCGATAATTTTTTGCAGCCGCTCGTATCATCGTTAGGCCGCCGATGTCGATCTGCTCGATCGCCTCTTCGAGCGTAACCTTCTCTCGCGAGATCGTTTGCTCAAAGGGATAGAAATTGACGACGACAAGGTCAATCGGCTCGATGTGGTGTTCGTGAAGCTGCTTGAGATGAAGGGGATTATCGGGGGCAGCAAGAATGCCCGCATGAATGTTGGGGTGGAGTGTTTTGACGCGCCCGTCGAGGAGCTCGGGAAATCCGGTCACATCGGAAACCGACGTGACGGCGACACCCGCCTCTTTGAGTGTTTGATACGTGCCCCCCGTCGAGATGATCTCAACGCCAAATTCACGAAGCGTCTTCGCCAACTCAACAATCCCCCGCTTGTCGGACACGCTGACCAGCGCGCGGCGAATTTTCAGCAAGGATTCCTCCTTGGTCGCACTCAATGTGCGATTTCCGAATGTTGGTACTTTCAGTTGTGTGAGTGTATCCACACTGACCCTTCCTTCATCAAGACCCTATTCTCGGCAAAGGCCTTCAGCGCCTGTGGGTAGATCTCGTGCTCAATCTTCAGGACCTTCGCTGCGAGCGTTTCAGGCGTATCATGTTCGTCGACAGGAACCGTTCGCTGGATGACGATCGGTCCCCGATCGTACTCTTCGTCCACAATGTGCACGGTTGCTCCGCTGAGCTTAACGCCGGAGGCGAGGACGGCTTCATGCACGTGATGACCGTACATGCCTGGCCCTCCGAATGACGGGAGCAGCGCGGGGTGAATGTTCAGAATTCTGTTTCGATATGCGCGAACGACCGCTGTCGGTATCTTCTTCAGGTAGCCAGCGAGAGCGATCAGGTGTACGTCATGCTCCTTCAGCACTTCGAGCATCCGCGCGGCGAGCGACGCCTCGTCGGAAAACTGCTTCTGACTGATATGAATGGTCGGAATGCCGTTCGAGCGAGCAACCTCGAGCGCGCCCGCGTCAAACCTGTTGCTGAGCAAAAGCGTCACGCGTGCTGGAAGAATGCCTCGCTGGATTGCGTTGAGGATTGCCTGGAAGTTCGACCCCCGTCCGGAAGCGAAAACGCCAATGTTCATCAATACAGCATCACGCTTGACGTTGAAAATGCGTCAAAATGTAAGGAGAAGTTGAAGGATAGTCAATAAACGGGTGATCGTTTTGGGACAAATTCTCAGAAACCTAGCTGACCGCGCCTTCGAAAACCTCCAGCCTCCCCCGTCGCGT
>Ga0315281_10001616_pt1 | contig 33484 bp, 37 predicted proteins | sample YL17G07_0_MG_FD_204540 | JGI IMG/M metagenome (GOLD analysis project Ga0315281, IMG submission 204540) | Sediment microbial communities from Yellowstone Lake, YNP, Wyoming, USA - YL17G07_0 | ecosystem: Environmental > Aquatic > Freshwater > Lake > Sediment | place: USA: Wyoming | collected...
CTGCGCTGCCCGTCGCGCAGTACGGTGGCACGTAGGGAGAGCATGTTGCGGATGGCATCCAGCGCTCGTTCCGCCTTGCCTTCCTGCAAAAATCCGATGAAGGCATTGATTACCACCACGCCGACAATCACGGAAGTATCGACCAAGCGCCCGAGCAGCAGGGTGATGCCTGCGGAACCGAGCAGGACATATATCAGCACATTGTGGAATTGCAGCAGGAAACGCATCAGCGGGCCGCGCCGTTGCGGTGTGGGCATGCGGTTGGGGCCGAACCGAGCGATGCGGCGGGACACCTCCGCGGCGTCCAGTCCCTGCGGCGATGCGTTAAGCTGTGCCGCTGCGGCTTCGGCAGTCTGCGCGTGCCAAGCTTGCGGGGAAGGGGTGTGCTCGGTCATGAATGGTTCTTTCCTGTTGTGTAATAAGTCAGTTCAGAACCACAATTTACCGGTGCTACTAACGGAAACCGTGGCCCCCTATTGCTCTCGAGCAGCAGAAAGTGTGGCCCCTGCCGTTCTCTTCAATCTCAAATCTGACCTGTCAAATTCCTGAGGCTGTTCCGCTGGTACTTTATCAAACGCCTGATCAAAAATTACCCAAAACCCGCGCATTGCGCGTGAGTTGAGGTGGTTTTCTGGTGTCAGGGCAGCGATCTTCTCAGCCACCGCAGTGACAATGAAATGGTTAAGAGAGATGTTGTCCGCCCCGGCAACAACCTTTGCCATTTTGTGCAAAGATTCCGGCAAATGAACATAGCGTACGCTCATGAATCCTCCAGTATTTTTTATAGTCCGTAGGCTGGGGTGAGGCAAGTACCCTGGCGTTTTTGATGGCTCGAAGTGCTGGGGTTCGCAAGTTCACCCCAGCCTACGGACTACGTACGCACCACCAGTATTTTTGTTAAATCTTCCCTGAACAGCCATCAACCATGGCAGCAAGGTCCTTCACCGCACAAAATAATGAACAACAGGGTTCAGACCACGGTTTACCGGAGTGTAGAAGGGAAAACTGTGGTCCCCCAATAACAGTCCCAGTGCGATTAGCTGACCTTGGTCGTCCTTAGTGTGGTCTTGCGACAGACTCACCCTAGCCGTCCGATCTTAGTGCTGGCCGTCTCGATGTGGTGTTCCATCGCGGCGATGCACGCTCCAAATCGGTGGCTAAACCCTGGGGCCTCCATGGTCCGGGCGAAGAACGAGCGCGCCAGTCCTTCCGCGCGCCGCCAGGTTTCGTTGGCCACGCTGGCGTGAATGAATGCCTCGGAGATGGTGTCAGGAAGCCCGCCGCCGGTGCGGGGCGCGAAGGCCATGGGCGTCATGTCGTAGGCCGGCGCAATGTCATAAGGGCGACCGTGTTCGGAGATGAATGAAAGGTTACCATTGTGCATATCTGAGTTACCGATCAGGGTGCCAAAGGCCCACAGGAGGTCTGCGCCGTCCGTTGCTTCTGGACGAATATGCGCGTTAGCAGCAAGGCGGCGTGCAATGATTGGCCAGCCACCTGTTCCTGCCCCGACGAATTCCGCATCCAGCGCAGCCAAAGAGATCAGCGCACGTCGGCCCAGGTTGCCGATGCGATCAAAACGCTCGATTTCAAGGAAGCGCCGACCGCCGTGGTCCAGTAGCTGCGTCTTGGCGGCAGGGATACCGGCTTCGCGCAGCGTGGTCATCGCGAGGTGTTCGGCCAGCAGCAGATCACGCCAGCGTTCGCTCACGGGCCCCTCCTCCAGTTCGCTGAACTTCACGATAACGTGCCGAGGCCCATCGGGCGTCATGGCACAGGCGGTGAACTTCGGCTGCTCGCCCCCAGCTGACGATCCAGGTATCTCACCGCGGGCGGCTTCTAGCGCCAACCGGGCATATTCCTCAATCTTCTGTCCTACCGTGACAACAACAGGGGACAGACCACGGTTTACCGGAGTATAGAAGGGAAAACTGTGGCCCCCCATTAACAGTTCCAGTGCGATTAGCTGACCTTGGCCATCCTTAGGGTGGTCTTGCGACAGACTCAGCCAAGCCGTCCGATCTTGGTGCTGGCCGTCTCAATGTGGTGTTCCATCGCGGCGATGCACGCTCCAAATCGGTGGCTAAACCCTGGTGCCTCCATGGCCCGGGCGAAGAACGAGCGCGCCAGTCCTTCCGCGCGCCGCCAGGTTTCGTTGGCCACGCTGGCGTGAATAGTGCCATTGGGGACGCTACCCTTATATTTTGGACGCAAACTGGAAGTCTAACTGTACAGCATTCTCCCCAATATTTGGAACGTACTCGTATGGCCGGGTTGCGCTGTTGAACGGCCCCTGGGTGGCAGGGCGATGACGGTCCAAAAGGGGTCGATTGTGTGAACTGGCCAATGCCCGCTGTTGGGCTATTCAGTTCTTGGCGTACTGGAAAAACGATCATACTCTGAAGCTGACGTTCGCCAACCGTCACTTCCGATCTTTAAACGAGCTGGTAACAAGACTTGGAGGGTGGAGCGAACAAGTTGTGAGTTTTTGCAAGCAATAACTGTAAAGACCCAGCCTATCGATGAGCAATGAGTTGAGTATCTGCTTGTAGCCGGGAAACGTCTGGACTGACTATGCGGCAGCGCGATGTTCTGGCTCCACTGAGAGTTTCATTCCAACCGCTTTCAACACAGCAAGCAGGGTTTTTAGTGTGGGATTTCCTTTTGCAGATAGTGTCCGATAAAGCGATTCGCGGCTAATCCCAGCTTCAGCGGAAACCGCTCCCAGCCCACCATACGCTTCAGCAACAGTGCGAAGTGCAAGAAGACCCGCTGCACGGTCATTTGGGTTTTCGAGTGATTCCATGGCGGCCTTTAGATATTCAACCGCCAGATCATGGTCCGCACGCAGTTCGGCCACTTCGCGATCATGGTGAGATACCGCAGCCTTCAGTTTTTTGCTCATCCTTGCCTCCGTTTCCAGTCTTCCCAATATTCCTTGGCCGTCTTGATATCTGCAGGTTGCGATTTTTTCGAACCTCCACACAGCAAGATTACAACCGTCTGACCATGGCGGCCAAAATACACTCGATAACCAGCGCCAAGGTGCTCTCGTAATTCTTGTACCCCTTCACCCACAGGATCGCAGTCGCCGAAATTTCCGGCCTCCAGCCGTTTGATGCGGACACGAATCTTGGCTTGGGCCTGCTTGTCTTTTAGCGACTGGAGCCAGTCGGTCAAGGGCTCTTTGCCATCTTCGGTCTGGTATCGGAAAACTTCAATCATGATGATTAATGTAGCTTATATACTACAGAATGGCAAGTTGTTTGATTTGGTGAACATCCTGATTGGCCGTTCATAGCGCCACACTACATCTCAGATCAGGCATGAGTTGTTAAATACTCTCTGAACAGCCATCACCCATAGCAGCAAGACCTGTCTCCGCATCAAATTATTTGCCCAGAAACTTCTATATTGGAATAAGAGCATCTGCCAGGGCTCGGTGATTCGCCGCCTTTGGTGCAGCATGGCTGCCATCGTCAAAGTGCCCGTGGCATCGCCGGTTCAATTCCATCAACAGGCTGAAAGGAGAGAGATATGGCAGTCGTCAATATAGGCAACTACTACGCGGAATGGATGCCCTCCGGCAGCCCGGATAAACCAGGCTGCGGGCGAATTATCATGCGCAGCGCGGTGCGTCTGACACAGTTGTTCCGCCTCACCAACCTGAACTCGGATGACTACCGCAACCTGCTCCACCTGCTGCAAACGGAGAAGCCGGTGTACTGGGATAGCGAGGCGGGTTGGCTGCGCACCGCGCATCCGCAGACGCATGATGCGGAGCCAGTGGGGGAACAGGAAGCAGGTTGACTAGTGTTCCCTGTGCCAGATCAGTTGGCCGTCCTTGTGGACTTGCTTGATGCGATGGAAGGGAACGTCATGGGTATAGCCGTCCGGGTCGGTGATCTGGCAAGAAAAGTGGTCGCCTGGGGTAAGGTGCACTTGCTGTAACGGTACTTGAATTACTTTCCCTTCAAGGCGGTCGTAATAACCAATCTCGACATTCCCTTTTGCGAATTCACGATCCCAGCAAAGCCGGCTGAGCAGTTTATGGATGGGGGTCATGGGATTACCCCTCGGTAGCTTTTGAAATCTAGTGCCCCCGCTGGTAGAAACCCACCAGTTCGGTATGCGTAATGACGTGGTTTTGCATGGCTTTTTCCAGCGCTGCCTTGGTGGGGTGATTCAGGTCTGGCAGCACGGTATTCGGCGCATAGAGTTTGTGGAAATAGCGGTGGTTGCCAACTGGCGGGCACGGACCGCCATAGCCGGTACGCTGCCAGTCGTTGGTGCCCTGCAGGGTGCCTGCCGGCAAATCTTTTGCCGCAACGCCTTCGGGCAACCCCGTCGCCTGGGGCGGGATGTTGTAGAGCAGCCAGTGCACCCAGGTCATCTTGGGGGCGGCAGGGTCCGGCGCATCCGGGTCATCGACTATCAGCACCAGGCTTTTCGTTCCGGCGGGAACGCCTGCCCAGGCAAGTTGCGGCGAATTATTCTGGCCATCGCAGGTGTGGCGGGCAGGGATCATGCCTGCGTGTTTGAAGGAGGGGGAGATGAGGGTCAGGGACATGATCGTTTTCTCCTTATTGTTCGCTCCGGCAGCTTTCAGTTTAGTTCGTCAGCCGTGCATTTTCTTTGTCCCCCACTCAAAGAACATCGACGGTTTGCGTACTATAGTTTGAGTATGCACTGGGGTTGGTGTCGCATGCGTGCGCGCGCCAAGCCAGCCAGGCAATCATCGAAAGGAGGCTTACATGACTACCAGATCAGTCCCCGCCGGTTTTCAACCAATACGGCACGACCGGCTATTGCAGGAACAGGTGCATGACGCATACAAGAGCAAGGGCAAGTTGCCGGAACCGAGCGCCTGTCCAGAGTGCGGCGCGGTCTTCCTTGAAGGGCGCTGGCAGTGGGGTATTGCACCGGAACACGCACATATGGAAACCTGTCCCGCCTGCCACCGCATCCACGATCATTTCCCGGCAGGGTTCCTTACTCTGGAGGGGCCGTTCTTTCTGGCCCACCGGGAGGAAATCATGCGGCTGGTCCACAACGAGGAAAAGCGCGAAAAGGTGGAGCACCCGCTGCAGCGCATCATGGGCATAGAAGAGCGTGACGACGAAGTGCTAGTGACCACGACCGACATCCATCTTGCCCGCCGCATTGGCGAAGCCGTGCGCCACGCTTATCAGGGCGAATTACAGTTCCACTACAATCCGGGCGAGGATCTGCTGCGCGTGCTCTGGACGCACTGAGCAGCGTCATGGCGGAGGCAAGGGAATGCGCGACACACCGTTGCCGCCATTCAAACCCGCTGCTATAAATGCGCCCGCCCTGGTTGCAGAAGTGGGCGGCAGTTACGCGGCGATGCTGGGCATCGACCTGGCCGGCTTGAACCCGGATGAAATCTATAAGTGGTTTCTTGCCGCCGTGCTATACGGCGCGCGCATCCCGGAAAGCATCGCCACCCGCACCTGGCGGGAATTTTCCCAGAGCGGCATCCTCACTCCCCAGCGCATGATCGATACCGGGTGGGATGGGCTAGTCGCTATTCTCGACCGTGGTGGTTACGTGCGCTACGACTACAAAACCGCCACCAAACTGCTCGAAATCAACCACGCCCTGCTTGCCGACTACGGCGGAAATCTCAACGCACTGCATTCTGTTGCGAAAAATTCAGCCGATCTGGAACAGCGCATCATGGCATTGGGCAAAGGCATCGGTGAGGTGACGGCGCGCATTTTTCTGCGTGAGTTGCGTGGCCGGTGGGATAAAGCTGCTCCGCCACTTTCTGCTCCTGCCCTGATGGCGGCACAGAGTCTTGGTTACTTGTCCGAGAAGGAGGCGGAGGATTCTGGCAAAGCCCTCGGCCATTTGCAGCGCTTGTGGAAAAAACACGGCATGCCAGCAGATACCTTCCCGGATTTTGAAGCGGCGTTGGTGCGGGAAGGGCTGCGCCTACGTCGCCACGCAGCCTGAATGACCGCTAATTCAATTGGGTAAACCACTGGCTATGCCGGGACTCAGAAAGGTTTGACCTTTGCGGCAGTCGTGTCCCAGGTTGTTGCTTTGAGCGCGGCGCTTTTTTATCCCCTCTTTGCAAAAGGGGGGCGAGGGGGGATTTACGGACGGTGATGTGCAAATCCGGCGTTTTCAAATCCCCCTCATTCCCCCTTTGTTAAAGGGGGAGGTGAAGATTGCAGCCGCTTTGGGCGGCTCCTGGGTTTGCCGGCGTCTTTGTGGCGCTCACCCAATAAGCTACCAGCATTGCCAGTGGTAATTTAACTTAACACCAGTTCAATCAGAAAATAAATATATCCCTCGCCCCGAATGGGGAGAAGGGGCAATAATGCATTTTGAATTTGATTTGGACTCATCCCGAAGCGAGCCGGTGAGCCCAGCGCGTTGTTTCCGGCAGGCGGTAACGGGTGACACACGCCATCACGTAGCGGATGGCGGTTTCCAGGCCCACACGGTGGCCGGTTGAGATGTAGAGAGGGTGCACCATTGGGCGCGTGCGCAGCACCGCGCCGATGGTTTCGCCCTTGTCCGAAAGAGGCGTCCATCCACCACGTTCCTCCGGCACCGCACCGTATACGCCAATCAGCCGCGTCTTGGCGACCCCGATGGAAGGCAGGTCTGCCAGCAATCCCAAGTGGCAGGCAATGCCCGGTCGGCGCGGGTGAGCAATCCCCTGCCCGTCGCACAGCAGCAAATCCGGCAGCGCAGCAAGCTTGCCCAGCGCTTCCAGAATCACCGGCACTTCGCGGAAAGAAAGCAACCCCGGCACATAGGGAAAATTCACCGGCATGCGGGCAATGGCATGCTCGATCAAAACGAGATCAGGGAATGACAACACGGCCACCGCCGCACGCGCAATTTTGCCGCCCTCCTCGAAACCCACATCCACCCCCGCCACGCGCCTGATGTTGCCGAGCCGATCAGTGCGCTCAACTTCTCCGCACAGGCGCTTTTGAATGGCGATGGCTTCGGTTGGCGTAACGTCCCAGGGATGGGTGTAAGGGCTGATGAAAGGCGGCAAGGTTTTCTCCGGGTACGCTAAACACAGTGTACGTTTACTGCCAAATTTGGGATAGAAAATTTGGTTCATCGGACTTTCGTGTGGGTCGCAGCGGCCGCGCGCTTGACTCCCTCTCCCTTGATGGGAGAGGGATGGGGAGAGGGTGAGCGGCCTGTATCTACCCCTCTCCCTGCCCCTCTCCCACAAGGGGAGAGGGAACCTTCTGTCAGCCGAATCAGGATGAGACACTCAGTGCCCACAGTAATGCCTGAAGAACCGAAAATTTGTGATGTTGCTGGGCAACCGTGTCATTTCTGTTCCCTCATTGCACCTCGAGTAGTGCCAGATTACACTTCCATTAGGTTGATAAATTCCTTCACGCAAAATTGCTGTGAGCATTTCACCAAAAGGGCACCATGAGCATGCACAATCCACCCCATCCCGGTGAAGTTCTGAAAGAGCTTTACCTTGACCCTCTGGAAATTACCGCAACCGATGCGGCCAAAGCGCTGAACGTCACGCGCAAGACCTTGTCCTCCGTCATCAATGGACGTTCCGGCATAAGCCCGGAAATGGCGTTGCGGCTTTCCAAATCACTCAACACCTCCGCCGAAGTGTGGGTCAATTTGCAGGCGAAGTTTGATCTTTGGAATGCCAAGCAGAATCTGTCTGTGAAGGATGTAAAGCAGTTGAGAAAAGCGGCTTGAAAATGGTGTGCGCTATTTTCATGTACTTTGGACATTACCTGTAAAAGTCCAGACTCGAACTATGATAGACAGTGCCTGATCAAGTCGAAACCTGTCAGGCTGCATCGTGCCATAACCTGTCAGTGACGACCGTCTGCAATGAGGCAAATCAGCTATTGAAGGTTATCCGCTGATTTTGTACCCCATTGCCCGATAACCACGCTGACGCTTTTCCCACATTCGCAATAGTGCGGGATGACCTGTATCCACAAAGTCAATCACTCTCGCATCGGTTTTAGTTGCGTGCTCGCGATGCAACCGACCTGCGTATTGCTGCAACGTTCCCGCCCATGAAATTGGCATTGCCAGCACCAGTGTATCAAGCGGCGGATGGTCAAATCCTTCACCAACCAATTTTCCCGTGGCGAGCAAGACGCGCGGTTTATCAGGGGGCAGCGCGTTAAGTTCAGTGATCAACGTGGTGCGCAGTTTCTTCGTCATTCGGCCGTGTAGCACAAATAGCGACGGTATCTTTTCGATCAGCGCAGCTTTGATTGCATCAAGATGTTCAGTCCGCTCGGTTAGCACGAGAACCTTCCTGCCTTGACTAAACGAGTTTTCGATTTGAGCGGCAATCGCCGCTGTGCGATCTATATCGATAGCAATGTGCCGAAATATATCTTGAATGCCAGCCTCCTGCGGAAGATCAATTCGTTTGTGAAGAATCTGCGGAATGACTTCCAAATCGTGCGGCGCACTCGCAGGTTTGGCTGCCTTGTGGCGAATCTGTCCGCACTGCATGAAAATGATTGGCTGCTGACCATCGCGGCGGATTGGAGTGGCAGTCAGTCCCAACACATATTTCGCCTTGACTCGCTTTAAGATTGCATCAAACGACACTGCACCGACGTGGTGGCATTCATCAATGATAACGTGCCCATAATTCTCGACCAGCGGATTGACTTCACCCTGGCGCGACACAGATTGCATTACAGCAATATCGATCTTTCCCGATGGCTTCGCTTTTCCACCGCCGATGGTTCCCACCATGCCTTTGCCTACGCCAAGGAACGATTGCAACCGTTCCTGCCATTGCTTGAGCAACTCAGTACGGTGAACCAGAACAAGCGTATTGATGCCACGCTCGGCGATTATCGCAGCGGCAGTCACCGTTTTGCCGAAAGCGGTTGGTGCACATAGAACGCCGGTGGCATGATGCAGCATTGCGGCGACAGCCGCTTCTTGATCAATGCGCAGCGTTCCGACAAATGCGACGTTGATAGATTCACCCACGTATCGCTCATCTTGCAAGTCACAGCGAATGCCGTTGTCCCGCAGTAATTCTTGCGCCGCATCGAAACAGCCGCGTGGCAACGCGATGTGTTTAGGGTAATTTTCTGCGCAGCCAATCACTCGCGGCTTATCCCATACTGACATGCGCATTGCCTGTGCTTTGTAAAATTCGGGATTTTGAAAAGCGGCGAGGCGAATTAAACGATTAGCCAGAGCTTGCGGCAGTAGCTCTTTCTCAAAGTAGATGAGATTGCCCAATGTCACCGTGAGTGATGCCGGCATGACCCCCGTCAGCTTTTTGGAGGCTGGTGTAGATCGCTTCCACGGTTCTATCAGGTCTTCCTCTTCAATGAAAGTCACATCCAACGGATGCACGCCACCGGTAGCACGCAGAATAGCCGGTTCAATATCGTGCGCAGGCATCGGCTGGATAGATGCCAAGAATCCCCATTGGTCTGAATAGGGACGTAAGGCGGCGTCCACGAACACGCTGCATCCGCTCTCGCGGGGTTTTTTCTGCAAAGGCAGGGCAATCAAGTTGCCAAATCCCCCCTTGGGCATCGTGTCCTGATTGGGGAAAAGCCGGTCGTAAGATTCGAGCTTGAGTTGTCGTGTGCGGGTACAAGCATGACTAATGATAGCGGTACCCAGTCGCCGAGCATCGCGGGCAGATACGCTGCCGGAGAAGAAAACCCAAGCATGAGCACCGTTACCTGACCGTGAAATTTCGAGGGCAACCGGCACACCCAATTCGTGACATGACTGGATAAATGCAAGCGCATCTTCTTTCCACTCAGCCTCATCGAAATCCGCAGCAAGGAAATGGCAGGTGTCGTCTGTTAGCAGTGGATAAACACCAACGGTGCGTTTGCCCGCGAGATGTTCATAGATGACGGTATCGGAAAGTGGACTCAGAAGGCGGTTATTGCAATCAGCACACTTGATTCGTGGCTTTCCGCAAACACCAGCAAGCCATTCATTACCGCAGGCTGGCGCGTAGCCAGTTTTGCCAGTGGCTTTACTTTCCCAGCGAATAGGGTAAACGTCGGTGCGCCCCCTGAACAAGCGACGAAAGAGTGCCACTTTTTCATTTGCGCTGAAATTGGATGGTCCTACATCTGATGCTGGCTGTGGTGTTGGTTCTTGCGGCAAGCGCCATTCAATACCATGAGCATCAAGTAGTGCTATGAGCCTGGCGTTTTCAGTTCGGAGTGCCCCATGTTCATCCTCCTGCATATCATTCACCTTCATTCGAAGGCACTAGCCAATTAAATCGCCTCCAATTCAATGCGGAGCTTTTTTCCGAGTACGGATGCGGCACTAGAAAGCGTCGTGAGCGTCAGGCTGGTGTCTGTGGTATCAAGCAATCGGTTAAGTGCCGCGCGGCTAGTGTGCATTTTCTTGGCCATTGATGTCTTGGTAAGATTTTGAGCTTTCATTTCTTGGTCGATTTGCCACGCGATCACACGCTTAACAGCCACTGCTGTCGCTTCGTCAAGCATGGCTTCTTCTGCCAGAAAATCATCAAAACTGCTGCCGATATTTTTTGCCTTCATCATTCACTCCTCATTCTGACTTTTGCCAATTTCAAATCCGGCTGTGGTGTTGCTTGAGATTTCTTGATAAAACCGTGCAACAAAACCATCTTGCCACTTGATACCGTAAACAGCACCCGCGCAATACGACCATCCAAATGAACACGGATCTCCCATAGGTCTTTTTCCATTTTACGCACAAGCGGCATGCCTAGAGGCCAACCAAACTGTACCGTCTTAATGTCTTCACCAATTATTTTTCGATCAATAGCAGATAACTCTCGTAACCAATTACGCACAGGCTCAGTACCTGCATCAGTTTTAAAGAATCTAACTTCGAGGGAGGGGGTTTTCATTTAACAAATGTACCAATATTGATACAATCAAGCAATCTAATTATTTGCTTTCTCGCTAGAGGGATTTCTGAGCGGCAGCTTTGTGGAGGTCTAACTCGGCGGCCATCAGGCCGATTTGGGTCGCGAACGGTAGTTCGCGTATCTTGGAAACGGGCACTGTCTGTTGGATCAAGTCTCAACTTCTACACTTAAACATTTAAATCGTTTTCCCCACGTTCAGCCCCGCTCCCCCCGCAACGCCATCCGCCTCCCTCGTCTGACATCAATCCCCCACAGCACCAACAAACCGGCCAGGAAATAGCTGCCGGTGATGAGAATGGCGAGGCGGTGGTCACCTTGTGACAACCAGCTGACCAGGCCGTAGGTGATGGGGCCGAGGATTGCGGAGAGTTTGACTGCCAGCCCCCACAGGCCGAAAAATTCGGCGCGGCGGGCGGCCGGCGAGAGCAGGCCGACCAGTGCGCGTCCGGCAGACTGGCTGGCGCCCATGCACACGCCGGCGATGTTGGCGGCAACCCAGAACAGGGCCGGGCCTTGCGCTGCCCAGGCAAGCACCACCATGATCATCCAGCCGAGTAGCGTGAGGGCGATAGCCGGGATGTGGCCGATGCGGTCCTGTAGGTGGCCGAACAGGAAGGCGCCGAGGGCGGCGGTGAGGTTGACCACGAGGATCAGCAGCAGCGTGTCCTGGGTGGTGAAATGCATGGCCTGTTGCGCGTAGATGGCGGCCAGGGTGATCACGGCCTGGATGCCTGCCTGGTAGAGCACGGTGCAGATCAGGAAACGGCGCAGATCGCGATATCGGCGCGCGTGCTGCAGGGTGTGCCGCAGGCGTGCGAAGGATTCCTGAATGATGGCGGCGCCCTGCAGATGCGGCTGGGGCACGGCGCGCTCTTTGAGGAACAGGAAGGTCGGCAGGCTGGACACGGCAAACAGCGCGGCGGTGATGAGCATGGTGACAGGCACGAAATCGGCGGCGGTTTGGCCGCGGGATTGCGCCCAGGTCACGTAGGCCAGCGACACGCCCAGGCTGAGCAATCCACCCATATATCCCAGGCTCCAGCCCCAGCCCGACACCTTGCCCAGGGCGCGGCTGCGGGCCAGTTCCGGCAGGAAGGCCGCGATCAGATTTTCGCCGCTGCCGTAGAAGAAATTGGACAACACGATCAGAGGGATCGCCAGCCACAATTCGCCCGGCCCGGCCAAGGCAAGGCCGGCGGTAAAGGTAACGCAGCCGACGGTGGTGATGGCGAGCAGGCGTTTTTTGGCGGCATAGGCGTCGGCATAAGCGCCCACCAAGGGGGCTGTGAGCATGATCAACAGATAGGAAACGGCCAGCGCCGCAGTCCAGGCGAAAGTGGCCCAGGTCTGGTTGCCGGCAATTACTGCGACGAAGTAGGCGTTGAATACGGCGGTGATGACGACGGTTGTATAGCCGGAATTGGCGAAGTCGTACATGGCCCAAGCCCATACCTCGCGCGGGGCGACATTCGGGGCCAGGCTGCGGCGGTGTTTTCTTGTGGTCATAAATTTCGCTCCCTCCCTTTCAAGGCATAGCTATCTACGCAAGTGCTCAATCATCTGTCGAGCTAGCGTCTCCCCCTTTGAAAAGGGGGAACAAGGGGGATTTAGATGTTGCGCCGACGCTTCAAAATCCCCCCTAACCCCCCTTTGAAAAAGGGGGGAAGAGATGTGTAGATACCCATGCCTTGAAGGGGGCGGAATGGGATAGGTGGTGAATTAACTCGTCGCTGCCTGTTCCAGCAGCACCTCGACGCCACAGGCAGGGGCTACCGAACAGGCAGGAATGTCTGCCTGCGTGCGCCACTGGGCAACGGCCTGCTGTTTGGAAGCACCGGTTACCAGAAACACTACCTGGCGTGCCTTGCTGAGGCGTTGCGCGCTGAGTGAAATGCGCTCCGGCGGGGGTTTGGGGGCGTTGTGCACAGCCAGCACCGGCGGGCTATCTGGCGCCATGCCCCAGTCTTGGCCGGGAAACAGGCTGGCGGTGTGGCCGTCCTCACCCAGGCCCAGCAGCACCAGATCAAATTCGCCCACATCGCGCAAGACTTTGGCGTATTCCTGCGCGCCTTTGATTGAGCCTAGTTCAGCGGGAATCATGTAAATTTGCATGGGTGGGATGGTGACGTGCTGCAGCCAGGCAGCATAGGCCATGTGGCTGTTGCGCTCGGGATGGTCGGAGGCGAGACAGCGTTCGTCGCCGAAGTAGATGTGCCAGGTGTTCCAGTCGGTTTTGAGGTCGCGCAATTTCTCGTATATCGCACGCGGCGTGTTGCCCCCGGCGAGCACCAGGTGGAACTCGCCTCGTGTGGAGATGGCGAGTTGGGCGCTGGCGGCAATGATCTGCACTGCTTCGCGCTGAACTTCGTCAGCGGTCGGGTAAATATGCCAACGGCAGATTTGCGATGAGTTTTCCATGAATGACCCTCCATAGGGGTGCTATGCTTTTGGAATACGACCTATCATATCAAAATGGCGTCCATAGGGACATTTCCCTAAAGTTCCTGACGTGAGGTTCGTTAACATCCCGTGGCTCACGGATGCAGCGTTTCGTGATTAACCTAAATTGGTATTTCTTCTGCGATAACTTGGCGCTGCTTGGCAGCGAAAGGGGTAACGATGCGACTAGGAATGTTGGGCTTGGGTAAAATGGGTGCCAATATGGCCAGCCGCCTGTGCCGGGGCGGTATTGAGGTGGTCGGATTCAATCTGGTCCGGGATGTCGTGGATAAGCTGGCTGCGGAAGAGGGCATGATTCCTTCCGCATCCGTGGCCGATCTGGTGAGTAAGCTCAGCGCCCCGCGCGTAGTGTGGTTGATGGTGCCGAGTGGCGCGCCGACCGAGCAGCTGATTCAGGATCTGATCCCGATGCTGTCCAAGGGCGATGTCATCATCGACGGCGGCAATTCCAATTATCATGACAGTCAGCGGCGCGGTGCATTGCTGGCGGAGCGCGGCATCGGCTTTATGGACGCCGGCACGTCGGGCGGCATCTGGGGCCTGGATAACGGTTACTGCCTGATGGTAGGGGCCACGCCGGAAGTGGCCAAGATTGTGGAGCCGGTGCTGAAAGTGCTGGCACCTGCCCCGGACCGCGGCTGGGCGCATGTCGGGCCGGTCGGCTCCGGGCACTTCACCAAGATGATTCATAACGGCATTGAATACGGCATGATGCAGGCCTATGCCGAAGGCTTGGCGCTGCTCAAGGGCAAAGAGGAATTCTCTCTGGACCTGGCCAAGATCACCGAATTGTGGCGCCATAGTTCGGTGGTGCGCAGCTGGTTGCTGGACCTCACTGCCGAAGCCCTCAAACACGATCAGAAGCTCGATACCGTCGCCCCGTATGTGGCAGATTCCGGAGAAGGACGCTGGACCGTGATCGAATCGGTGGATCAGGGCATGGCGGCACCGGTGCTGTCGCTTGCGCTGCACATGCGCTTTGCCAGCCAGGATAGCGCGGGATACTCGTATCGCCTGTTGTCCCTGATGCGCAATGCCTTCGGCGGGCATGTGGTGAAAAAGGCTGGGGAATAACATGATCGATCCCTGCACTGTCGTTATCTTCGGCGCCACCGGCAACCTGTCCCGGCGCAAGCTGATTCCCTCCCTGTTCCAGTTGGAAGTGGCGGGGCGCTTGCCGGATAAGATGGTGATTCTGGCTTTTGCCCGGCGTCCCTGGGAGCGCGAACAGTGGCTTAACGAAGTGGCCGATATGCTGGCTGAAAAATACCCGCATGGCCTCAATGAAAAGGCTTTCGAGCGCTTCCGCGAGCGGCTGCAATACCATCAGGGTGATATGAACGAAGCTGAAGCCTTCCAGCGTTTGAAGCTCAAGTTGGAGGGGGATCCCGAATATCCATCCAATGCAGTGTTCTATATGGCGATCCGGCCGGCGGAATTCAGCCAGGTCATCGATCAGTTGGCAGGGGCCGATTTGCTCAAGGATAAACCGCACTGGCGCCGTGTGGTGATCGAAAAACCTTTCGGCTACGATCTCCTGAGTTGCCAGGCTTTGCAGAGCGCACTCTACAAGCATCTCAACGAGCCGCAGATCTTCCGCATCGACCATTACCTGGGCAAAGGCACGGTGCAGAACATCATGGTGTTCCGCTTCGCCAATATGCTGCTTGAGCCTCTGTGGAACCGCCATTTCATCGACCATGTGCAGATCACGCATTCCGAGTCGTTGGGGGTGGGTGGCCGTGCCGATTATTACGAAGGTTCCGGCGCACTGCGCGACATGATTCAGAGCCATTTGCTGCAGCTTCTGACGCTGGTGGCAATGGAGCCGCCGGTGTTGATGGACGCGCAATCGCTGCGCGACGAGAAAGTGAAAGTGCTGAAAGCGATTCGTCCCATTACCCAGAATGCCGTGCACGCGCATGCTTTCCGTGCTCAATACGCGGCAGGGGTGATCGATGGCAAGCAAGTGCCGGGTTACCTGGAAGAGCCGGGCGTTGCGCCGGACAGTTCTACCGAGACCTATGCCGCGCTCAAACTCTACATCGATAACTGGCGCTGGAAGGGCGTACCATTTTATATTCGTACCGGTAAGCGCATGGCCGAGGGAAGTTCGGCGGTCTGTATTCGCTTCAAAACCCCGCCCCAGGATTTGCTGCGTAATACCAAGCATGTAGCTAACCCCCCAAACTGGATCATGCTTGGCATCCAGCCGAACGAATGCATGCGCATGGAAATGCAGGTGAAAGCGCCGGGTCTGGACGTGTCGACTCGCACCATCAGTCTGGACGCGAGCTATCGCAGCGGGTCCGAGGAAGAGTACGACGCTTATTCGGAACTTTTGCTGGATGTCATGCGCGGCGATCACTCCCTGTTCCTGCGTTACGATGAAGTAGAATGGGCGTGGCGGGTGGTGGATCCGGTGCTCAAGGTTTGGTCGATGGAGCGCGACTTCATCAACACCTATGCCCCGGGTAGCTGGGGACCACGCGGCACCTACCGCTTGTTCGATCGGGATGACCAGTTCTGGCGCCACTCCCTCGACATCGATGGCTCCGATCTGCAAGCCTACTGATGATTAATTAGCCGGTCGTTTTTTTAGGGCGGGAAAAGATTACCGCCCTCATTTTTTGACAACATGGATTTGCGTACCACATGGCAGCTTCTTCTGAAACCAAGCAACCCCTCAGCGTTCTATTCGTTACTTCTGAAATTTACCCGTTGATCAAAACTGGAGGCCTGGCCGACGTCAGTGCTTCTTTGCCTGAGGCATTGCAGCAGCAAGGTGTTGACGTGCGGCTGTTGCTACCGGGTTATCCGCAGGTACTGGACGGCCTCAAAACCAAGTGGGTGAGTACCACCGGCGTGTTCGAGTTTGGCGAGGTACGTCTGCTTACAGCCGTCATGCCGGACAGCGGCGTGCCGGTGATTGTGGTCGATTACCCGCCATTTTTTCAGCGCGATGGCGGCCCCTATCAGGATCGTTTCGGGCAGGACTGGTCGGACAACGCGCTGCGTTTTGGATTGCTGTCACGCGTGGGCGCAATTCTCGGCAGTTCTGGCAGTCCGCTAGCCTGGCGGCCGGACATTGTGCATTGCAACGACTGGCAAAGCGGCCTGACGCCGGCTTATCTACACTTCATGCAGGGGCGCAAAGCCGCTACCCTGATGACGATACATAACCTCGCCTATCAAGGTATTTTCCCCCCGCAATTGGCGGCGCAGCTCGGGCTGCCGCCGGAAAGCTTCAGCATGCATGGCGTGGAATATTGCGGCAACCTGTCGTTCATGAAGGCGGGGCTCTTTTACGCCGACCACATCGCTACCGTGAGCCCTACCTACGCTGAAGAAATTCAAACTGATGCTCTGGGTTTCGGCATGCAGGGGCTATTGGCAGAACGGGGCAAACACCTGACCGGCATCATCAATGGCATCGATACCGCGCACTGGAACCCCGCTACCGACGTGCACCTTGCCGCCAAATACAATGCGAAGAAACTGGCCGCAAAGGCGGCGAACAAGAGCGCCTTGCAGGCGCGCCTGGGGTTGGCGCCGGAACCCGATACCCCATTGTTTGCAGTGATTAGCCGCATTACCCACCAGAAGGGCTTGGATCTGCTGCTGGACATTGCGCCGGCACTGCTGCGGGAGGGAGTGCAGATTGCGCTGCTCGGCAGCGGTGACGCCACGCTGGAACATGCATTCCGCAATCTGGCCCGGCTGCATCCCGGCCAGGTCAGTGCCACCATCGGTTTTGACGAAGGGCTGTCGCACCTGATGGAGGCCGGCGCCGATATTTTTCTGATGCCCTCCCGTTTCGAACCGTGCGGCCTGAACCAGATGTACAGCCAGTGTTATGGCACTCCCCCGGTGGTGCATGCCACCGGCGGGCTGGCGGATACGGTGGTGGACGCCACCCCCGCCACGCTCAAGGACGGCAGCGCCAGCGGTTTTGTATTCCGGCGGTCAAAGGCGCCGGATTTTCTGGTTGCGGTCAAGCGTGCGCTGGCGGTTTATCGGGATAAAAAAGCATGGCGTACGCTGCAGAAGAATGGCATGGGACGGGATTTCAGTTGGGAGCGTAGCGCGCAACAATACATCGAGCTATATCGCAGTTTGCAAGCCTGACCGGGCGACGATTTCAAGAACCCGCGGATTTGGCCGATATCTTAGACTGGCTGCTAAGCGGCAGTTACGTGTACGCTAATTTCTGGGGGCGGTGATGTCTGTTGGTATCCGGCAATTTTTTCTGATTCTCTTGTGCGCGCTAATTGTTCCCTACGCTGCGCTGTCGGCTGCGGAAGAAAAAATCAGCCTGAGTTTCGGCGTGGGGCCGCAGCAATCACCCACGGAACTCGCCCAGCGCTGGGTGCCACTGATGCGCTACCTGAGCGAAAAAACCGGCTATGCCATTCAATTCGCTACCGCCAAGGATATTCCCACCTACCAGGAACAAATGAGGGCCGGCCAGTATGACCTTGCCCTCGTGAACCCGGTGATCTATGCGATGTTGCATGCCAGTGTGGGTTATGAGGCGTTCGCCAAGGAAGAGGATGGCAATGTTACCGGGGTGCTGGTGGTGCGTCAGGATAGCCCTTACAAGAGCATCAATGATCTGAACGGGCTGACAGCTGCATTTCCAGCGCCGAGTGCCATCGGTGCCACGGTGTTGCCGCTTAAATTTTTGAGCGAAGCCAATGTCCAGGTGATGCCAAAATATGTGGTTTCTCTTGATTCGGTGTACCGCTCCGTTGCCAAGAATTTGTTTCCAGTGGGGGGCGGTGAGCTGCATACGTTTGACGCAATCGAGCCGCAAGTGCGCAACCAGTTACGTATCCTGTGGACTGCACCGGCCCTGCCACCCCCCACATTCGCCGCGCACCCCCGAGTGGCAAAAGAGGTGATAAGCCGGGTGCTGAAAGTCATGGAGGATATGGATCAAAGCGCCCAGGGGAGAGAGTTGCTCAAGGCCATTAATTTCAAGGGTTTTATTGCCGCCAAAGATAGTGACTTCGATGTCATGCGCAAGCTCAAATTAAAACCGCCGGGCGATCCTTCTGGCAAGAACTAACGGCTGCTTCATCGGGTTGGGTTAAAGCCATTGCATCAGCCCCATCTCGTGGGGGTGAGTCAACAGTTCATGCCAGGGAAAGACGCGGATGCGGTAGTTCAGTTTGCCGCATAGTTCGGGTGTGAGGTCGAGTGCAAAAACATGCACCCCATTCTTGTCGGCGCGCACGAACTCGAACTTGTGGCGTTGCATATCGCTCATCATGGACTTGGTGGCGCGCCCGACCAGCAGCTCTACCGTCACATCCTCAGGTGCAAGGCCATTGAGTTGCACGGCGGTTTCCAGGCGCACCATGTCGCCGAAAGTAAGACGTTTTTTTGGTTCGTCCAGGCGGTTGATATTGACGCCGTTCCACGCCGTCTTGACCTTGGATTTCCATTTCGAAAGGCGGGTGGCGTTCTCGAACTGGTTGTGGGCATACAGGTGGCCGCGGTTGCTCGCCGTGACATAAGAGCGGCTGACGTATTCGCCCACCATGCGCACTGAATTGAAGCGCGGTAGCAGGCTGGCGATGGAGTGTTTGGCCATTTTCACCCATTTGGTGGAATAGCCCATGCCGTCCCGCGTGTAATACTGGGGTAACACCTGGTCCTGCAGGATTTCGTATAGCGTCTGGCTGTCTTCCTTGTTGCGCCGGTAGTCGTCGAATGACTCGGGAGAGGGTTTGATTGCCCAGCCGTTATGGCCGTCGTAACCTTCACCCCACCACCCATCCAGCACTGATAAATTGAGTACGCCGTTCATGCCGGCCTTCATGCCGGAAGTGCCGCTTGCTTCCAGCGGGTAGACCGGGTTATTCAGCCAGACATCGACGCCGGAAACCAACCGTCGCGCCAGCCCCATGTCGTAGCCTTCGACCAGCAGCACCTGGCCTTCGAATTCCGGCATGCGCGAAATATGGTGTATCTGGCGGATCAAGTCCTGTCCCGGCCGGTCGGCGGGATGAGCCTTTCCGGCAAAAATGAAGAGTACGGGACGGTCTTTGTCGCCAATGATTTCGCGCAGCCAATCGATGTTTTCGAACATCAGCGCGGCGCGCTTGTAGGTGGCAAAGCGGCGAGCGAAGCCGATAGTCAGTACGTTAGGGTCGATCGGGTTGGCGTATTTCAGCAGCCGGTCCAGGTGCGCTTCGGAGCCGTGGTTGCGGAAGTGCTGCAGCGTGATGCGCGCTTGCACCTGATGCAGCATTTGCGATTTGAGGGACTGGCGCACGCTCCAGAACAGATGGTCCGGAATCTGGTCGATACGCTCCCAGAAATCCACGTCGCACAAACGATGCCGCCATTCGTAACCCAGGAAATTGTCGAACAGCTCCGCCCATTCGTGCGCCAGAAATGACGGCACATGCACCCCGTTGGTAACGTAGGTCATGGGGTTTTCTTCGGGTTCGATCTGCGGCCACAGGCTGGCGCAGATTTTGGCCGATACGTCGCCGTGGATTCGGCTGACGCCGTTATGGTGGCGCGAACCGCGGATCGCCAGCGAGGTCATGTTGAAGTCGTGGCTGCCGGGGGTGCGTCCGAGGGCGAGAAAATCTTCTGCGCTGATCTTGAGCTCGTCGTAGAACGACTGAAAATATTCTCGAATCATGTCCTCGGCAAAATGGTCATGACCGGCCGGTACCGGGGTGTGGGTAGTAAAAACCGTGTTTACTGCCACCGCCTCCAGCGCGCTGGCGAAATCCAATCCGTCCGCAACTAATTTGCGCGCCCGCTCCAGTATCAGGAATGCGGCGTGGCCCTCGTTGATGTGCCACACCGAGGGTTTGATGCCCAGTTCTTGTAACGCCCTGACTCCGCCCACACCCAGTATGATTTCCTGCTTGATGCGGGTGTGGCGGTCACCGCCGTAGAGTTGGTGGGCGATGTCCCGGTCCTCGGGCGAGTTTTCTTCAATATCCGTATCCAGCAAGTGCAGCCAGACATGGCCCATGCGCGCAGTCCAGACCTTGGCGGCGACTTTGCGCCCAGGCAGATCGACCTGCACATGGATTTCACTGCCATCATCGCGCAGGGCAGGGGTGATGGGGAAATCTTCGAAATCGGAATCGGTATAAGTGGCGTTCTGGTTGCCCTCCGAGTCGATCATCTGCGAGAAATAACCCTGGCGGTAGAGCAGCCCCACTGCGACGAAGGGCAGGCGCATGTCGGAGGCGGCCTTGCAGTGATCCCCGGCGAGAATGCCGAGGCCGCCCGAATAGACCGGAAAGCTTTCGTGAAAGCCGAATTCAGCGCAGAAGTAAGCCACGGTGTCACCCTGCTTCAACCCCGCTCCGTTGCGCCGCATCGGTTCGCTGTGATAGGTGTCGTAAGCCGATAGCACGCGATTGAAGCTGCCCAGAAAAACCTGATCGTCGGCCGCATCTACCAGACGCTGCTCATCCAGCCGCTTCAGGAATGCCTTGGGGTTGTGATTGACCGCATCCCACAACCCAGGGTGCAGGCGGGCAAACAAGGTGCGGCTGGGGCGGTCCCAGCTATACCACAGGTTGTTTGCCAGCTCCTCCAGGCGCAGCAAGCGCCGGGGGATTTTTGGATTGACCTCGATGGTGAAGGTAGTGCCTTGCTTCATAAATGCCCCCTTATATTTGAAGCATAGCAAGCGATAAGCAACCCTGCCTGACATCGTAGGTCGGGCTTCAGCCCGATATGTCAGGTTGAAACCTGACCTACAATGCGAGCGGCTTCAAGGTAAGCTGGTTGCCGCGCTGGGTAAATTCCAGTTGCTTGAGAAAGCTCATGCCGAGTAACACGCTGTTATCGTGCATGCCATGGGTGATCAAGGCACCCACGTCACGCACTTCGATCGGTCCCAGTTGCACGTTGTTGAGGCGAGTCTGGTAGCCGGTGGTGGAACCGTTTGCGGTCTGCACGACGACCTCCCCTTCATGCTTGAGCCCCAGGTTTTTGGCCAATGCAGCAGACAGCGCCACCTGGGTGGCGCCAGTGTCGACCAGAAACGTCACGCGGTGGCCGTTGATTGTGCCTTCCGCCACATATTGGCCATCGCGGTTGCGCTGCAACACCAGGTCGCCTTGCTGCAGCATCAACAGCGACTCCGGATTGGGGTTGTGTTGGCGCTGATACCATCCCTCAAATGCCCAGTAGGCGCCGGCGAACAGCAGCAGCCAGGCTACGGCGAGCATCAGCATGCCGCTTTTGCGATGAGGGTTGGGCTGGTTTTCCATTTCAGTTAATCGGCGTTGAGGACGCCTCTAAATCTTGAGGAAATTTTCCCGGTAGTATTTCATCTCAACGATGGAATCGTAGATGTCAGCCAGCGCTTCATGTTTGGCATCCTTGTTGAAGCCGTTGGCGATCTCGGGTTTCCAGCGTTTGACCAGTTCCTTGAGGGTGCTCACATCCAGGTTGCGGTAATGAAAATACGCTTCCAGTTTTGGCATGTAGCGGGCCATGAAGCGCCGATCCTGGCAGATGGAGTTGCCGCACATGGGTGAGGCTCCGGGTGGCAGGTATTGTTCCAGGAAGGCGATCATTTTCGCTTCCGCTGCGGCTTCATCCAGTGTTGAGGCTTTCACCTTGTCGATCAAGCCGGATTTGCCGTGGGTGGATTTGTTCCAGTTGTCCATGCCGTCCAGCACTGCGTCCGATTGGTGCACGACCAGCACGGGCGCTTCTGCGACGGTATTCAACTGGGAATCCGTGATCACCACGCCGACTTCCAGAATCCGGTCCTGGTCCGGGAGTAAACCGCTCATTTCCATGTCGAGCCAGATAAGATGAGTGCTGTCTTGTGCCATAATAACGCCTTGTTGTTGCCCAAAAACGTTATTGTGGCACACTTGCCGGCCCTTGTCCCAAGGCCTGCTTCCGCATGATTCTGGCGCCGAGATGGGTTGAAAATTGCCCCTATGTCCCCAAGTAAACTGGCTATACCGGAATAAGTTGAACACTATGCAATCATTCACGCTGATTTTTTTGGGCGCGCTACTGGCGACCAGCTTGATTAAGACCTGGCTCGCTACCCGACAGATGCGCCATGTGCGTCAACACCGGGACGCTATCCCTGCTGAGTTTGCTACCCAGATCAGCCTGGAAGAACACCAGAAGGCGGCGGATTACAGCGCCGCCAAAACGCCGCTGGCGTTCGCCCATATTCTGCTGGATGCCGCAGTGCTGCTGGCGTTTACTTTAGGGGGCGGATTGCAGGCGCTGGACAATCTGTGGCGCGGTGTTTTTTCTTCGGAACTGCTGGTGAATGCGGCGCTGATCGTGAGCGCCGTGATCGTCGCCAGCCTCGTGGAGATCCCGCTGGATCTTTACCGTACTTTCCGCATCGAGGCGCGCTTCGGTTTCAACAAAACGACGCCGGGCGTGTTTGCCGGAGATCTGCTCAAGCAAACGTTGCTGGGAGCAGCGTTGGGTTTGCCGCTGGTGTTTCTGGTGTTGGGGTTGATGGATAAAATGGGTGCAAACTGGTGGCTGTATGTATGGCTCACCTGGATGGCATTCAATCTGCTGGTGCTGGCGATTTACCCTACATTCATTGCGCCGCTATTCAATAAATTCAGCCCGATGCAGGATGCTGCCCTGCAAGCCCGGATCGAACAGCTGCTGCAAAAATGCGGCTTTCGCGCACAGGGATTGTTCGTGATGGATGGCTCCAAGCGCAGCAGTCATGGCAACGCTTATTTCAGTGGTTTCGGCGCCTCCAAGCGCATCGTGTTTTTCGATACTCTGCTCACACGTCTGAGCCATGACGAAATTGAAGCAGTGCTGGCGCATGAGTTAGGCCATTTCAAGCGCCGCCATATTTTCAAGCGCGTGGCCTGGATGTTTGCCATGAGTCTGGCGTTTCTGTGGACGCTCGGCTGGCTCATGGACAAACCCTGGTTCTTCCAGGACCTCAACGTGCATACCCAGAGCATGGGCATGGCGCTGATGTTGTTTTTTCTGGTCACGCCAGTGTTCACATTTGCGCTACAGCCGCTGATGAGCCTTTATTCGCGCAAACATGAATTCGAGGCTGACCAGTATGCCGCGCAGCAATCCAGCTCGCACAGCCTGGTGCAGGCGCTGGTCAAGCTGTACAAGGATAATGCGGCCACACTTACGCCTGACCCTTTACATTCTGCGTTCTATGACTCCCATCCACCGGCCGCTCAGCGGATAGCGCAGTTGCGCAATTTAGCGCATAATTCTTGATCAAATTGTTCAATTTAATAGTGAGGATATCGCCATGAGAGCACTTCTCGTTGCGTCGGTTTTGTTGTTAACGCTTGCACCTGCTTATGCCGCTGATCCACTCGCCGGCGGTGACCCCAAGATCGGGAAGACGTTGGTCGACAAGGCCTGCAAGACTTGTCATGTGTCCATGTATGGCGGTGATGGCTCCGCCATTTACACCCGGCCTGATCGCATTATCCATAATGTCTCGCAGCTCACGGCGCGGGTCAGGGTGTGCAACACCAATGCCGGAGCGGGCTTTTTTCCGGAAGAAGAAACCCATATCGCGGCTTTCCTTAACCTGACCTATTACCACTTCAAGAAATAAAGCGAGCCAGCCATGAGTTCGACTTCCTCACCGGTCTGTGATCTGACCCGGAAAAATTGCAAGCCCTGCGAAGGGGGTGTGCCGCCGTTGTCGGAAGCGGAAATTGCAACGCTGCTGAAGGAACTGGACGGCTGGAATTACACCGACGGCGTGATCAGCAAGACATATACATTCAAGAACTACTACGAAACCATGGCGTTCGCCAACGCCACCGCATGGGTTTCTCATCGTGAAGACCATCACCCCGATCTGGTGGTGGGTTATAACCAGTGCCGAGTCGTTTACGTCACCCACGCCATCCAGGGGTTGTCTGAAAATGACTTCATCTGCGCGGCGAAAGTCGACGCGCTGTTTGGAATCTGATCCGGCCATCTTGTCTCTGCATGGACCACGCAGAGAATTGGCCCGGGTAGCTGTTCCGTGAATTCGAATCATCCCCAGCAAAATCCGAAAGCACCCCTGGCAGGCCGGGTCATTGCTGCTTACGGCCGCCAGTTCCGGGTGGAGTTTGAAGATGGCACCAGCGCCGCCTGCGTAACGCGTGGCAAAAAAGGCGGGGTGGCCTGCGGCGACCGGGTCGAGATCGACATGACCGGCGTGGGGCAGGGCGTGATCCGCTCCATCCTGCCGCGCACTTCCCTGCTCTATCGTTCCGATGCTTTTAAAGAAAAAATCATTGCCGCCAACGTCGATCAAGTGATTATTGTGGTGGCGGCCGTGCCCTCCTATTACGAGGACTTGATCAATCGTTGCCTGGTGGCGGTCGAGGCCAATGAGATCAAGCCGCTCATCGTGCTCAATAAATGCGATTTGGCGCAGGAGTCGCAGCGGGCGCTGGCTGAGTTGCAGCTATACCGGAACCTGGGCTATGACGTGCTGGCGCTTTCCGCCACGCAGGATGTGAGCCCGCTACGGCCCTATCTCAAGGGATTGACCAGCGTGCTGGTCGGGCAGTCCGGCATGGGTAAGTCCAGCATCATTAACGGGCTGCTGCCGGAGGCTGCAGTGGTCACGGCGGAGATATCAGAGGCGCTGGATTCCGGCCGCCATACCACGACGAATGCCCGGCTTTATCACCTGGATGCAACCAGTCATCTCATCGATTCGCCTGGCATGCAGGAGTTCGGGTTGCATCAATTCAAGCCGGAACAGATCGACCATGCCTTCATCGAATTTCGCCCTTATCTGGGGAAATGCAAATTCAGCAACTGCCGCCATCTGAGCGAGCCGGGTTGTGCCGTGCAGCAGGCGGCGGATGAGGGAAAAATCAGCTTGCGGCGTTTGAATGCCTATCGCGGCATGGTGGGCGCGGGCCGGAAATAGCGGGTGTCTTCATAGTAGGTTGCGGCGGCGTTGTCAGGTGTCCAGCCCGGCACACCCAACACGGGCAGCGGCGCCAATTCTTTCGGTGACTGAAATGACTCGGGCGTGCCAAGACGTTCCGCGATGCTGCTATCCAGTTCCGATATTTGTGTGGCGAGGGACTGCTCAAAAAAATTCGCTGTCACCGGAACGATCAGACTTTTCCCGGTCATGCCGGAGTAAGGGTGCAGCGCCTTCTCATACAAGGAATGGCCGAACAGGAAAAATCCCATGGCGTTGGGTAATTCGTGCCGCCGATTCCAGAACAGTTCTTTCCATTTGCGTCCCTGTAGTAGCCCGCTTAATTCTTCGTCCGAACAGGCGACGATCACACCACTCTCGTCAAACAGGGTGAGCGAGTCCTGTGTTGCGCTGCGGTGAGGTTTCTGGTCCGCGCCCATTGCTTGCACCTGCGCCATGTGATGACGTGCGTTAAGTGCGGCCTTGGACAGGGGAAAGGTCAGCCAGACCAGCGCATTGAACAGATCGTGCCAATTTTCCAGCCGGGTTTGCGCCTCCCCCGTCAAATAAATGCGCGGTTCGTAGCGCTCCGTAAACTCCCCTGGGCTGGGGTTTTGTGGAACGAAGCGCAGCGGGTGGCCGCTGGCTGTGGCCACCGGTTGGTTATCCAGCAGCGCCTGGTAATCCTTGAGCGCCGGCCAGTTGGAGCGCTGTCCTGCCAGCTTCCGGCCCACCGCCTGCAGCGGCTGGAACATGGGCGAGCGGCCCAGAAATTCCGCATCCCAGACTTGCTGCAGGGCGGTCGAGCTTACCGGGCTGGCTGTCGTCATTCGCCCTCGATTTTTATCGGCACGTAAATGGCGTTGCCGCGACGCTGGATCAGTAGTGCCACAGTGCGTCCGGGAGCAGCTTGGGCGAGCGATTTATTGAACTGTTCGACCGTCGCAACTTCGGTGTTGTTCAGCGCCAGGATGATGTCGCCTTGCCGGACGCCGGCTTTGGCGGCAGTGCCCCGCACCGCCTGAACCAGCAAGCCGTGATCAACGCCGGACTGTTGTTTCTGCTCAGCCGTCAATTCGCTCAGCGCCAAGCCCAGGCGGTTTGAACCTGGCGTAGCGTCGTTGCCGCGCTGCGCTGTTTTCTCGCCCGGCAATTCGCCCACGGTTACGTCCAGTTCCCTGGTTTTTCCCTTGCGCCACACCGCCAGTTTGACGGTAGTGCCAGGCTTGGTCACTGCCACCATGGGCGGTAGTTCGTTGGAGCCGGCAACCGGTTTGCCATCGTATTTCAGGATAACATCGCCCACTTCCACTCCGGCTTTCTCCGCCGGGCTGCCTTTCTCCACCAGGGTCACCAGAGCGCCGCTTGCGTTGCTCAAGCCGAACGAAGTCGCGAGTTCCTGGGTGAGTTGCTGGATGCCCACGCCCAGTTTGCCGCGGCTTACTTTGCCGTGGCTCCGCAACTGGTTGGTGATGTCCATGGCGACGTCGATCGGGATCGCAAACGACAGGCCCATATAGCCCCCGCTGCGGCTATAGATTTGCGAATTGATGCCGACCACTTCACCTTTCAGATTGAACAGCGGGCCGCCGGAATTGCCCGGATTGATAGCTACGTCGGTCTGGATGAATGGCACGTAGTTTTCGTCCGGCAGAGAGCGGCCGATGGCGCTGACGATGCCGGCGGTGACGCTGTTGTCGAAACCGAAAGGTGAGCCGATCGCCACTACCCATTCCCCAACGCGCAAACGTGAAGAATTGCCGAGTGCGACCTTGGGCAGTCCTTTGGCGTCGATCTTGATCAGCGCCACGTCGGCACGTTTGTCGCTGCCGATCACTTTGGCCTTGAATTCGCGTTTGTCGGTGAGCTTCACTGTTACTTCATCGGCGCCATCGACAACATGGGCATTGGTGAGGATGTAGCCATCATCACTGATGATGAAGCCGGAGCCCAGCGACTGAGTATGAAATTCGCGCGGCCCTTGTTGTTGCGGTGGTGGCATGAAGCGCCGGAAGAATTCATAAAATGGGTCGTCCGGCGACATGCCGGGGAACTGGGGCATCATGCCCTGGCTACGTACGGTCTGATTGCTGCTGATGTTGACCACGGCCGGCCCTTCCTTGTCCACCAACGAACTGAAGTCGGGCAGCTGGGTCAAAGGGGCAAGTGACGCTGGCTTCTGGGCGACGGCAGGCTGCGGCGTGATTTGCGCCTGGTTGGGCTTGGAACAGGCCAGCAGTGCCAAGGGCAGGACAACGGAAAGGATGATTTTTTTTGTCAGGTGGTTACGCATACGATCTCCTTCATTAATTTGCTCTAGGGCACCTCTATATATCCAAACTCCGTCGCGATACTGCGTTGCTCAAGAACTTTTATCGCTTACATATCAAACATATGTTGCGCGCTAAATTTTCTCTCGCGCCTTGTCTCGCCTAGGATTTTGAATTTATAGAGGTGCCCTCTAATCTTCTGGTCGGCATGAGAGCATGCCGACGATGTAAAAAGACCATGAAATTTTCAGAAAGTTTTGTATAAGGTGTCAATTGTGTCAGCGCTATGTTGGCCTGGGCCCCAGGTATCTTCCTGCAACTCAACTTCATCATAGCGTATCGGGTTGTTGTTTAAGTTGCGTCCGGTTGTCATTGCGGTGCGCAATCGCTTATATTACGTGACTATTTTGTAATAGTGCAGGGTTACATCGGGTGGCAGAAGGTAGCGCTATTCCGGTGAACGGAGGGGTATGGGCAATAACAGGAAATGGCTGGTAACAGTGGCGGTGGTTACGCTCTTATGCGGAAGTCGCGGGTGGGCCGCAGAAGCCAAGACCCCGGCCGAACTTTATTTCGCAGCCGAGTTTCAAAACAATACCCGGTCGGCGCTGACGCTTGGGAGATTGTATGAAACAGGCACTGGCGGGGTCGGCGGCAAGAGCATTGAGGCCGCCCTGTATTGGTATCGGCGGGCGGTGCAGATCGGCAATGCGGTGCCTGCCAAGGACATGGTCTACAACAACTTCGCCACGCTGGAAGCCTGCCATCGACTCGGTTATCTCTATGAGTATGGCGACGGCACCATAGCTAAAAATCTTAAAGAGGCGGCACGCTGGTATATGCGCGCAGCTGAAAAAGGTTGGGCGATTTCTGCTTATAACCTGGGCGCCATGTATGCTTCGGGATACATTGACCCGCCTGACGATGTGCAGGGTTACGCTTGGATGTTGATTGCACAGGGAGCGGTCGATGGATGTACGCATGATCCCAACTGCCGCTTCATCAATAATGACCCCCCCGGTCATATGAAGGTTCTGCGCAGGCGCATGAAGGCAAGCCAATTGGATGAAGCGCAAAAGCGTGCCAATTCCTGGCGCCCCCTGGATCGCTGGCGGCCGGTGGATATAGAGTAATTCTACCAATAACGCCAGCGCGGAAAGGGGGTAGGGTAGAAGTAGGGCAGAGGCCTCCAGAAAGGATCATAGAAGGGATCCTGCCAGTAGGGCGGCGGTAGCCAGTATTGATCTGGCAATAGCGTGAAATTTGCTGCGGCAACTAATGGTATTCTGAACACTTCTCCGGCGATGGAGTAGGTTTGGGCGGCGCTGAGATTGCCGTTAACAGCGAGTCGGCGCCCTGCTGCAAACACCGACGGGTCGTAAAAACCGAAACCGCAAGCGACGAAGCGCCCCGAACTGGATAGGTTACGGTCATAAGCGTCCAGCGGGCCGTAGAGTTCAAAGCAGGTGTCGTCACCGTCGCGCAGGCTGCGCACGATCTTGCCCTCCCATTGCACGCGCGGTCCGTCCCAGTCGCGATCTTGTGTGTGGGGGCGCTGGGTATCTTCTGCGCCAACAGTTCCGGCCCAGATCAGGAGTCCGGTGAATATTGAAATCAAGGTGAATTGCATATGCATCCCTGTCTCCGCATTTACATTTTAGCCAAGAATGAGCGTGGCGCATGAAATCAGCGCCATTCTGGATGGTTTGTATGCTCCTCTGCGGGCTTGTCAGCCCGGCTATGGGCACGGCTGCGGAGATGCATGCGGATGCGCTGAAGGCAGCAGGAATCGAGTTCCACATTTCCGCGCGCACTCCCGAGCAAACCCGCGCATTCTACTCGGCGCGCGGCCTGCCGGAGGACGCGGTGCATGCCATTGCCCAAGTCTGTCTACTCACCGTAGGCATGCGCAATAATCGCAGCGACGTGGTCTGGCTGGAGTTGGCCGAATGGCGCTTTATCGATGACGAGGGGCGCCCGGTGCAGCGTATCCAGCGCATCGAGTGGGATGCCGTGTGGGAACAAATGGCGGTACCGAATGCGGGACGCGCCACCTTCGGCTGGACCCAACTCCCGGAAAGCCGCGATCTGCAGCCGGGTGAACCGGTAGGCGGCAATCTCGCGGTGGTGCCGCCGCAGGGAAATTTTACCTTGCAGGCAAGTTTTAAAACGGGTGTTTCCAAAAATGGGCCGGTGATACGCTTCAATGTGCCCAAGTTGAACTGTGGTGGAGGTATGCCTTGATGCTGCGCGCGTGTCTACTGTTGCTGTTGTGGCTGGCGATTCCGGTACACGCAGCAGGCCCTGCTCTGCCACCCGGCCTGATGACGCTGGACGGTCGCCCCGCGCCTGCCCTCAAACTCTCCGACATGGATGGCAAGGAAACCGATCTGGTCAAGCTGCGCGGACGTTGGGTGATGGTGCATTTCTGGGCCACCTGGTGCGGCCCTTGTCGCCAGGAAATGCCAACCCTGCAACGTATGGCGGCGGCACTGCCTGCTTCAGGTATGCGGCTGGTGCTGGTGAATACTGCGGAAACCGATGACGAGGTATTCGGTTTTCTGCCCTCAGTTGCCGCCGATCTGATCACGCTCATGGACCGCGACGGCAAAACCACCGAGCGCTGGCAGCCGCGCGGGCTACCTTCCAGCTTCCTGGTCGATCCGCAAGGCAGGCTGCGTTATCTGGCACTGGGTGGGCGCACCTGGGACGCACCGGCTTACCTCTCTTTTCTGCAGGCGTTGCCACTGCACTGATTCTATTTGGGCCGGTCTTCTTCCTCGCGGGCGGATTTTGTCTCGCACATCATGGCGTTCACCACCGCCAGCAGCACCGCCATGCTGACGCCCAGTATCCACGCGAAATACCACATTGCAGTTTCTCCTTTTAAGGCACCCTTAATAGGTTGAGCGGTCGTTGGCTTCTATGTATTGGGCGGTCACCTTGCCTGACATCACTTTGTAAGCCCAGCTGGTATACAAAACGATGAGGGGCATGAAGATAATAGTGGCTCCCAGCATCAGGCCCAGCGTGAGGTGGCTGGAGGTGGCGTCCCACACCGTGAGGCTGCTGCGCGGGTCGCTGCTGGAAGGCAGGATGAACGGGAACATAGCAGCCCCGGCTGTGCCGATCACACCCAGCGCCGCGATCGACGAGCCGATGAAGGCCGTCAGCGGCCGCCTGGCCCAGGCGAACATGATGCCCAGAGCCGCGCCCAGATAAGCCGCTGCCGGCAGTAGTTGGGTCAACGGGTAGAGCGTGTAATTGCGCATCCAGGCACCTGCCTCCACTGCCACGGTTTTGGCCAGCGGATTGGATGCTGCCCCCGGCAGTGCGCCGCCGGTAATTACATAGCCCTTGATGCTGCTCATCACCCACACCCCTGCCAGCGAAAAAGTCACCAGCAGCAGCACCCCGAAAATCAGCGCAGCACGGCGTGCACGCTCGTAAATTTTCCCTTCGGTACGGATCATCAGGTAGTTGGCGCCGTGGAAGGTGAGAAGCGAAAAGCTCACCACTCCGGCCAATAGCGCGAACGGGTTGAGCAGCTCGAAAAATGTGCCGGTGTAGGTCGAACGCAACGAGTCGTCAAAGCTGAATGGCACACCCAGCAGCAGGTTGCCGAACGCCACGCCGAAGATGATAGGCGGCACCGCACCGCCGATAAATAGACCCCAATCCCACGCACTGCGCCAGGTCGGATGATTGATTTTGCTGCGGTAGTCGAACCCGACCGGACGAAAAAACAGCGCCCACAGTGCCGCCATCATGGCCCAGTAAAAGCCGGAAAAAGCGGCGGCATAGACCATCGGCCAGGCAGCGAAAATTGCTCCGCCGGCGGTGATGAACCAGACCTGGTTGCCATCCCAGTGCGCACCTACAGTGTTGATGATGACGCGGCGTTCTATATCGCTCCTGCCGACGAACGGCAGCAAGGTGCCCACCCCCATGTCGTGGCCGTCCATGATGGAAAAACCAAGCAGCAGTACGCCTACCAGCAGCCACCAGATGAATCTCAGTGTTTCATAATCAAGCATGGCTCAGACCCCCGCAGTTTTGATTTGTTCCGGTTCATTGGCGTAACGCCCAGTGCCGAGAGACCCCGGCCCCTGCCGAGCGAATTTCAGCATCAGGTACAACTCCACGATCAGTAGCCCCGTGTAGAAAACGACGAAGCCGGCGAGCGAGCCATAAACGCTTCCGACGGACAAAGTGGAAGTGGATAAATGGGTGGGCAAATAGCCGTAGATAGTCCACGGCTGGCGTCCGTATTCCGCGACGACCCAGCCCATCTCGGCGGCGATCCAGGGCATGGGCAGCCACCACAGCGCCCATTTGAGCAGCCACGGCTTGTCAACGAAATTACCTTTCACCGAGTAGTACAAGGCCAGCGTGAACAGCAGCGCGAACGAGAAACCCAGCGCCACCATGATGCGGAAGGTCCAGAACATCGGCGCCACGCGCGGCACGGTGTCATTGGTGGCCTTGAGAATCATGTCAGGCGTGGTCTGGCTGACGTCATCGGTGTATTTCTTCAGTAGCAAGCCGAACCCCAGGTCCCCCTGGTATTGCTCGAACTGCGCCTTGGCCGCGGCATCTTTGGGATCACGCCGTAGTTGTTCGAGTGCAGTGACAGCGAGGATGCCGTTGCTGATGCGCACCGCATTTTTCTGCTTGATTTCGACAATGCCGGGAATCTCCTTGGTCAACGAGCGCGTGCCGATCAGGCCCATCAGATACGGAATCTGAACTTCGTATTTGTTGCTCTCGGTCGCCTCGTCCGGGATTGCGAACAGAGTGAGTGCGGCGGGCGCCGGCTCGGTGTGCCACATGGCTTCCATGGCTGCCAGTTTGGTCTGCTGGGATTCGCTTACGGTATAGCCGGATTCGTCGCCCAGCACGATCACCGACAGCGATGAGGCGAAGCCGAAGGCGGCGGCGATGCGGAAGGAGCGCCGCGCGAATTCCATATCGCGCTTTTTCAGCAGGTAATAGGAACTGATACTGAGCACGAACATGGAAGCCGTGACGTAGCCCGCGCTGACGGTGTGCACGAACTTCGCCTGAGCTGATGGGTTGAAGACGACCTCCCAGAAATTGGTCAACTCCATGCGCATGGTTTCGTAGTTGAACGCGGCCCCTACCGGATCCTGCATCCAGCCATTGGCGATGAGTATCCACAGTGCCGAGAGGTTGGAGCCGACCGCCATGAGAATGGTGACCAGCAGGTGCTTCTGTTTGGAGAGGCGCTCCCAGCCGAAGAAAAACAGGCCGATGAAAGTGGATTCCAGGAAGAAGGCCATCAGCCCCTCAATCGCCAGCGGCACGCCGAAAATGTCGCCCACGTAATGAGAGTAATACGCCCAGTTGGTGCCGAACTGGAACTCCATGGTGATGCCGGTCGTCACGCCGAGCGCGAAGTTGATGCCGAACAGCTTGCCCCAGAACTTGGTCATGTCCTTGTAGATTGGGCTACCCGTGAGCACATAGACACTTTCCATGATCACCAGGATGAAAGTCAGGCCCAGCGTCAGCGGTACAAACAGGAAGTGGTATAGCGCCGTCACGGCGAACTGCAGGCGCGACATATCGACCAGGTGTTCGGAAATCATGGGCGGCTCCTTGCGGACTCAGGGGGTGTGGAGGACTGGCCGCCGAGCACGACGCGACTTACTGCGGCGGCATCCAGGCTCTTGTCGATAGGGTGGCGGAAAAATGTAAACCACAGTGCGAACATCAAGGCGAACTTGATCACCAGGATGATGGTAATTTCGCGTGCCAGCGGGCTGCGCCATAGGACTTTGGTCATCTGACTGAATCCCCCTTGAGTGAGTGCCCAGTATGGGTGACTAGGGATGTGCGAACATCTGCCGCCTCCACTTTGGATGAAGCGCGATGGAAACAATCTAGTTGTAGCAGAAAGATCAGAACTGT
>Ga0315281_10001618_pt1 | contig 33456 bp, 29 predicted proteins | sample YL17G07_0_MG_FD_204540 | JGI IMG/M metagenome (GOLD analysis project Ga0315281, IMG submission 204540) | Sediment microbial communities from Yellowstone Lake, YNP, Wyoming, USA - YL17G07_0 | ecosystem: Environmental > Aquatic > Freshwater > Lake > Sediment | place: USA: Wyoming | collected...
AGGTCTTGTGCCTGCCCTTTCTTAATAGTTAGGTACAGAGCAATCAACACGGTTACTACAACAACAGGGCAGGCACAAGACCTGCCCCTACGACTCAGTGTCTCTGTGATGAATTCCTTTTCTTATTAATATGCTTTTTTATTATATTTGCAAGAGGCTCTATTATTAAATCTTTTCTCTGTGTATCTCTGCGTTTTCTGTGTCTCTGCGGTGAATTCTTTTTTTTTAATTTGCTCTTTACAATAATAATTGCTTATAATTAAATTTTAAAGGGTTTTATTGCATTGATATAAATAATTAGGAGAGATGACGTGTTAATAGGATTAACTGGCAATTTTGGAAGCGGCAAGAGTTTGATTTTGAATTTTATGTGGCAGTATGGCGTGGTTACTATCAGTTCAGACGATATCGTGAGTGAATTATTGAAAGAACCTGCAGTAAAGTTAGAGCTAGTTACTGTTCTTGGGGCAATCTTAGACAATAAGGGCGATATCAATAAGAGAAAAATGGCTGATATTATTTTCAATGATAAGGCATTACTGAAAAAAGCTGAGGCTATTCTACATCCAAAGGTTATGGATAGGATACGGCAGACGTCCATTGAGAATCCAGGCGATATAGTTGCAGCAGAGATTCCTCTATTATTTGAGGCTGGATTAGAAGGAGAGATGGATAAGATTGTTACCGTAATCTGTGAGCCTGAGACTATTAAAAAGAGATTGGAAAAGAAGGGATTTAAAGAAGCTGAAATAAGATTACGACAGTCCTGCCAGATTCCTCAAGAAGAAAAGGCAAAGAGAGCAGACTATGTAATAGATAATTCTCTAAGTTCAAAAGAGACTCAAATGCACCTAAAAAATTTAATGAGTAAGATAAAGGAGCAATAAATATGTCTGAACAAATAATGGTTATAGATAAGGGATTGATTAGTCATCGTATAATTAAAGATAAGATGTGCCTTATAACTGAGGACACACAGGAACTTATTGACCTCATTGTAGAAGAGCATCGTTTTATAGCCAGAGATGATGTTGAAGATAATGAAAGATATAAACAGATAATACCTTATGTAATTATTTCTAATGATCAGCAGTTTTATATGTTGCAAAGGACGAAAAATCAGACAGAAAGCCGTCTGCATAATAAATATTCTCTGGGTGTTGGCGGACATATTAATCCAATAAAGCTTGAATGGAAAGATGAGATTATAACAGAAGGTTTAAGAAAAGAATTAAGGGAAGAGATATCCTTTAAAGGCAATTACAAGTTAGAATTTATTGGACTTATAAATGACGAAAGTTCAAGTGTAAGCAGGGTTCATCTTGGACTTATGTATATATTGACATCCGAAAGTCCAGAGAGCATCTCAGTTATTGAGAGAGACAAGATGACAGGTCTTTGGATTGATAAATCAGACATTGAAGAGTATTATAATGAATTTGAGTCGTGGTCTCAGATTGTCTATGACTGTTACATAAAGGTGAAAAACCCGTAGTAGAACGTAGGGAACCGCTTTTTGCGCCAATAGAAAAAAGCAATCCCCGCAAGGCATTATAGGTGAAGTTCTTGATATATCCATCAAAAAGTGATTTCTTGGAATGCATAAAAAAAGGTCAGATTCCACCTATTTACAAAGAAATTCCTTATGCAGACCCTCAACATATCTACTCAATCTTAAAAGATATTAATACCATCCTCTTTCAGAGTATTAAAGGCCCATTTAACATATCAAGATATTCATTTATTTGTTTTCAGCCGTATTTAATCTTAAAAGCAGAGAATCAATATACCATTATTGAGTCAGAATTTAAAAAAAGCATATCTAAAAAAAATCCAATTGTTAGGCTTCGTCAATTAGTTACAGCCTATCCTCAAAAACCATCAGAAGACTTGCCTCCCTTTCAAGGAGGGGCCGCAGGGATTTTGAGTTATGATTATGTTAGGTATCTTGAAGATGTTTCTAGTGATAGAGTTAAGGATACAGGGACTAATCTTAAAGATATGAGCGTGCCTGATGCGCATTTTCTTATGATTGATAGAATGATTTCTTTTGATCATAAAGAAAAAAAGACATGGATAATATGCTGTCCAGGAGCAAGGGATTACCGCTTTGGGTTTAATGAGATAGATGTTGACTGGGGTGATAAATATATTGAGACTACTGATTTAATCAATGTCTTTGAAGATATTATCAACAAGGGGCTTACGCCCCTTGTTGTTCAAGCAAACCAAGATTTATCTATACAAAATAATAATATTGATATTATTTATCTGACGCGGCGCGATCAATATATAGATATGGTGAAAAAGACCCTTGAGTACATAAAGGCAGGAGATATATTTCAGGCAAATCTTTCACAAAGGGTATGCGCTGATATAAAAGACACAGACCCTTGGGAGATATATAAAACGCTTTCAAGGATAAATCCTTCTCCATTTGCATGTTATATGGATTTCGGCAGTTATCAGATAGCAAGCTCATCACCAGAGCGTCTTGTAAAGGTTGAAAGGGCAAAAAATGGCGGACCCTCTTCTGTGCAAACCAGACCAATTGCTGGTACTAGACCAAGGGGCGTCACAAAGGATGAGGATATAACAATGCGTGAGGAATTACTATTAAATGAAAAAGAACGGGCAGAACATATCATGTTGATTGACCTTGAGCGAAATGATATAGGCCGGGTCTGTCAATATGGGAGCGTTAAGGTTGATGAGTTGATGCTGACAGAGTTATATTCCCATGTTATACATATTGTTTCAAATGTCGTAGGACTTCTTAGACATGACAAAGATTGTTTTGACACTTTGGAAGCTGTATTTCCAGGCGGCACCATAACAGGCGTTCCTAAGGTAAGATGTATGGAGATAATTGATGAACTTGAACCAGCGTCAAGAGGAGCTTATACAGGAGGCGCAGGATATATTGGTTTTTCAATGGACATGGATTTTAACATAATTATACGGACATTTTTGATAAAGGATAAAATGGCATATGTACAGGCTGGAGCAGGGATTGTGGCAGATTCTATACCGGAGGCTGAATATCTTGAGACATTAAAAAAGGCTGAAGCCCTGATAAAGACATTAAAGACATTATAGTCGCAGCAAGAAGTCATAAAGGCCTTCCCTATTTATTATATCCCTCTTCCGACACAATGAAAATCAAAACCCAAATCTCTCATCTTCATAGGTTCATAGACATTTCTTAGATCAAAAAATAATGGAGTCTTCATCAAGGACTTTACCCTGTCAAGATCAAGATTTCTAAACTGATTCCATTCTGTAATAAGCACTACTGCATCAACTCCGCTAAGGGCATCATAAGGGTCTTTGGCATAATATATATCCGTGAATACAACGCTTGCATTTTTCATACTTATTGGGTCATAAGCCTTGATATTAACACCTTCGTTGAGAAGCTCGCTTATGATATAAAACGCTGGAGCCTCTCTGATGTCATCTGTATTTGGCTTAAATGAGAGTCCTAAAATGGCATATGTCTTATCTTTTAGTGATTTGTCAGCATTCTTGATTTTTTTCAACATTAATTCTTTTTGGGCTTCATTTGCTGATATACTTGCTGAAACCACTGATAAATCAATATTGCGGTCAATGGCAAGACTGAGTAGGGCGCGGGTGTCTTTTGGAAAACAAGAACCTCCGTAACCAACTCCTGCATGAAGGAATTTTGCTCCAATACGTTTATCAAGTCCCATTCCTTTGGCAACTATATTGACGTCTGCGCCAACTTTTTCACAGAGATTAGCCAGCTCATTTATAAAAGATATCTTTGTTGCCAAAAACGCATTTGAGGCATATTTTATTAACTCGGCAGTCTCAATATTAGTAATAACAACAGGGGTTTCAATAAGATATAATGGTCCGTATAAGTCCTTCATAATAGCAGAGGCTTGATCGCTTTCAGAACCTATTACAACCCTGTTAGGTCTCATGAAATCCTCAATTGCAGCCCCTTCTCTTAAAAATTCAGGATTTGAAACTACATCAAATTTAGTCTTGCCTTTGCTTTCTTCATTAATAATCTTGTGAAGTTTTTTACCAGTGCCTACAGGAACAGTGCTTTTTGTAACTATTACCTTATAATTATCAAGATTCCTAGCAATCTCCCTAGCAACTCCCTCAACATAACTCATATCAGCAGAGCCATCTTCCTTTGGAGGCGTTCCTACTGCAATAAAAATAACAAGAGAGGATTTAATTGCCTCCTGCGCATTTGAAGTAAATTTAAGTCTGCCTTCTTTTACATTACGTCTTACAAGTTCTTCAAGCCCTGGTTCAAAAAAAGGAATCTCTCCCCTGTTTAAAGAGGCAATCTTATTATTATCATTATCAACACAAGTAACCATTATGCCAAATTCTGCAAAGCACGCCCCTGTTACAAGACCTACATAACCCGTTCCAATCATTCCTATGTGCATAGAATATATCTCCTTTATTTTAAAGTGAAAAAGAATTCACCGCAGAGGCGCAGAGAGAAAATTTTATAATAATTTTATAGATTTTTATTTAATTCGTTTATCATTTATATTTCCTCTATGTTCTCTGCGCCTTTGTGGTGAATTTGTTTTACAGTTTGTAAATATCTATACCTTCAGCAGTTTTTCAAAATATTCAATAGTCTGTAACAGCCCTTGGTCTAAGCTGATCTTTGGCTGCCATCCGAGTATATTTATTGCCTTTGTGATATCTGGTTTGCGTCTGGTTGGATCATCTTGCGGAAGTTCCATAAAGATTAACTTTGACTTTGAATTTGTCATATCAATAAGTTTTTCTGCAAGAAAACGCACTGAGATTTCATATGGATTTCCAAGATTAATAGGGCCGCTAACATCTGGACTTGAGTTCATAAGTCTTACAAATCCCTCTATCATGTCATCAACATAACAAAAGCTCCTTGTCTGACTGCCATCTCCGTAAATCGTTATATCTTTATTCTCAAGCGCCTGAATGATGAAATTACTGACTACCCTGCCATCATTTGGATGCATTTTAGTCCCGTAAGTGTTAAAAATACGAGCAACCTTGATTGAGAGATTATGCTGTCGTTTATAATCAAAAAATAATGTTTCAGCGCATCGTTTACCCTCGTCATAACATGCCCTTGAGCCGTTTGGATTCACATTGCCCCAATATTCTTCATTTAACAGCGGCACTGTAGGGTCGCCATAGACTTCAGAGGTAGAGGCTTGAAATATAGTAGCCTTTATACGTTTTGCAAGTCCTAACATATTAATAGCGCCGTGGACAGATGTCTTTGTTGTTTGCACGGGGTCTAGCTGGTAATGAATTGGCGAGGCTGGACATGCTAAATTATAAATCTGGTCAACCTCTACATATAAAGGAAAACAGATGTCATGTCGAATTAATTCAAAAACAGGATTAGACATAAGGTGCAGGATATTTGCGCGTCTGCCTGTATAGAAATTATCTAAACATAACACCTCATGACCATCTTTAAGCAATCTTTCACATAGATGCGAGCCTAGAAATCCAGCTCCGCCAGTAACAAGTATTCTCTTTGAATCACTGTAATTTCTCATTTTTTATCCTTTTAGCTTAAAAATATATATTGATTATATAATAAACTAATAGATTATATAAATACAATTAAGAAAGGCATTTATGATTTATGATTTATGATTTATGATTTAAATAAGGCAATCAGAATAGGGATTTGTAATTTAATCGTATAGGAATTTTCATTTTTTTAATGCGGGTTTTCAGTGATTTGATTAAAAAAAGAACAAGGATTGTTAATGGTGAATAGTTTTTAATTTAAGTGAGTCATATGCCTTGCTATCCGTTTCAGACCAAGTAACTGGTATAAAGAAAGAGGACATGGAAAAGATATTTGATCCATTTTATACAACATAGGATGTTGGAAAGGGAACTGGGCTTGGACTTTCAATTGTCTATGGAATTGTAATGCAGCATAATAGTTTTATTGAAAAAAGAATTCACCACAGTAGGGACGCATTGCATACGCCTTTTATGACTACGGATAGCCCTATGTTCACGGATAGGGCGTATACAATACGCCCCTACTTACACATCGTTTTATTTGAACTGTTTTCTGAAGGTATTGCGCATTCCTTCATCTTCATCATTGGGCTTTTTTTGATTAAACGTGCTATCAATGACACAAATACATTAATACATCGTATCAATGTTAGCTTTAATATCATAACTAACAAATCCAACACATACTTTAATATCCCTGATATTGGGTCAATTATTTTCATATCTCATCTATCCTTTATATATAATAGCATAGTTTACAATAAAAAAACTAGTTATATATTTATATTCATTACCCTTTTTTCCTCTGCGTACCTCTGCGTCTCTGCGGTGAAAGTTTTTTCTATTATTTTCTAATGATTAGGACTGCCAATTGACAAAATAAAAAAATCATGTTAATCTAATATTCAAAATATCTTGCCATAAGGAGGCTCTTTTGGTTAACGAATTAAACAAGATTTTAGAACATTACTATGAAATGGATGGAAATATAATCTCTATCTTACAAGACATGGAAGAGACCTTTGGTTTTATTCCAGAGGAAGCGGTAAACTGGTTCTCTCAAACCTTGTCTATCCCTGCCGCTCAATTTTTTGGGACTGCAACCTTTTATGGGCAATTTCATCTGACAAAACAGGGCAGGCATATTCTAAAGGTATGCAGAGGCACGGCCTGTCATGTCAAGGGTTCGCAAAAGATAAGCGATGATATACAAAGGGAATTTTCAATAGGCGTTGGGCAGACTACTGAGGACGGGCTTTTTACACTTGAGCATGTTGCATGTGTTGGGGCTTGCAGTGTTGCCCCTGTTACATTGATAGGTAAAGAGGTCAATGGAATGGTGAAGTCTTCTGCTATATTAAGAAAGATAAAACAATTAAGAGAGGTATAAATGATCTGCGTAAGCGTTTGCATGGGAACAGGAGGCATTTCTGCAGGAGGCGACAAGGTATTTCTCAACTTTGAAGCAGAATTAGCTAAGCATGACATAGAAGCAGTCGTCAACAAAGGCTGCTCGGTTCATCAAGTTGGCTGCAGGGGATTGTGCGCAAAGGATGTCCTTGTTGATGTCATAACAAATGGGCAGAAGTCTACCTATGAGCATATTAAACCCGATATGGTTGCCAGAATTGTTGAGGAGCATTTAATCAAAGGCGCTCCAATTGAGGAATGGCTTGTAAAGGAAGATTATCATAGATTTAATGCAAAACAGATGAAGGTTGTGCTTGAGGACTGCGGTGTAGTAGACCCTGAGGATATTGAATCATATATAGAGCGCGGAGGTTATGAGGCAGTCAAAAAAGTGTTGACAACTATGACTCCGCTTGAAACCATTGATACCATAAAGAGGTCAGGTCTAAGAGGCAGAGGAGGCGGAGGGTTTCCTACTGGTCTAAAATGGGAGTTTGCGGTTAAAAATCAATCAGATCAAAAATATATAATCTGTAACGCAGACGAAGGCGACCCAGGCGCATTTATGGATAGGTCTGTAGTTGAGGGAAATCCTCATTCTGTATTAGAGGGTCTGATTATTGGGGCATATGCGATTGGCGCAACTAAGGGATACGTATATATCAGGGCAGAATACCCCCTTGCAGTAGACCGCCTTAGGATAGCTATAAAGGCTGCAAAAGAGAAGGGATTTCTTGGAGAAAATATATTAGGCAGGGGAGTTATCTTTGAGATAAAGGTAAAGCTTGGGGCAGGGGCATTTGTTTGCGGTGAAGAGACTGCATTAATTGCCTCAATTGAGGGCAAACGCGGAACACCAAGAAGCAGACCCCCATTTCCAGCTCAAAAGGGTCTATTTGGAAAACCAACGGTTATAAATAATGTAGAGACATTAGCAAATATCCCTCAGATAATAAAGAGAGGCGCAGATTGGTTTGCCTCTATTGGAACGGAAAAAAGCAAGGGCACAAAGGTATTTGCCATAACAGGCAAGATAAAAAACAGCGGTCTTATAGAAGTGCCAATGGGGATAACGCTTAGAGAGATTATATATGACATTGGCGGGGGCATGGAAAATGATCTATCCTTTAAGGCAGTTCAAACAGGAGGCCCTTCAGGCGGATGTATCCCTGCGTCCATGATAGATTTAAAGGTAGACTATGAATCTCTGGCTGCCGCTGGTTCAATCATGGGTTCAGGCGGGCTTGTAGTAATGAATGAAGGCGACTGTATGGTCAATATTGCCAAGTTTTTCCTTGAGTTTACGCAGCTTGAATCATGCGGAAAATGCACGCCTTGCAGGATAGGCACAAAGCGTCTCTTTGAGATTCTTACAAGGATAACAGAGGGTAAAGGAAAAAAGGGAGATATTGAATTTCTGATAGATGTAAGCAATGACGTAAAGGCTACCAGTCTTTGCGGACTTGGAATGACTGCCCCAAATCCGATATTAAGCACGATTAAATATTTCAGAGAGGAATATGAGGCTCATATAAATGAAAAACGCTGCCCAGCAAAGGTCTGTAATCATCTGCTTACATTTACGATAGATAACACATTATGCGCGGGCTGTACAATGTGTTTTAAATCATGTCCAGCTTCTGCGATAGAGGGTGAAAAGAAAAAACCTCATAATGTTATTTCAGATAAATGTATAAAATGCGGATCGTGTTTTGATGTCTGCAAGTTTAAGGCAGTAATCAAAGTATAGGTATGCGTATTATCTGGATTTCACTTGTTTTGATGTTGGCTACAATAACTATCGGCCATGGAGAAGTCATCCATGCCACTCAGGAGGAGATTAACCAGCATAGACTGCATGAATCACAGCAGCCAGTGAGTCCAAAGCAGGGAGATAATAGTGATATTAAAAAGCTGGATAAGTTGGATAACGCTGATAAGCTAGACAAGCCTGATAAACAGGATAAGCTTGATAAGTCGGATAAGTCGGATAAGTCGGATAAGTCGGATAAGTCGGATAAGTCGGATAAGTCGGATATTATAAAGGTTGATACATTCAGCAAGATTAATGCAGATCATCAGCATTTAGATAATTTTAGCAAGCAGTTTGAAGACATTAACCGTCAGTTTAGGCGATTATTGGTATTTATATTATGGGGTTTTGCTGTTATTTTTTCAGGGTTTGCGCTCTTAGTTGGGTTTATACTTTGGGATAGACAAACGGCGTTGGAAAATACATATGAAATGATTAGACGCCTTGAAAAGATTGAAGGGATTTTGCGTGAGATAATAAAAACAAGGGTATGAAAATATGGGTTCAATTGTTTAACTGTGATTAAATAGATTTATTGATTAGGGATAAGGCTGAATAAATTATGAATAGTTTAAAAGATATACTTTATGAAATTCTTAAAAAGGATATTCGTCTTTGGGATAAAGAACAATTAAACCAAACGCTGTTGTCTGATTTGGTGGATAAAATTGATGAAACAATTATTGAGTTGCTTTTAGAAAGACAAGAAACTAGAGAAAAGTTTTTTGTGAAAATCAAAGATGTCTATGTCTTCAAGTCCAACGATTTTAAGTTTTTCACGGAAGAAAATAAAATCAATAATTCATATACACAATATAAAAATAGAATAGGGTTATCTGATGGTAAAGAGTTTTTAAAAAACAGGAGCGAGGTTGTTTTGGATTTCCCTTTTAAGGATTGTGTATTAGAAGGCGGTCAAACCACAGAAGAAGGAATCGATACCTATTTTGAGTATGAAGAAATAAAAACAAGGATTGTTAATGGTGAAAAAACAACAGAATCTGCAGGGTACAAAGAAAAATACTCAAAGAGACAAGAGATATTTTTTAATCAAATCTTGGCAAGGGATGAGATTGATAGATTATTTGATGAAAAAGCCTTAGTAAATTGGAAGAGATATACAAAAGATGGAGAGTCAGAGGTAAAAGAAATCAAGAGAGATGCAAACGGAATGATTAAGGAAAACTTGATAATTAAAGGGAATAATTTATTAGCCTTACATAGTTTGAAAAGTCAATTCGCAGGGAAAGTAAAGTTGATCTATATTGACCCGCCTTATAACACCGGGAATGATGGGTTTAAGTATAATGATAATTTTAATCACTCTTCATGGTTGGTTTTTATGAAGAATAGACTGGAAACTGTAAAGGTACTTTTAAATAATATTGGAGTAATTGCAATAAGTTGTGATGATAATGAACAAGCTTATTTAAAGATTTTATGTGATGATATTTTTGGAAAAGCTAATTTTCTTACAACATTTTTTGTTCAAGTGCGATATGAAAATAAAACTCTTTCAGAAGATAACAATTTTCAAAAAGTAATGGAGTGTATTCATATTTATGCAAAAGATATCAAGATATTTAAGCCAAACAAAATTAAAGAAGAATATTCTCTTGATAAATTCTGTTATAAAATCACAGAATTATCTCAAGGTAAAGTGGAATTAATAGAAGGTAGAAATGTCTCAATTTTTAAAGAAGGTGAATATAAAATTGAAAAAGTTAGACCTAATATTGATAATTTAAAAGAAACTTGGGCGACAGGTAGTCTTATTAGACAAGGCGGAACGGCTGCTGAATTTTTGGCATTACATCTAATTAACCGTAAGAAAGAAGATGGATTGAAGGTTTTGTATAAGCTTTATGGAATGGGCGCTGATGGCCTTGGTTATAGATATATACTTGGTCCACAAAAAGAAAGCGCTTTTAGGGGTAAATTTTACTCAGGTGTTCCAACTGAAATTAAAAATGATGTTTTAACTGGAGATTTTTCAAGAGAAAAGCCAATTTCAAACTTATTATATAATTTTTTTGATTTTTCTGCTGAATTTGGGAATTGTCGTTCAGAGGGTGGCGTTGATATGGGTGGAGGTAAAAAACCAGAAGAACTCATTAGGTATTTAGTTGAATATTTTACAAATCCTAATGACATTTTTCTAGATTTTTTTGCTGGGAGTGGAACATGCGGCGCTGTTGCGCATAAGATGAATCGACAATATGTTTTAATTGAACAAATGAATTATATTCACGATTTACCAGAATCAAGGTTGATAAATGTTATCAATGGCGATCAAACAGGTATCTCAAAATCTGTAAATTGGCAAGGCGGCGGAAGTTTTATTTACCTTGAACTTGCAAAATGGAATGATGAAGCAAAGAAACTCATTCAAAATGCTCAAGATTTAAATGAACTCATAAAACTCTTTGATACACTTTATGAAAAATATTTTCTGAATTATAATCTAAAAATAAAAGAGTTTAAAGAACAAGTAATTCAAGAAGATAATTTTATAAAACTTTCACTTGAAGAACAAAAGAGAATGCTCCTCATAATGCTTGACCTTAATCAGATGTATGTTCTAAAAAGCGAAATGGAGGATAAGAAATTTGGAATAACCAATGAAGATCAGGAACTTACTAAGTTTTTTTATAATGAGAAATAAATATGGATAATTTATATGACAAAATAAAAAATGGAAAGGAAACCATTAGAAAATATGCTCCTCAAGTCTTAGCTATTCCAAAATATATTACTGAAAACCTAAAATATGAGTTTTTTGATTGGCAAAAAGAGGCATTTGAAAACCTCTTGATATACGAAAACGATCATAAAAAAACTCTAACTCATCTTATGTTTAACATGGCAACTGGCACAGGTAAAACACTTCTTATGGCAAGTGCTATTCTATATTATTATAAACAAGGCTACAGGCACTTTATCTTCTTTGTAAATCAAAATAATATTATAGATAAAACCGAAAATAACTTTATAGAAAGCACCCACAATAAATATCTTTTCAAAGAAAAAATAATTATTGATGATAAAACGATAGATATAAAAAAAGTAGAAACCTTTTCATCTAATACCCAAGATATTGAAATAAAATTTACCTCTATTCAACAACTATATAATGATATACATATTGAAAGAGAAAATAGGGTTTATTTGGAGGATTTGATAGAAGATGATATTGTCATGCTTGCAGATGAAGCACATCATCTTAATGCAGATACAAAAAGCAAAAACGGACAAGAATATCTGAAAAATCTGCAAATTAAACTAACCGATAAAACAAGTGATGCCGAAATTGAAAAGAAAGGCTGGGAACACACAGTTTTAGAGTTGATTTGGAATAAGAAAGGTACTGCAAAAAATAATAGAAATGTGTTATTAGAGTTCACCGCCACTATTCCAGACAATCTTAATGTATTCGAAAAATACAGCAATAAAATTATCTATGAATTTAAACTTAAAGATTTTTTATCTGCAGGTTATACCAAAGAAATAAATCTTATTTCATCTTCTTATGATAAAAAAGACAGGATTTTACACGCCCTAATATTTCAATGGTATAGACATCAGATTGCATTAAAATATAATATCGCAAACTTTAAACCTGTAATTCTTTTTCGAAGCAAGACTATTGAAGAATCAAAGGCTGATTATAGAGAATTTATAGACCTTACTTCCAGCCTCCAAATCAGTGATTTTGATTTTCTAACTGAGATTAAAACCAAAATAGATGAAGCTAAAATACCAAGCCTTTTTGAACAAGGAAGATCAAGGACAGAGCAGGTTATTGTATATATCAATAAAGAAAATTTATCAATTCCCCAAATAATAGAATTTATTAAACACAGCTTTAAAGAAAGAAACTGTATTATCACTAACTCTAAAACCAATCAAACTAAAAGTGAAAAAACTGATGAAGACCAAGAAAAATTGCTCAACAGCTTAGAAGATAAAAATAATCATATTAGGGCTATCTTTACAGTTCAGAGACTTACTGAGGGATGGGATGTTTTGAATCTTTTTGATATTGTCAGGCTTTACGAGGGACGTGATGAGGGAAAAGATACAAAAGGAAATAGAAAGGCTGGCACAAGCACTATTGCTGAAAAACAGCTAATTGGTAGAGGAGTAAGATATTTCCCCTTTGATTATGAAGATAAATCAAGAAATAAAAGAAAATTTGATGAGGATATAAAAAATGAATTAAGAGTTTTGGAAGAGCTATATTTTTATAGCTCAAGTGATTCTAAGTATATTGATGAGTTAAAAAGAGAATTAAAAAAAGACGGATATATTAGGGATGATAAAATTATTAAGACTTTTAAACTTAAGAAGGAATTTTTGGAAAATGATTTTTATAGAGAGGTAAGAATATTTCATAATGAACAAAGTGATAATCCGTTTAGAAAGAAAAAAACCTTAGAAGATATAAAAAAAGACTTACATCTACATTTTAGAATTAAAGGATTTGAAATCAATGAAGTGGAAATTGATTTTGGAATGACTGAAGATACTGAACGGTTAAAAGTTTCAGAAAAAGACTTGCGTACTATTTATAGTCAATTGAAAGATTTTGATAGGCATATATTTAATAAAGCAATAAACATAAAGGCTAACGCCGACAATTCTTTATTCCAATTTCATAAATTAAAAGAAGAATTGGAAATAGATAGCATTGAAGACTTACTTAAAGATGAATTTTTGGGAAATATTAATATTGAAATGGTTATAAATCAAGATTTTGATGATATTCCAAATAAAGTTAAATTAGATGTATTATTGAAATCTATTGATAAAATATTCAATGAATTAAAAGGAATTCTAAATCCTAAAATAGGAACAGAATTTAAAGCTGGCAAATTTAGTGATTTCTTTGGTGAAGAAAAGACTAAAAGTATTAAAAAAGATGAAGACTCCGAAAGAATTGAAAGAGAGTTGAAAAATAACAACTGGTATGTCTTGGACTCTTTTGATGGGACAAGTGAAGAAAAAGAATTGATTGAATTTATTAAAAATACCATTGGAAATTTAAAAGATAAATATGCAGATGTTTATCTCTTGAGAAATGAAGAGGTATATAAAATATATGATTTCAAAAAAGGAAGAGGATTTCAACCAGATTTTATTTTATTTTTAAGAGGAAAAACAGATTTGTATTATCAAGTGTTTATTGAGCCAAAGGCTCAATATTTGTTAGAATATGATGCTTGGAAAAATGATTTTCTAAAGGAAATCACAGTAAGATATGGAGGACAAAACATTTTAAAATTTGAAACCAAAAAATATAATCTAATCGGTCTGCCATTGTTTAATAAAAACAATAATGAAGAATTTAAGATAGAGTATGATAAATTAATGGAAGGGTTTACTGCTCCTATTGAAAAGTAGACAGTAGGAATGTAAACTGTAGAAAAGGCATAAAAATGAGGTAAATATGCTTGACTCTATATTGAAATATTTTATATAATTAATTAATTGATATTAAATAATTCTTGATTTTTAAACTACAATAGAGGAATAGATAAAATGAAAAAAGTAAGAATAGGAATTTTCATAATTTTCCTTATTAGCATATTATTATCTATTCCATATACAACTTTTGCAAAAGACATGCCTTTTACACAAGAAGACCGTGACAGGATAATAGCCATGCAAGAGGGTCAGAAATCTCTTCAAAAACAGATAGACTATTCTAAAATTAATACAAACCGTCAAATAGATGCCCTTACGGAAAATATGAACAAACGTTTTGAAAACATTGACCGTCAGTTTAGTGATATAAAAACCTTTATAATGTGGGGTGATGGGGTTTTATTTAGTATGATGGTATCCCTTGCAGGTTTTGTCTTATGGGATAGACGTAATGTTTTGACTCCAGCAATAAGACGATCCGATTATATTGAAGAGCGGGAGAAAAAAATAGAATCTGCCTTGCGTGAGCTTGCAGGTAATGATGCAAGCGTGGCAGAGGCATTACGGCATGCAGGGATTTTATGATTATATAGTTTTTTTACTTTTTACTTATTATAAATAAGGAGAATAAAATGTCACAAAAAATAACGATTGATAACAAACCAATAACCGTAGAAGACGGTTTAACTATTCTACAGGCAGCTAGGGCAAACAACATCTACATTCCAACCCTTTGTGAAGACCCAAGGCTTGAACCTTATGGAGGGTGCAGGCTTTGTATTGTTGAGATAGAGGGCGTGCCAAGACCTGCTACCTCATGTACTACGCCTGTAACAGACGGCATGGTTATCAAGACTTCTACGCCATATATTGAGAAATTAAGAAAGACAGTCATAGAGTTTATGCTCTCAGACCATCCTAATGACTGCATGATGTGTCAAAAGACAGGAGACTGCAAACTGCAGGATTTGGCTTATAAATATGACGCTAATTATACTAAATTTGTGGGGATGAGACGGAATTATCCTATAGTTGATGACAATCCATTTATATATTTTGAGCCAAATAAATGTATATTATGCGGTAAGTGTACAAGGATATGTCAGGATTTGGTTAAAACAGGCACTATTGAGATGACTAAGCGCGGGTTTCAAACCAAACCTGATACTGCATTCAGCAGACCCCGCACTCCTGAAAATTGTCAATTCTGCGGGCAGTGTATATCTGTATGTCCTGTAGGGGCGTTGACTGAAAAGCCGTCTTTAGGCAAGGGCAGAAGACATGAGATGAAGTTGGTGCGCACAACCTGCTCATACTGCGGAACTGGCTGCAATTTTTATCTAAATGTTAAAGACGATAAAGTAATCAAGGTTACATCTGATTATGACGCAGTAGTCAATAAAGGAAATCTCTGCATAAAGGGACGTTTTGGATATGAATTTATACATCATCCTGACAGGATTAAAACGCCTCTGATAAAGGAAGGCAACGGTTACAGAGAGGCTTCATGGGATGAGGCGATGGAGCTTATATCTTCAAAATTTACGGAATTAATCAAAAAATACGGGAATGACAGCGTCGGGGCATTTTCATCGTCAAGATGCTCTAATGAAGAGAATTTCTTAGTTGGCAAATTTGCAAGGACGGTGTTTGGCACAAACAATGTAGATAATTGCGCCCGAGTTTGACACGCTCCAACCGTGGCAGGTCTTGCCACATCATTAGGCGCTGGGGCAGCAAGTAATTCCCTTGATCAGATAGAAGGTTGCGACCTGTTGTTTATATTTGGTTCTAATACCTCTGAGGGACATCCTATTGTATCACTAAATGCGCATAGGGCTATAAATAAAGGAACTAAGATTATTGTTGGAGACCCAAGAAAGATAGAACTTGTTAAATATGCGGATGTCTGGCTTAATCTAAAACCAGGCACAAATATTGCCCTTATGAATGGTTTAGTAAATGTAATTATAAGTGAAGGTTTAGAAAATAAGGGGTTTATAAAAAGTAGGACAGAGGGGTTTGATGAATTAAAGGAACATGTCAAGTCCTATACCCCTGAGCATGTTGAGAAGATAACAGGCGTAAAGAAGGACAAGATAATAAAGGCTGCAAGGATGTATGCAGGCGCTAAAAATGCGATGATACTCTATGGTCTTGGCGTCACAGAGCATAGAACAGGGACTGAAAACGCCATGTCCATAGCCAATTTAGCCCTTAGCGCTGGGCATATTGGAAGACCTTCAACAGGGATAATGGCGCTGCGCGGACAAAATAATGTACAAGGCGCTTCAGATATGGGGCCTATGCCTACGATATTCTCTGGGTATCAATCTGTAACTGATTTAAAGAATAGAGAGAAATTTGAGAAACACTGGCAAGTAAAACTGCCAACTACAGCAGGTCTTAAATCAGTAGAGATGCTTGATGAGGCAGTTAAAGGCAAATTCAAGGGCGCTTTTATTGTAGGCGAAGACCCTGCGCAGACTGACCCAGACATACATCATGTAAGAAAGGCGTTACAGGCAATGGAATTTGTGGTCTGTATAGATATATTTCCAACAGAGACAACTAATTTTGCCCATGTCATACTCCCAGGCGCATCATTTGCTGAAAAGGACGGCACATTCACCAATGGAGAGCGAAGGGTTCAGCGTATTAGAAAGGCTATTGAACCATTAGGAGGCAAGGCAGAATGGCAGATTATTACCGAGCTTGCAGCCCGCATGGGTCATCCAATGAATTATAGCCACCCTTCACAGATTATGGATGAGATAGCGCTGCTAACTCCAATCTACGGAGGTATAAGCTATGAGAGGATTGAGCAATGCGGTATTCAATGGCCATGTCCAACAAAGGATCACCCAGGCACGCAGACACTCTATAAAGAGGCATTTTCAAGACCCGGCGGACTAGCAAAATTTGTGCCTCTTGATCATAAGGGACCTGGTGAGCCAACGGATGAGCAGTATAATCTAACCTTGATAACTGGACGCAGACGAGAGCATTATAACAATGGATCAATGACAAGACGAACGGCAGGAATAAGCGCATTATATCCAGAAGAGCTTTTGGAGATAAGCGCAGAAGACGCCAAGGGTTTAAACCTTATAGATGGCGAAGTTGTAAAGGTTTCATCACGCAGGGGCGATATTAAGGTAAGGATAAAGGTAACGCAGCGCTCACAAGAGGGCAATGTATTTTTATCTTTCCATTATCAAGACGCATTATCAAATATATTGACCTCTCCATACAGAGACCCAATAACAGGAACGCCTGAATACAAGGCTTGCGCGGTAAGAATAGACAAAGAATAAAGTGTGTTATTAACCATAGATATAGGAAATACAAGATTAAAACTTGGACTTTTTAGAGAAGATAATCTAATAAAAAAGGAAGGCATTCCTTTGCAATCTATAGATAATGTAGAAAGTTGCGAGAGTTTGCTTTCTGATTTTATAGGACAATTCAAGGAAGTTCAAGGCGTTTGTGTGAGTTCTGTTGTGCCTGATAAGACGCTTCTGATAATAACAGCCCTCAGTGAAATTATAAAAACCTCATGTATTATTGTAACTAGTGAGACAAAGACAGGCTTAGACCTTTCCCCTTTAAAAAATCCTCAGACACTCGGGGCAGACCGAATAGCCTGTGCAGCTTGGGCGTTTCATACATATAGAAAACCAATATGTATAGTTGATTTCGGTTCTGCAACTACAATCAGCATTATAGATGGTAAAGGCAGATTCATAGGCGGAGCAATAATTCCCGGAGTGGATATGATGGCAAAATGCCTGTCTAATAATACTGCATCTCTGCCATTGATTGAACTTACCGAACCTATAAACCTTCCTGCTAATAATACATTAACTGCAGTTGTATCAGGGATAATCATAGGCACTGCAGGAGGAGTGGAAAGGATTATCAGCGAGATTGAAAGGGAAATGGGGTATAAATTGTTTGTAGTTATTACAGGCGGAAATGCGGTTTTTGCAGCGCCTTATTTAAATATAGAGAATGTTATTGAGCAAGATATTTCACTAAAGGGGCTTAGAGCGATATATGAGTTGAATAGGGATTAAGACCAAATTGCATCCATAGAATTACATAAATTGTCTTACTAAAAAAATTAGAATTTAACGTAGGGGCGTATTGTATACGCCCTATATGTCAACGAATAGGGCGAATACAAACGCCCCTATATATTATGGTGAAATTTTTTCCATTTGACTGCAACTTGGTATAAACCTGCCGTCCAATATTGTTTGAGGTTAAGAAGTTTTTCTATTAGCAGCAAATAATCCCTTTAAGATGGAAATATCTTTCCGGGATTAATCAAATTTTTATGATCCATGAGTTTTTTAATCCCGCGCATAATATCTAAAACTGGCGCCTCAATCTCCATGCCGATATATTTTGATTTGGTCATTCCAATCCCATGCTCACCTGAAATAGTGCCGCCCATATCAAGGGTTATCTGAAAAATCTCTTTGACCAGATTTCCTGCAAGTTCAACATCGCCTTTTTTATTTCTATCTGGCATAACGTTGACATGTATATTGCCGTCTCCAGCGTGTCCAAAGCTAGCTATAGTAATCCCTGTCCTTTTAGAAAGCTCTTTTAATTTTAAAAGCATTTGAGTCATCATAGTAATAGGCACAACTATATCTTCATTTATTTTATCATGATTAATTCTATAAAGCGCTGGAGAGATTGACCTTCTGGCAACCCAAAGTATTGACTGCTCAGTTGGATTTCTTGCTATATTAACCTTGCCGTTATATTCTTTACAGATTTTTGCTATATCATTTGTCTCTCTTTTAATAGTCTCAGGGGATGAGTCAAGCTCAATCAATAGAGCAGCATCAACATTGTCAGGAAGGGTTGATGGTTTAAAACTATTTATTGCGCTTATAGTTGTTCTATCCATAATCTCAAGTGTTCTTGGCAATATTCCTGATGTCATTATCTCAATTATAACATTGCCTGCTTCACTGATATTATCAAATAACGCTAAGATTGTAACTGTTTTTTCAGGTGAGCGCAATATACGAAGTCTTATCTTTGTAAATATTGCAAGCGTTCCCTCTGAGCCTACAAGCAGAGAATTTAGATCATATCCCACAACGCCCTTTGCGGTTTTCACGCCTGTATTTATAATCCTTCCATCCGATAAAACTGCCTCAATTGCCAACACATAATCCTTTGTTACACCATATTTTAATGCGCTTGGCCCTCCAGCATTTTCAGCGACATTGCCTCCAATCGTGCAAATCTCCATACTTGCTGGATCAGGTGGATAGAAATATCCCAGTTCATTAAGCTGCCGTTGTAGATGAGCATTGATTACGCCAGGCTGTACAAGGGCAGTCATATTTGCGGTATCAATCTCAAGTATTTTATTCATCCTCTCCATGCACAAGATAATACACGGAAATGCAGGCACAGAACCTCCTGTCATTCCAGTACCAGCGCCTCTAGGGACAATCTTAAAATCGTTTTTATATGCGACTTCCATTATATCTGCGACATTTTGTGTCGTTTCTGGCCAAAAAACAGCTATTGGCGAGCCGCTATGACCAGAGGCGTCATATCCATAACATATTAGGTCTTCTATATTCGTTGAGTACATTCCTGCAGGCATTAGCCTGTCAAATATCCTCAGATCAGCAGTATTATTCTTCATATATCACCTTTTTTGTTTAGTATAACATATTTTAAATGAATTATTAAGAGATAATGCAATAGTGTATTATAAATAAGAACCCTGAAAGGGAGTAATAATATATTAGCATCCAAGTGAAGTTAGGTATAAAAATCCAAAAATTTTTAAATAAAAAAATATCTATTAATATTTTTTAGTTTATTTTTGGTATAATAGCATTATTATTTTATTACACGCTAAAGGGGTAAAGATATTTTGAACCAGAATAACCAGTATAGATTTAAGATTAACCGTCTATATCTATCTAAAAGTCTTATCTATGTCTTCATTGTTATACTTCCGATATACTGCTTTTTTACCCTTGCTATGGCTGAAAATGAGTCTAATGAATACTTAAATCAGGTTATTCTATCAGGCAAAACTCTAACTATTGCTGATGTTGTCAGCGTGGCTCGAAATAATGCTCATATTACAATTTCAGATACTTCACTAAAGCTAGTAGATGCGTCTAATAATATAGTCAAGTCAGCGATAGCTAAGAATGCTTCAGCATATGGACTCAAAAAGATAACGGATTCTTGGCAGGAATCCATTGATGTCTCTGAAATCACCCCTGGCGAAAAAGAACCCCCTGCCCTTGAAGACCCAAATATTAAAACATTGATTGCGTTAAGTCAAAAATCAGGGGTTACATTTAATAAAGAGCTTGTGAGAGCCGCTATGCTTATCAGGCTTAATACAATTCTGACAGGCTCTACTGGGGCAACCGTTGAACTCACTGCCATACTTAGAGATTTTTTAAATCAAAATATCATTCCAGTCAGCGTTGATCCTTCTCCTTTTATAAAAAAAGAACTGATCAATCAGTCTATAATCGCCCTTACGATGACAGGAAAAGGTATGGTTTATTATAATGGGAAAAAGGTGACTGCTGCCGTTGCTCTTAAGCAAGCTGGCATCAAGCCCATACGTTTTACAGCAATTGACGCGCATACGATGCTTGAGACCAATTCAATAGCTGTAGCCTATGCAGTCTTGATAATTAATGACATCAGTCTGTTGATAGACAATGCCGAGATTATTTTTTCAATGGCTCAGGAGGGTTGCGGCGGGAGCATAAGTTCATTGTATGAAACCAATCTTAAGGCTCAACCTTATAAAGGATTACTCAAAAGCGCATTAAGAATAAACCAACACTTGACAGGGAGTTATATACTGCAAGGCAGTAATGTTTTAATTAATAATAAGGAAAATATTGATTTATCTACTGGAATATGGGAGCTTGGCAGGGCTAGGGAAACATATGATTTAATTGAAAAAAATATTACAATCAGACTAAACAGTCCAGATGCTGACCCGATTGTTCAAGTTGATTTTGATAGTTCGCTTGATAATCCCTCATTAAAATCTATTTACAGCATAAAAACTAAGAATTTGACAGGGATGGTATATCCATCATTAGCTCAAGATGAGATTTTCTGGTCTTTAGATATTGTAAATCTTACAAAAGCCCTTGCAGGCATTTCTTCCGCATCAACCGTGAGGATAGAGGCAATGCAGTCCAAAGGTGTTTTGTCAAAAGGAAGTGACAGACATTTAGCAAATCATATTGAGCAGTTAAATGATGATATAAAGAGATATTCTGTAAGAGTATTATTTCCTGATTATACTCTCAAAAATAATACTAATATGATAAATTCAGATTTTGCAGCCGCATATGACCAATTACAAATAATTATAGAAAAACTTTATTATATAATTACTACAGAAGCCATAATGACTGCTCAGATGATGGATTTAAAAAAGAAGGAAAACGCCCCTGCGCAATTTACATTTGGCATAGGCACAACTGCCGCCTTAGAGGCTTTAAGGACTCAGGTTCCATTTATTGAAAAAGAAAATCAGTTCGTAAAATACATTAACAAAGCCTTTCAATTTATAAAGTCAGGAGAGCTTAAAAAGGCGTTAATGAAATAATAACAGGGAGAAATCAAATGAAGAGATTGTCAGTCACAGTAGTTGGTTTAATGGTTATGCTATTATTATTTAGTAATATAGCATTTTGCGCAGATAAGAAACAAAAAGACACTAAAAAAGAGACGAAAAAAACAGATGCTAACGTAGCAACTGTTAATGGAGTCTCAATAACAAAAGAGGCCTTTGAGCGCGAGTTTACACTTATCAAGAGACAGCTTGAGAGTATGGGCAATAATATTGACAGCGCTAAGATAGCATCATTTAAGGAAAATGTGCTTGAAAACCTTATAGGCGCTGAATTGCTGTTTCAGGAAAGCCAAAAGCAGGGCATCAAGGTTGAAGATGCCTTAGTAGACGGGCAGATAAAGCAGATGGGCAGTCAATTTAAGACTGATGAAGAGTTTGCTGCAGCGCTGAAACAAGTTGGTCTTACAAAATCTCTAATAATTGCTCAAGTTAAAAGGGGACTTGCTATTAAGCTTCTGATAGATAAACTATATACAAATAAGATTACGATTGCAGATAAGGACGCAAAGGATTTTTATGATCAAAATCCTAACTACTTTAAACGTCCAGAACAGGTCAAGGCAAGCCATATCTTGATAAAGACTGACCCAGCAGATGACGAAAAAAAGAAGGCTGAAAAAAAGAAAAAACTTGAAGATATCCTCGCAAAAGTCAAAAATGGCGGAGATTTTGCTGCCCTCGCAAAGGAAAACTCCGATGATCCATCAGGAAAAACTCAAGGCGGAGACCTTGGATATTTTGGACGCGGGCAGATGGTTAAACCTTTTGAAGATGAAGCATTTTCTTTGAAGGCCGGAGATGTAAGCCCAATAGTTGAGACTCAATTTGGATACCATATCATAAAATTAACAGACAAAAGACTTGCATCAACCGTACCTCTTGAAGAGGTCAAGGAAAGGATAAAGGAACAGTTGCTAAGAAAGAAGATACAGACTGAGGTTGCCCTTTTTATTGAAAAACTCAAGGAACATGCAAAGATTGTGAAGATTGCTTCTTAAATAGCGAAAAAAGAAAAGGAATTGTAGGGGCGTATTGCATACGCCCATCATGTCCACGGATAGGGCGTATGCAATACGCCCCTACGTATTATTTATGGAATTTATCGCTCTTATTGAGATAATGGAGAGACTTAGGTCTGAGACAGGCTGTCCATGGGACAAGGTACAGACCCGCCATACCCTTATACCATTTATAATAGAAGAGGCTTATGAGGTTATAGAATCTCTCCATAACCAAGACCCTGAAGAAATCAAGGAAGAGCTTGGCGACCTGCTTTTTCAGATAATATTCCATGCCCAAATCTCTAAGGAACTTGGGCAGTTTGATATATTTGACGTTATTAGAACTATAGGCGAAAAGATGATTTACCGCCATCCTCATGTATTTGCCACTCTAAAATGCGACACCCCTGAACAAGTCTTAGAGCAGTGGAATGATCGGAAAATGGAAGAGGGTAAATTTACAGATTCAATCCTTAACGGAATCCCAACAACTCTACCAGCGTTATTAAAGGCATTAAAGGTGCAAAAACGCATATCACGCATTGGTTTTGATTGGGAAAATACTATTGATGTCCTAACAAAACTGCAGGAAGAGATCGGAGAGCTTAAAGATGCAATGTCTTCTGGCAATATCCAAGAGATAGAAGATGAGATTGGAGATTGTTTATTTACAATTGTAAACATTTCAAGGCATTTATTGGTTAATCCAGAAGTGGCATTAAGTCAAACTACTAAACGCTTTTCTAATCGTTTTAGATATATTGAACAAAAGGCAAAAGAAAACGGCAGGGATTTAAAGGATATGACGCTTTTAGAGATGGATAGTCTATGGGAAGAGGCAAAGGATTTATTGAAAAGATAGTTCTTTCATGTTTTTTATTTATTGACTGATACAACTGATTGCGCAGCCTTCACAATTTGCTTTTGTTGACTTTGAACTGCAAGCCCCAGATATTCCATGATGACACAGGCTAAAGTCATATTTTACAGGATCTTCAGGGTCTATCATCTTTAAATTATTAGTAATCTCAATTGCGGTTTTATAGTCATTGGATAACCTGTCCGTTAATTGAAGACATCTTGAAATCCTTGCCATATGCGTATCAAGTGGAATGATAAGTTCACTTTTTGGAATATCCTGCCATATACCAAAATCAATATCTGCGTCCCTTACCATCCATCTTAAAAACATATTTAACCTCTTACATGTGCTGCCCTGAGCAGGAGATGGGAAAAATTGCAAAAGCCCTGCTGTTTTCTCACATACTCCATTTACATCAATACCTCTGATATATTCAATAAATCCAGTCTGCCCCTGATACATCTGACCATTATGTCCTTCGCTCTGCGGCTTATAAAACTTCATAAAGGTATTCTCTATTGAACCAAATTCTTCCATCATACGATGAATTATAAATATTAATCCAACAATGTCTTGGTTTGAATTAAATCTATAAATTATATCTTTGAATATAACTAAATCCCTCTTAGCATCAAGATTAGACAAAAATTCATAAGGACTGTCGCCCATCCTATCAAGTATCGTCCCTATAACAACCTTAAATGCCTTGACCCTGCCGTATGCAAAACAAGAGGCTATAAAACCTGAGGTCTCTATATCCCTTTGATTAGAATATCTATGCGGAAACTCAATAGGGTCTTCCTTTATCCTGCCTTGAAAATCAAATTCTTGATAAAAGGTATCTAATAATGTTTTTAGTTTATCTATATTGGTCATCATTTCAAAAAAACTCACCAATCTAGGCGGTTATTTATCAGCCTGTCATAAAATCCCTTTGTTAAAAAACACTGTTGATGTATCTCTGTATCATAATATCTTGTGCCTGTCACACAAGGACGGAACGTTTCCCTTGGATTAACCAACAGAGAGGCAATTGCAAACGCCCACCAATTTCCAGGATATGTCGCTAGCGGCATTGCATATAAATCTACGATTGGGAAAGTCCCTTTTAGGCGATGCTGCATCTCTATAACCATCTTTTTATGGAAATGCAGGGATTCTGTGTGTGTAACAAATATTCCATTATAGGTTAAACATCCCTTCACAGCATTAAAAAAGTTATCACTGAAAAGAGATTCTGCAAACCCAATAATATCCGTTGAATCAACAATCACAAGGTCTACGTCTTTAGCCTCTTTCACAAATAACGCACCATCCATAGGTTTTATCAAGACCCTTGGGTCATCAACACAACATGCAACATTAGGAAAGAAATCTCTTGCAGCATTAATCACCTCTTTATCTATCTCTATAAAATAAACCCTCTCAACACTCTGATGGCGCAAGACCTCTCTTACTGTGCCTCCATCACCACCGCCAATGACTACAACATTTTTTGGATTAGGATGAGCGTGCATTGCAATATGGGTAAGCATCTCATGATAAAAAAACTCATCACGCTCTGTTACTTGAACCACTCCATCTAGTAACATAATCCTGCCAAAATAAGGATTCTCAACTACTATTATCTCTTGATATTGTGTCTTTTTCTTATATAAAATTTTGTCAATTTCGTAAGAATATGAAATTGGAGAATATGGGGCAGACTCTGAAAATCTAATCATTTTTGAAACTCCTATGTTACCACTACCCTATTGTAGATATATGATAAACTTCCGCAAAATTACTTTAATCATTTATTAATTTCTGGGTATCTCTCATTAATTGTTTCACAATTGTTATCTATCTAAACAAAAACTACCTCAGGTATCTTAAACCCATTAAACCGCGAGGCATAAGGCAGTGTATACGCCCCAGCAGATAAAATAAGTATCAGGTCCCCAATCTGCGGCTCTTGAAGACTGACATCATTATCAATTACATCAAAGCTGTCACAACTTGGTCCAGTGAGAGTCCAACTGCTAAATTTAGCATCTGTATCATGCGTTTGAGCAATATAACTATATTTTATCCCCCCAACACTCTCCATTAAGCCATTAAACACGCCAACATCTATATAACACCACCCGCCTCCAGCCCTTGTCGCTTTGCCAATAACGCTAGTAACAAATACCCCTGCATCTCCAACCATAGCTCTGCCTGGTTCCATATAAATATCAATATCCTTTGGAAACATCCTCTGTATTAATGTATTAATTCGGGATTCAATGCTTTTAATCGGAATAACAGTCTTGGTATATACTATAGGATACCCGCCTCCAATATTTAGACATCTCATAACAATACCTGCGTCAACTGCCTTTGCCCATAAATCACTCGCCAAATTTAATGCAGATTCCCAATTATCAACGCTAGTACATTGAGACCCTACATGAAAGGTCAACCCAATAGGGTTGAGTCCACTCTCTTTTGCCTTTATCAATAATGATAACGCCTCCGCTTGCTCTACTCCAAACTTCTTGCTAAGCGGCCATTCACTGCCTTCATTTGGAACTATCAATCTGACATAGACACAACAGTTTGGGGCATATCTTGACAACTTCTCAATCTCTGCCTCTGAATCAAATGCAAAACATTTTACGCCATATTCATGCGCCTTTTGGATAAAAAATGGGGTTTTAACAGGGTTGCTGGTTATAATCCGTCTGCCATCTATATTAAGCTGCTCTAATTTCTCAAGCTCGCCGTCAGATGCAATCTCAAATCCAAGTCCAATCGCTGAAAATTGTCTTAAAATCTCAATATTATCATTTGCCTTGACCGCATAATAGACCTGAGACCTTTCAATTCCTGCGCCAATTAATCTGGCATTTTGCATCATTTTCTCATTGTCAATCAAAAGGATTGGGGTCTTGACATTATCCGCCTTATCAATAAAATCTATGACCTTTAAAAGTTCTGTTTTATCAATAAATTTATCCGAATCTTTATTAAAATTAAATACTTTTTTCATCTGCCCTCACAAAAATAGTAAAAAATGGAAAAAAGATAAAAACTATTCACCACAGAGATGTAGGGGCAACCCTTGTGGTTGCCCAGAATAATGAAATAACACCGAACCTATATGAAGGGCAGGCACAAGACCTGCCCCCTACGACTCTGTGCCTCTGCGGTGAATTTTTTTAGTCTTTTAATTTTCCATAGATAAAATATTCAACATTACCTTTCTGTCCAGTAATTGGACTTTGGCAAATGCCTATGACATCTATTCCAATTTTCACAAAAAAATCTCTAATTCCCTCAACTACGCTCATGCGTTTTTGCTCATCCCTAATAATTCCGCCCTTTCCAACACTACCCTTGCCTACCTCAAATTGAGGTTTTATCAGCGCCAAAATCTGTCCGCCTTTAGTCATGAATTTTTCATCATGTTTAATTCCAGTCATGCCTGTCTCAGATTGAAGTTTTAACTCTTCGCCTTTAGTCATGAATTTTAGAACATTTGGTATAACCTTTGTCAAGGATATAAATGAAACATCAATTACTGCCAGATGTATTGGTTCAACTATTTTTTCCCTGCTAAATTCTCTAATATTTGTACGCTCAAATATAATTACCCTTTTATCATTGCGTATGCTCCATGCAATCTGTCCATAACCAACATCTATGGCATATACTCTATCTGCGCCATGCTTTAAAAGACAATCCGTAAATCCTCCAGTTGATACCCCAACATCCATACAGATTACGCCATTTACCACAACATTAAATTCTCTAAGGGCATAATCAAGTTTAAGCCCTCCTCTGCTGACAAAGCCTATCTCCACATCAGCCATCTGCACATCTGACTCTATTTCAACTAACTGCCCAGCCTTAGTAACAGGTATGCCATCTACTCTTACCTTATTACTCATAATAAGCGCCTTGCAGCGTTCTCTTGAGTCGCAAATCCCGCGTTCAAACATCAATACATCAAGCCTTTTCTTCAATATCGTTCATCCATAAAATATATTATAATATAATTTTCAAAATATGTTAATATATAAAGTAATTAATTTATTGCAGACACCCTACGACAATTAATAGGAGAAACCAAAATAGATCTTAACAATATTAAAAGATACTCAATAAACAGCAGAAAAAGCAAAGTAACACTTTCAAGTTTTGCCAAGCCATATAAATTGGGTAACTATTTTAGAGATTTTATTGATTCTCTTCCAGAGATGCTTGGCTCAGAGGGATTAAGACAGGCTGCTTCCAGCATAGTTGATGCAAGGAAAAATGGAAATCCCGTAATCTTGGGTATGGGAGCTCATTCTATAAAACTTGGACTTTCACCAATTATTATTGATTTAATTAATAGAGGGATAATTACTACGATTGCTGCTAATGGAGCTTGTATTGTGCATGATTTTGAACTTGCATATGCTGGACAGACATCTGAAGACGTTAAGGAGGCAATATGTGATGGCAGCTTCGGTATGGCTTTAGAAACTGGAATTCTACTAAATAACGCTATCTCAGATGGAGTCAGGAGAGGTCTTGGGATTGGGGCTTCTATTGGTGAATTTATACAACAAAATATAGATATGAAGTTTAGAGATATGAGTATATTTAGCGCTTGTTATACCCATAAAATCCCAGCAACTGTCCATGTGGCAATAGGAACGGATATTATTCATATGCACCCAGAGGCAGACGGGGCGTCTATTGGCGAAGGCAGTTTAAGGGATTTTCAACTTTTAAGCTCCATTATCTCTGGGCTTGATGGGGGTGTATTTATAAATCTTGGGTCAGCGGTTATTATACCAGAGGTATTTTTAAAGGCGCTTTCGCTTGCTCGAAATTTAGAACATAAGGCTCAGAATTTTACTGCTGTAAATATGGATTTTATCAAACAATACAGGGCTTCTGAAAATGTTATAGCCAGACCAACTGGAAAAAAAGGGAGAGCGATAAATCTTATTGGTCATCATGAGATCATGTTACCGCTTCTTGCCGCAATTATTATAGAGGAAATGGGGTAGAAAAATGGAAACAAAGAAGATTATAGAAGGCACAAATAATTATATCGCTAATACCTATAAACGTTTTCCCGTTGCGTTTGAAAAAGGCAGGGGTATGACACTTTATGGTGTTGATGGTAAGGAATATACAGATTTCCTTGCAGGCGTAGCAGTTAATCTACTTGGTCACTGTCATCCAAAGGTAGTAGTTGCCATACAAAAACAGGCGCAGCGTCTAATACATACATCTAATCATTATCATAATTCACATGCTGTAAAACTTGCAAGACTGCTCTGTGATCATTCCTTTGCAGATAAGGTATTCTTTGCTAATTCAGGGGCAGAGGCAAATGAGGCAGCAATCAAGATTGCAAGAAAATATTCCAAAAAACATTATGGCGAAAAAAGATATGAGATTATTACTGCCCTTGACTCCTTTCATGGACGTACTATGGGCGCTCTTTCAGCAACAGGTCAAGAAAAATTCCATCAAGGGTTTCAGCCCATGCTGTCAGGGTTTAAGTATATACCTTTTAATAATATAGAGGCGCTTAAAATAGCAACAAATGAATCTACCGCTGCAGTTATGCTTGAACCTATTCAAGGAGAAGGCGGAGTCAAGATGCCGTCAAAGGATTATTTTCAGATGGTACGCAATCATTGCAATGAAAATAATCTGCTCTTAATACTTGACGAAATACAAACAGGTTTAGGACGCACTGGCAGATTCTTTGCTTATGAGCATTATAATATTGAACCAGATATATTAACCTTAGCCAAAGCGCTTGGGTCTGGACTGCCAATCTCAGCCATGCTTACAAGAGACAAGATAGCGGATGTCTTTGACCCTGGTTCACATGGGGCAACCTTTGGAGGAGGACACCTATCATGCGCTGCTGCGATAGCAACAATAGACACATTACTAGAAGACGGAATATTGCTGGCAGAATGCCGTAGACTTGGGACATATTTTAAGACTACATTACTAAAGATACAGAAAGAATATCCTAATATAATAGTTGAAGTAAGAGGCGAAGGACTGCTTTTAGGGATGGAACTTATCAGGGAATGCAGCCAAGTGGCAATGGCATGTTTTGAGCGCGGGATGCTGATAAATTGCACGGCAAATAATGTATTACGGTTCTGTCCTCCATTAATAGTTACAGAAGAAGACATAGACAAGCTTTGCGTTATATTATCAGAGGTGATTGGGAGGTTATCATGAAAAGAGATTTCTTAACTGTAAGCGATCTTACTCTTGCAGAGATAACAGAAATAATTGATCTTGCAATCTCAATTAAAAAAGAAAAGAGAACTGATTATGCCCCATTATTTGGGAAAAGCATTGGACTGATATTTGAAGCGATCTCTACAAGGACAAGGGTATCCTTTGAAGTGGCGATTTATCAGCTGCATGGACAGCCAGTATTTCTAACTCCTGCAGAGATTCAACTAAGCAGAGGCGAGACCATTGCCGATACTGCGCGGGTTTTATCAAGATACCTGAAGGGAATAGTGTTAAGAACCTATAACCACACCAGATTAGAGGAATTTGCCGCCTCTTCGTCAATACCAGTGATAAATGGATTATCTGATAAACATCATCCTTGTCAGGCGCTTGCGGATATGATGACCATAAAAGAGTCGAGGGTCGACTCCCATAAAATAGATGGATTTAAGGGTATAAAACTTGCCTATATTGGAGACGGCAATAATGTTGCTAATTCTTTAATAGAGATTTCATCCATATTAGGAGTAGAGATTTCCATTGCATGTCCAGTTGGATTTGAGCCAGACACCTCAGTTGTAGACAATTGTCGTAAGATAAGCGGCAGTCGTATTAATATATTGCATGACCCAAAAGAGGCCTCCATAGATGCGGATGCCTTATACACAGATGTATGGATTAGCATGAGCGATAAAAGCGAAACAGCGGAGGGCCGACGCTCATTAAAAGTCGAAGACAAAAAAGCGAAATTTAAGGGATTTCAGATAAATGACGAATTGATAAAATTAGCAAAACCTGATGCTATAGTCCTTCACTGTCTACCTGCTCACAGAGGGGAAGAGATAACGGATAGCGCAATGGACGGACGTCATAGCGTTATATTTAATTTAGCTGAAAATAGATTGCACACACAAAAGGCTTTGCTTGCTAAGTTGATAATCAATGAATAATAATAAAATCTTACTAAGGCGATGAGTAAAAATAACTTCCTCACTTTGCTTGCCTTTTTATCCGTCTTCTGCGTTGTTCGTCGGTTACATATCCAGATATGCGCCCTCCTCACGCCTTGAAGCCGTATAAAAATTCTAACCAATTTGATGAACTTATTTTTACTCAGCGCCTAAATCAACCCCTTTGTCTAATCCTTGGATCAGCAATCGCATATCCTATATCCGCCAAGATATTTCCAAGCAGGGTTAATACTGCGCCAATTGTCAAAATCCCCATAACAAGCGGATAATCCCTTGTCATTACAGACATATAAAATAGTTGACCCATGCCGGGTATACTAAATATCTGTTCAAATATCACGCTCCCGCCAATTAATCCAGGAACAGATAATCCAAGCAGCGTTATAATCGGCAGCAGGGCATTTCTCAAGGCGTGTTTATAGATTACGGTAAATTCCCTTAATCCCTTAGCCCTTGCGGTAATAATATAATCCTGCCTGATTACCTCAAGCATACTGCCCCGCATATATCTTGATATTCCAGCGATACCTCCAAATGCAGAAAGAATCACTGGAAGTATCAGATGTTTAGCCATATCCATTACCTTTCCAGTTGTTGAGAGCATATCATAATTCATTGATTTTATCCCTGACACAGGCAGTATCCCAAGCCATACTCCAAAGACCATCATACATAATAACGCAAGCCAAAACGACGGTATCGCAAATCCAATAAATACAAACACAGTGATAACCCTGTCCAAAAGACTGTCCTGCCTTGAGGCTGATATCACGCCTACAGGAATGCTTACCAAAAATATTATTACCATTCCAGCTATATTTATCAGCAGTGTAATTGGCGCTCGTTCCTTTATCTTGTCCCACACAGGTCTATGGTCAGTTGAAAATGAATCTCCGAAATCTAATTTAACGATTCTTTTTATCCAGCTATAATATTGTATGTATATTGGTTTATCAAGCCCATAAAATTTGTCTAAACGCTCAATTGCCTCTGGCGTAATCTTTGGGTTTAGTTCAGCATAGACATCTGTAGGTTTGCCGGGGACAAGATGAATGATAAAGAAACTCAAAAGGGTTATTCCGATCAGAGTAACGAATAATTCTGCAGATTTTCTTAGTATTGAAATTGTCATTGTTTATTAGGGTTTATAAATATTACGTGTCCAATTGATTGAATTATAACCAAGTAATTTTATGCCTCATCATGTGAAACTGTTGAAGAAGGATTATTAAGTCTTTTTATTATAAACTACTCCTGTTATTAATTCAATATTTAATTGACTTGAAGAAATATTTACATATCAGCATTACTCGTTATGACAATAATTTGTTTACAGATATAGAGACGCAATACATTAATTGGGGTAGGAATTTAAGACTTGATTAATAAAGGATTGCTGCTGACCGAATTCACTTTGACCATCGGTCTCAACTTGCTATTAATCAATTTTATTAAAAATATATTTCAAAAATCATTCTTTGACAGATATTTTTATATATGTTACACTTCCATTATGAATGAAATAGGAGTTGTAAAAGAGATTAACGGTGTATCTGCCATAGTTGCAGTTGTCAAAAAAACTGCCTGCGACCACTGTTCTGATGGCGCTGGAGCTTGTCACTCTAAGGGCGATGAGATGCTTATTGATGCCCTCAATGTTGTAAAGGCTGAAATAGGACAAAGGGTAAGGGTTACGGCTAAACCGCTTACTTATATTCAAGGGACTCTGCTTATATATGGTTTTCCTGCGATTTCTCTGATAATTGGCGCGCTATTGGGCAAGAAATATCTATCATTGATTATTACAAACCCTGACCTTGATGTCCTCTCTGCTATAGGCGGGTTTTCTGCGTTGATTATTTCACTGATTATTACAAAGATTATTTCCAGTAGATTAGGCAAAAATGTTGAATATAAACCAATTATTGATGAGATTATGGAAGATTAGATGAATAAACAAGATATTGATATAATCAATCAATTTAAACAGCTTGTATCTCAAAAAATCAAGGTCATTGAGATAAAGGCATACGGCTCAAGGGCAAGGGGTGATAACACTTCTGGTTCAGACCTTGACGTATTTGTGGTTGTTGAAAGTCTTAATCATGAAATGGAAAAATATATAAGCGATTGCGCATGGGAGGCAGGTTTTCCTGAAGATATAATTGTTATGCCAATCACTGTAACTCAATCTGATTTATTAAACGGCCCTATTAGGGAGTCTATGTTTATTAAAAATATTTATAATGAGGGTATAAATTTTTGACTATTGAAAAGAAGACTCTAATACTTTATAGATTATCACAGTCAAAGGAATCTCTGAAAGAGGCTGAGATTTTACTTCATAGTAGGATGAGTTTTCGCTCTGCAATGAATCGTTTGTATTACTCAATGTTTTATGTTGTATAGGTAAGACTTTTATGGGCTATACGCTGATTTATTTCAAGTCCATCTAACAGCCAATTAAGCTCTCTCTGACCTATTTCTAAAACCTTAGATGTATTCTTTGGCCACTTAAGCCGATCCTTTTC
>Ga0315281_10001619_pt1 | contig 33455 bp, 26 predicted proteins | sample YL17G07_0_MG_FD_204540 | JGI IMG/M metagenome (GOLD analysis project Ga0315281, IMG submission 204540) | Sediment microbial communities from Yellowstone Lake, YNP, Wyoming, USA - YL17G07_0 | ecosystem: Environmental > Aquatic > Freshwater > Lake > Sediment | place: USA: Wyoming | collected...
GAGGCCCGGGAGGGGTGCTCGCGCGGCCAAGCCCCATGCTATTTCTTCTTCTTGCTAGGCTTTTCCGTTTCGGCTTTCTTTTCCGCGGGCGTTTGTTTCTCCGGTTGTTTTGTACCTCCCGCGTGCGCTCCTTCGTCAGCCTTGCTCTTTTTTGAATTGTCTCTGCCTGCCAGCTTCTCCGCCAGTTGTCTCTCCTCCTCTTCTTCTCCAATGGCGATAGCGATGTCTGCCACCTTGTCTTCCTCTCCAAGCCGGATCAGCCGTACGCCCTGTGTGTTCCTCCCTGCGACTCGAATGTCCGAGGCATGCTGCCGAATAACCATGCCGTTTGACGTGATGACAACAACGTCGTCGGTGCCCACGGCTTCCTTGATGGCGACCATCCTCCCAGTCTTTTCCGAGGTTTTTACGGTGATGATACCTTTTCCACCACGGTGGCTGACCCGGTATTCGCCCTCTTCGCTCCGCTTCCCGTAGCCCTTGTCTGTTGCAACGAGAATGGTTGTTCCCTTGCGCCGCAGATTCACCACGCCAACAACCTTATCACCCTTGCTCAGGTTGATGCCCCGTACTCCGGTGGCTGTTCTGCCCATCGCTCGCACTTCGTTTTCGTGGAACCGAATAGCGATTCCCTCGTGGGTCCCAATGATGATGTCTTGGCTTCCATCGGTGAGTTTAGCGTCATTGAGCGCGTCGCCTTTTCGCAGCGTTGTCGCTGTGATCCCGTTGCGGCGCGGGTTGCTGAACTCTGAAAGCAGCACTTTCTTCACCAGGCCCCGCTGTGTCACCATGAACACATAGTGTTTGTCGTCAAATTCCTTTACCGCAATGAAGGCGTTGATTGCCTCTTCCGGTGATTTCGCGATCAGCGCATTGATTGGCTTTCCTTTTGCCATGCGTCCTGCCTCGGGAATCTCGAATACCTTCAACCAGTAGCACCTGCCGGTATTGGTAAAGAACAAGATGTAGTTGTGCGTGCTTGCAACGAACATGTGTTCAAGAAAGTCGTCTTCTTTTGTCGCGGCGCCCGTTACCCCTCTCCCGCCGCGCGATTGTCGGCGGTAACCTGAGACGGGGTAACGCTTGATGAAACCCTGGTGACTGATTGTAATAACAACCTCTTCTTCGGCAATCATATCCTCAACGCTGAATTCCTCTGCTTTGTAGACAATCTCTGTCCGTCGTTCGTCGCCGTACTTCTTCCTCAGTTCCAGCAGTCCTTCCTCGACAATTTTCATCTGCAACGGTTTGCTCTTGAGGATTGCTTTCAGCTTTTCGATCAGCTTGATCGTTTCCCGATATTCATCCTCTACCTTTTTGCGCTCAAGGCCGGTGAGCTTCTGTAAACGCATATCCAGTATAGCTTTAGCCTGGATCTCCGAAAGCTTGAACTTCTTCATCAGGCCGGTCTTTGCTTCCTCGACATCCTTCGATTGTTTGATCAGCCTGATAACAGCATCGATATTGTCGAGGGCAATGATGTAGCCCTCAAGGATATGCGCTCGTTTTTCCGCCTCGTCCAGCTCAAACTTCGACCGCCGCACAACAACATTGTTTCTATGCTCGACGAACTTTTGGATCATTTCTCGAAGAGCCAGCACCCGCGGCCGTCCATCCACAAGCGCTAGCATGATGATGCCGAAGGTCGTCTGCATCTGAGTATGCATGTAGAGGTTGTTCAGTACAACCTCGGCGTTTGCATCCCGCCTTAGTTCAATGACCACCCGTAACCCGTCGCGATCGGACTCATCTCGCACATCGGTGATATCGTCAATCTTCTTCTCGTTAACAAGATCCGCGATCTTCTCTACCAGCGCAGCCTTGTTGACCATGTAGGGCAGCTCTGTAACGATAATGCGCTGCCGGTCCCCTTTACCCGTTTCCATGGCCGCTTTCGCCCGCACGAGAATGCGCCCGCGCCCTTTTGTATATGCCTCCCTCACACCTTCGTAGCCATAAATGATTCCGGCCGTCGGAAAGTCCGGTGCTACAATATGCTTCATGAGCTGTGCATCTGTAATGTTCTCGTCCCGGATGTACGCCATACAACCATCGATAACCTCCTTCAGGTTGTGCGGTGGAATATTGGTCGCCATGCCTACGGCTATCCCGCTGGCGCCGTTGCACAGGAGGTTGGGAAACATGCTCGGGAGAACAGATGGTTCTCTCAGCGTCTCATCAAAATTCGGAACGAAATCAACGGTGTTTTTCTCGAGATCGCGCAGCATCTCCTCTGCAATCCGCGCGAGCCGGGCCTCTGTGTACCGCATGGCTGCCGGTGAGTCACCGTCAACCGAACCGAAATTGCCTTGACCGTCCACGAGGGGGTAGCGCAGCGAGAAGTCCTGCTCCATCCGCACCATGCTGTCATAGACGGCCGCGTCGCCGTGTGGATGGTACTTTCCGAGCACTTCGCCGACGATGCGCGCGCTCTTTTTGTATGGCCGGTTGCTTGCCAGGCCAAGATCCTGCATGCCGAACAGCACGCGTCGATGAACCGGCTTGAGGCCGTCACGCACGTCCGGCAGCGCGCGCGCAACGATGACCGACATCGAATAATCGATGTACGATCCCTTCATCTCTTCTTCGATATCAACCGGAATGATCTTTTCGCTGACGGTGGCCATTCTTTACTGCTTTCCCTTTGCGCGAACTTTTTCTGCTTCGCCCCTCAGACATCCAAATTGCGGACGTATTTCGCATTCTTTTCAATAAACTCCCGGCGCGGCTCAACTTCATCTCCCATAAGAATCGAAAACGTGCGATCGGCGTCAGCCGCATTCTCAATGGACACTTGTAGGATCGTGCGCGTCTCGGGGTTCATCGTCGTTGACCAGAGCTGCTCTGGGTTCATCTCACCGAGACCTTTAAATCGCGAAATCACAATTCCATCGGTGCTGACCACCGCCCCTTCCTCGCTCACCGCCTGAGTTGGCGCAGCCTCTTCCTCTTTTTGGCCGCGCACCGGTTTCTTCTCGGCCCTCAACCGCTTGATAATTTCGTCCCGCTCGTCTTCATCAAACGCGTACTGTTCATTTTTGCCCTTCTTGATCTTGAACAGCGGAGGCTGAGCGATGTACACGTGACCGAGTTCGATGATCTCTTTCATGTAGCGGAAAAAGAGGGTGAGCAAAAGGGTGCGGATATGTGAGCCATCAACGTCCGCATCGCACATGAGGATAATCTTTCCGTACCGGATCTTGCTTGAATCAAAATCCTCCCCAACGCCCGCGCCAATAGCTGTGAAAATTGCCCGTATTTGCTCGTTTTCGAGGATTTTGTGGAGGCGCGCCTTCTCAACATTCAAGATCTTACCCTTTAGCGGCAAGATTGCCTGGAATCGCCTATCCCGGCCCTGCTTCGCACTGCCACCGGCCGAATCGCCCTCAACAAGGTACAGCTCGCAGTGGTCGGGATCGCTGATGGAGCAATCGGCAAGCTTCCCGGGGAGTCCACCGCTATCAAGGGCATTTTTTCGACGGGTGAGGTCCCGGGCCTTCCGCGCGGCCTCTCGACCCTCAGCCGCTCTCAGACACTTGTCGATAATTCGCTTTGCGTCGGGCGAATTCTCCTCAAGCCATGTCTGCAGCGCCGAACCGACCACCGACTCCACAATGCTCTTGACGTCGCTATTCCCGAGCTTTGTCTTTGTTTGGCCTTCGAATTGCGGCTCGGGAACCTTTACGCTGATGACCGCCGTGAGCCCCTCGCGGAAATCGTCTCCAACAAGCTGGACGCCCCCCTCCTTCATCAACCCGTTTTTGTAGCCATAGTTGTTGATCGTCCGTGTGAGCGTCGTCCGGAAACCTACAAGATGTGTTCCCCCTTCGTGCGTGTTAATATTGTTGACGTAGCTGAAGACGTTTTCCGTAAACTGATCGTTGTATTGAAACGCTACCTCGACCTCGACGGCTCGTCCGCTTTCATCGTTGTCCTGGCCTTTGACGTAGAACGGTTTCTTCATGATCGCCGATCGAGTCGCATCAATATACTGCACAAACTCCTTGAGCCCGCCCTCGAAGTGGAACACTTCCTCCTCCCCTGCCTTCGATCGAAGATCCTCGATCCGGAGCACCGCCTGTGGGTTCAGAAACGCTAGCTCGCGCAGTCGCTCTGCAATGGTTTCAAACTTGAAGGCCCTGTTCTTGAAAATCCCGCCGTCCGGCAGAAACGTAACCTTTGTGCCGGTCTTTCCCTTTTCAACCTTACCTATCACTTTCACTGCGGCAACAGGGTCCCCCCTCTTGTACTTCTGATAGAACACCTTTGCGTCGCGGTACACCTCCACCTCCAGAGTCTCGCTCAGCGCGTTCACGACGGAGACACCCACGCCATGAAGGCCGCCCGACACTTTGTATGTGTTCTTATCAAACTTTCCGCCGGCGTGCAGAACCGTCATGACAACTTCTAGCGCCGATCGCTTCTCCTCGGCGTGTATCTCTGTCGGTATTCCTCGCCCATCGTCTTCGACTGTTGCTGAGCCGTCGTCATTTAATGTAACGGTAATGTGCCGACAGTACCCTGCAAGCGTCTCATCGATGGAGTTGTCGACGACTTCATAGACGAGATGGTGAAGGCCGCGAGCGCTCGTGTCGCCAATGTACATCGCTGGGCGGCGCCGTACCGCTTCCAGCCCCTTCAGGACCGTTATGTCGTCTGCGGTGTAGGCCCGCTGTATCTCGTTCGATTTGTTCGCTTCGGTTTTCTGACTCTTCACGATTGATTTCTCGTTGCCTTTGGCTTTTGCACTCTTCTTTGATGCTTCCGTTGACGTCTCTCCCATAAGCCCTTTTTCGGTCTACTGAAACTTGATGTCTAGCACAACTTCCTGCCCGAGCGTGCTGTTGATTTTCAGCATGATCTCTTTCTTCCGCATGGTCAGTTCGTTTCTCCACGCGCTTGTTTTTACAGAGACAAAGAGCAGGCCGCGTGAAATTTTTGTCGCTGTTGTCGCACGCGCAATCTTCTCTCCAACGATTTCCTCCCAGCGCAAGACCGCCTCATATTCCAGGAGCTTTTTCTTGATACCGAGCTTCCCGACAAGGTCATCCAGTGCCTCACCCAACGGCTTGGCAGATGATGTTACCCGCCTCATCCTAGACGACCGCACCCTGTTGAACAAAGAATTTCCTGCTTCGTGTCCCCCAGTCAAAATCAGCCGGGAACACCGCTTCGTTTGTCGATGTAATAAACGCCTGGCCCAGCGAGTCTATGAGCCCGAGCAGTCGCTCTGAGCGGCAAGCATCGAGTTCGCCAAAAATGTCATCTAACAGCAAAAGCGGGCTCTCGCTGCGGGCCTTCTGCAAATAGAAGAATTCCGCTACCTTCAGAGCTATCAAAAGGCTTTTGTGCTGCCCTTGGGACGCATACCTTCGCAGATCTAAGCCGTGCATTTTTAACTCCAGCTCATCCCTGTGTGGTCCAACGCTTGAGGTGGCCGTTTGCATTTCCTCCTCCCGTCGGCGTTCAAGCTCTTGCCTAAACAGCCTTCGCAACTCTTCCTCGCTTGTTGATTCCTCGTGCTCCACGGATGCCTTATAGTGCGCTGTTGGCTCCTCGCCTTCCCCTGCCAACTTCTCATAGGCCTCCTGAACGAGCGGCTGAAATTCCGCGAGAAACGCTCTCCGTCGCACCATGATCCTCGCGCCCCGATCAATGAGCTCGGTATTCCAAGGGTCCAGCAGCTCGCTCGGATCCGTCCTCGCCATCTTTACGTCCAGCAGGATCCTGTTCCGCTGTTTCACCACGCGCCGGTATTCGACGAGATCTTCGAGATAGACTCTGCTCGATTGTGCAATAACAAAATCCATGAACTTCCGTCGCTCCGCTGGCGCCCCGGCTGTAATCGCGTTGCTCTCTGGCGACAGAACAACGACAGGAAACTGTCCAATGATATCTGCAGATCGGTCAATTGCCGCTCTGTTAACGCTGACCTCTTTCTCCTTTGCTTCCGCGTCGTACCGCACTCCCACGTCGTATCGTACCCCGCTGTCCCCCACAAATTCTCCGCTTACCGCAAACCTGTTCTTGCCGATTTGCAGAACGGTGCTGTCGCTGGCCCCAAAGAAGCTTTTCGTCAGACACAGGTACGAGATCCCCTCCAGCAAATTCGTCTTCCCCTGACCGTTCTCGCCGATGAGTCCATTCACGCAATCGCTGCACTCGACCGTTGTGCTCGTGTGATTACGAAAACTTGATATCTCAAGATGCTTCAGCTTCATTCACCGGCCGCTCACTTACAAAGCGATAGCCCCGCTCCCGCCGCGCGAGATGGGGCTATCCACAAGAGTACATCGACGCCTCTTCTCCAATTACGCATTCAAACGCATTGGCATAACCAACATCAGCACATCCTCGTTTGGTTTCTGCTTCGCAGGCATCACGATCGCAGCCCGAACCGCAGTTCCCAACTTGAACTGAACCTCATCGGTGTCAATGTGCGACAGAATGTCCACCAAGTAGGTAGAGTTGAATCCCATCTCGAGGTCCTCCCCTGCATAGAGGCACGGTATTTTCTCCTTTGCCTCGCCCCCGAAGTCAATATCTTCCGCCATAATCCTAAGTTCGTTTTTCTTGAGAGAGCAGCGAACCTGGCGGGTTGTTGAGCTTGAATACAACGCAACGCGGCGAACGGAGGCTAGTATGAGCTCCCGGTTTACCGTTAGGCTCTTATCGTTGTCGAGCGGAATAACAGATTCATAATTCGGGTAGCTCTCCTCGATTACCCTTGACGTAAGCGTTGTTGTGCCGAAGGTGAACTGCACATGCGTTGAGTCCAGCGAAAGTGTATTCTCGCCGTCTTCCACTGAGCGGCCGACCAGATTTAGTGCTTTGGCCGGCACGATAATTTCTCTCTTGAGCTTTGAATGTTTGAGCCCCGTGTAATCGATTCGAACCAGTCGGTGACCATCCGTTGAGACTGCACGAAGCTCGTTTTCTTTCACCTGCAGGAGCACTCCCGTCATCGCTGGTCGGAGTTCGTCGGTACTCACAGAAAATATGGTTCGATGAATAAGCTTCCGGAGTAGGTCCCCATCGAGGACGATTTTTTCCTCCACTTTAAATTGGGGTGTTTTTGGAAACTCCTCGCTTGAATCCCCCATGATAACATACTCACCCATCTCCGTTATCATCCTGACTTTGTTCGCAGCAAGATCTGCATGAAAAACCAATTGGACTTCTGGAAGGGACCGGATTGTTTCCATGAGCCTTTTCGCCGGCATGGCGATCGATCCATCTTCCCCTCCCTTTACGTCCAGGCTGGTCAACATTGAAATTTCGAGATCAGTTGCAGCTAGATGGACAGTATTCTTGGAAAGTTGGAAGAGGATGTTTTCTAAGATGGGGAGAGTTGATTTCGCAGGAACAACACCACTAATCTTACTCAACGCTTTCTGGATCTCGTTGCTACCAACGGTGAATTTCATTCAAATCTCCTTACGAAGGGGTTGATCAGACGGGTAAGTTTGTATTAAAATACATTTTTTTTTGACTATTTACAACCTTATGTTAAGCGTCTTCTGATGTTCTATGCCGGTATACTAAATAAGTACACATTAGAAAGAAAATAAATAACAACACTTCTTATAGTGTTGATATGAGGATATCGTCGGTGATTTCAATCAAGCATCTCCTGCCTAGGCGGGGAGAAAGCAAAGTTAGAGGTCAGAATTTGTGTGGAAAGGTCGTTGACGAAGAGGACAGTTATCAACAAGAATTGCAAAAACTGGGACATCTCAGTACACGAACCACAATTATAAACACGTATCTAACAACTAGATCACACAGTTTTACAGGGGAAGCCAACATAAGGATAGCAGAGAAGGTAAAAATAGCCTACAGTGAAGTTGACGGAAGAGAAAACAGACCGTAATGAAGGAAAACAGCCAGGCGTGGTGTGGAACCCGACTATCTGCTACTCATCTCTATTCGTCTCCGCAGCTGATCAAGATTCTGCCTGAAAGCAGGGTCATTTCTTGTGCGATCAACAATTGTCTGGTATGCGTGGATAACCGTGCTGTGGTCGCGACCGCCGAAATGAAGACCAATGGTCTTGAGCGAGGAGTTTGTCAGTTCCTTGGCGAGATACATTGCTACCTGCCGAGCGTTCACAATCTCCTGTTTTCGCGTCTTTGCTCGCAGCAAATCGTCTGGAATATCATAGAATTCGCAAACGATGCGCTGAATTTGATCAATGTTAGTGGGCGATTTAAGGTCGTTTACCACTACTCGCAGAACGTCACGAGCAAGCTCAACGTTAACATCTCTGTTGTCGAGAGATGCACGAGCAATCAGGCTAATGAGGCATCCTTCGAGCTCGCGGATATTGCTTGTGACGTTTGCAGCGATAAAATCAATAACGTCAGGAGGCAATTCGAAACCATTATCTTCGCTCTTCTTGCGGAGAATTGCGATGCGCGTCTCAAGATCTGGAGGCTGGATGTCGGCTGTCAGGCCGGATTGAAACCGCGAGATCAATCGCTCGTCGAGACCTTTGAGTTCCTTTGGAGGGACGTCAGATGAGAGGACGATCTGTTTACCAAGCTGGTAGAGCGTGTTGAAGGTATGAAAGAAATTGTCCTGCGTTTTCTCTTTTCCGGAGAAGAATTGAATATCGTCGACAATCAAGAGATCGACGCTACGGTAGAAATGGGAAAACACGTTGACACGATCAGCCTGAATCGCTTCAACAAATTCAATGGTAAACTTCTCGCTGGAAACGTACACCGCACGCTTGGCCTTACCTAAAGCAAGCGCATGGTTCCCAAGGGCATACATCAAATGTGTCTTCCCCAGACCGGTTCCCCCATAAAGGACAAGCGGATTGAACGACGTGCCGCCAGGGTTGTTGGCAACAGCCAGAGCTGCAGCCCGTGCAAGCTGGTTGCTGTCGCCCTTGATGAAGTTCTCAAATGTGTACCGCGGATTGAGATTACTCTGGGCCGGTAGAAAGTCAATCTGCCGGAACGCAGTCCGGGGTGGAAAAGGAGAGGAGGTCGAGGACAATACGGCCAGTGATTCACTTGTTTGACGGCCGCCAAGCGGAACATCGGGATGATCAGCCAGCTCGGCGGGCTTCTCTTCTGCAGCGATCGAGTAGTACAGCTTTGCATGTTCGCCGAGCACCGCGCTAATCGTTTCCCGAACAAGGGAATTGTAGTGTTGTTCAACCCAGTCGTAAAAGAACTGGCTCGGGACCTGAACAGTGAGTTCATTAGCGACGAGTTTCTGAGGTGTGATCGGTTGGAACCAAGTCTTGAAGCTCAGGCTTGTAACTCTCTGCCGGATTTTCTCTAAGCAGATATTCCAAACGCGTCGCGCTTCTGCTTCAGTCTCCATTAAGTCTTGGTCAACTTCTTCAACCGGCATGGCGGGTTCTTTGTGGTCCATACGACGGATATTAAAGGAAAGATTGCGAAAGTTATCAACGGATAGCGCACACAGAAACTAACAGCGTGGAAATATGATAATCTAGGGGCTTAAGTTAATGAATCGACTTATCAACATGACATGATCGCAGCAACTCCAAGTGTTTTCAAGGACTCTTGCGGTTAATAACAGGGATATCAACATAAGAACCGAGGAGAAAAAAGCCTGACGGCACAGGCGGAAAAGTAGCCAGCAGGCCCCACAGAAGTTGTTCACAAGTTATAAACACGAAAACCATTGTCCCGCGGGGGTATGAGTATAACACGACAATAGTCGTTACGCAAGGAAAAAAATTACAATACGCGTGTATCTGGAGGGGAAATTGTCCGGATAAGTACCGGTTAGGGGAAGCGCGCGTTGACGGGGGCCGAGCCGCACACCCACATGAATGGGAAAAGTTTACGCAGTAGAGGTTTCTTGGAAATGGGGAGAAGGTTTCGTATCGTACATAGCTAAAGTGAAGAGTCACTGGTGCTCATAATGGTGAAGAGGAGCAATGAAGAGAACCTATCAACCACATCGTCGCAAACGGCAGAACAAGCATGGCTTCAGGGCCCGCATGGCAACCCGGAATGGGCGCAAAGTGCTAGCAAGACGGCGGGCAAAAGGACGGCATCGCCTAACGGTGAGTGACGAAAGGTAAAACTACACGCCAAACGGTGATGCCGCTGCGGCTGACATTGAGAAAACGAGAAATCCTTCGCGGCTATCAATCCTTTTCCACCATTCTTTCGAAAGGCCGATCTCTTCAAGCAGGAACTGTACGCTGCTACTTTCTGGTTGGCCAAGGCAAAGGGAGGGGTGTGAAGGTTGGATTTGCCGTCAGTCGCAGCATTCGCGAATCTGTAGCGCGAAACCGGCTGCGTCGATTCTTAAGGGAAGCGTACCGAATGAATAAACAAATCTTGCTGAAAGCCGGAATTGAACGCGCGCACAAAGTCGAGCTCGTGTTGATGTGTGCTCCTGCCGCCGAGACAAATCCGAAAAGGCTAACCTACGACTCTATCGAGCGCCTGGTCATCAGCCTGCTTACAGACGTGAGCCGACAGCTGTCGTAGCCCCCAATGAAAACCGCCCTAATATTCATGGTACGAGCATACCAAGGCGCGGTATCGCCGATACTGCCGTTTAATCACTGCCGGTTTGTGCCGTCCTGTTCTGATTACTCCATCGAAGCAGTTGAGAGGCATGGGGTAGCCAAGGGCATCCTCCTTGCTACGCGCAGGATCCTCCGATGCCAGCCATTCCACAAGCATGATGTCTACGATCCGGTTCCTTAGCAGTCACTCCACACGAAACGCATTCTAAGGCCTTCAATGGACCGTCAAGCGATTCTTGGGTACGTCCTGATCTTCATCCTTCTCGTTGCATGGCTGTGGTTGAACTCGCCGCAACCAAAGCAGCAGGATCTGCCGAAGCAGGATGTCCGCACGCAAACGCAGGTTCAAGATACCGTCAAGGAAAAACAAGCCGAGCCGGTACAGGAGAAAGCCGTCCCATCCGAGCCGCTGGGGAAATTCTTTGCGGGCCGGGGAACGGGCGCCGAGAGAGTCATCACGATCGAGACCGATCTTTTTACGGCAGAGATAACAACGCGGGGCGGGTTGGTAAGAAAATGGGAGCTCAAAAAGTACACAACCTGGGACGGACAGCCGGTTCAGCTGGTGGATTACGAGAAAAAAGGAGATTTTAGTCTTTTATTCACAACAACTGATGGGCGGCTGATCAATACGCGAGATCTCTACTTCGGTGTCGCGTATGCTGGTGGCGGAACGGTCAAACTATCAGGCGAGGAGGAATTTAGCGTTGATCTGACCCTGCCGACGACAACAGGTGGGCAGATTGTTAAACGCTTCCGATTCAAAAATGGGGAGTACGGATTCCACTCGGAACTGAAATTTAGCCGCATGACGGACGCCATTGCAAACTTTGAATATCAGGTGGTTTGGGAAAGCGGTCTTCGCTATGCGGAGCACAACAGCATTGATGAGTCGGGCTTCGCGGCGGCGTATGCCTACGCGGGCAAAGAACTGACGGAGATCGATGCACCGCACGTTGATGAACGACCGCAGAAAAACCTCTCGGGGCTCGTTGATTGGGTTGCAACGCGTACGAAGTACTTCGCGCTCGCGCTCATTCCAAAGGAGGGCACGAGCGAAGGGGCATATCTTGAGGGGTCCCATCGGGCCGCACCCGACAAGGGAGCCATTGAATCATACAGCATTGCCGTGCGGATGCCGTTCAAAGGTGGGGCTGAAGAGACCAGTGAGTTCAGAGTCTATTTCGGTCCAGTCGACTATGATCTCCTCAAATCATATGGCAACGGCCTTGAGCAAATTGTTAGCTTGGGGTGGACTTGGCTTATCAGGCCGATCTCCGAGTATGTCATGCTGCCCCTGATGAGCGCCCTACACTATGTTGTGCCGAACTGGGGGGTTGTGATCATCCTTTTCTCCATTATCATCAAGATCGTTCTCCACCCGCTGACCAGAAGCAGCATGCGGTCAATGAAAAAAATGCAAGCGTTGCAGCCACTGATGAATGAGATCCGGGAGAAGTACAAAGACGAGCCCCAGAAGATGAATCAGCAGGTGCTGAACTTGTACAAGGAATATGGGGTTAATCCGGCGGGCGGATGCCTGCCGATGCTTCTCCAGTTACCGATTCTCATCGCACTCTACAATGTTTTCCGTGCGACGATCGAGCTGCGTCAAGCCAACTTTGTCTGGTGGATTAACGACCTGTCGATACCCGACAAAATTGTCACCCTTCCATTTGAGATCCCATTCTTCGGAGTTAGGGATGTCAGCGGTCTCGCGCTCCTCATGGGCATTACAACCTTCATCCAGCAGAAAATGAGCGTTAAAGACCCTCGCCAGAAAGCGATGGTCTGGATGATGCCCCTTTTGATGACCCTTCTGTTTAACGGATTCCCTTCGGGTTTGAACCTCTATTACTTCGTTTTCAACATCCTCTCTATTGGTCAACAAATGCTGATCAACCGCCAGGCAGAGGAGGAGCCGCTCCGCAAGGTCGAACCGAAGAAGAGAAAGCAAGGAGGAATATTTGGAAGGATCGGAAAGGATCTTTCGCGGTTGAAGAAATGACGCCGGCTGAACCCGAGAAATCTTGAAGCCCCGCTCCATACGAGCGGGTTTTTTTTGTTTTGCTGTGCTTGGTTTGTAAATCGGAATGCGTTTTTGTACATTGACTTTCGCCCAAGAACCAGCGATCGGATGTAATGGTGATGTTGGCCCACGAGTCTGATACAATAGCCGCGATTGCCACACCGATAGGAGAGGGAGGCATTTCTGTAATCCGAATCAGCGGCCGAGATGCGATTGCGATCGCATGCCTAGGCTTCCGCGGAAAAGCCGATCTGGCCAGCGCTGCGTCACACACGGCCCATTTTGGGACCTTTGTTGACGGGGCCGGTGGGGCCATTGACGATGTCGTGGCGCTTGTTTTCAGGAAGCCGCACTCCTATACCGGGGAAGATGTCGTGGAATTGAGCTGCCACGGCGGGATGTTCATTGCTCGGAAACTTCTTGAAGCAGCCATCCGCCTTGGCGCGAGGCAGGCTGAGCCCGGGGAGTTCACAAGGCGCGCCTTCCTGAACAGCAAAATAGATCTCGCGCAGGCCGAAGCTGTCGCTGATCTCATTCATGCACGCTCTCAGGCGGCCCACCAATCATCGCTTTCCCAGCTGAAGGGAGCCCTATCCGAGAAAATCAACTCCGTTCGAGATCAGTTGATTAACACAATTAGCCTTCTGGAACTGGAGCTCGATTTCGCTGAAGAGGGCTACGAGTTTGCTAAGAAGTCGGATGTCGTGTCTCAGATTAAGAATATTCTCAGACAAATCGACGAACTGATTTCTTCATACCAAACGGGGAGAGTTTACAGAGACGGCGTGAGAGTTGTACTTGCAGGCGCTCCAAACGTTGGAAAGTCAAGCCTGCTAAACGCCCTCCTTGAACAAAATCGGGCGATTGTCACCGAGATTCCCGGGACAACTCGTGACACGATCGAGGAATCTTTGGCCATAAGCGGTTTATTATTTACCGTAACAGATACTGCTGGGTTGCGGGAAACAACCGACCCCATTGAACTGGAAGGGGTGAGACGAGCAGAAGAGCAACTTTCGAACTCAGATTTGCTGCTCCTGATGTTTGACTGCTCTCGTGATCTTTCGGAGAGAGAAGTTGCCTATGCCAAGAGGCTGTTAAGGGATGCCGTGGTGATCGAAAAACCCTCTATCACAGTGCTGAACAAGATTGATCTGAAGGAGCCGGACGAAGGATTCTTAGCTCGGCTGGGAAGGCTGGCGGATGGACAACCGTCGGTTAGGATTTCAGCAAAAACGGCCGAGGGGCTTGACAAACTCAAATCCTTGCTCGTGGATATAGCCCTCATGGGGAAGCGGACACCCTCCGAGAGCGGCATAACAGTGTCTAACGCCCGGCACTATAGCGCCCTCGTCAAGTCCAAGGAGAGCTTGGAGCTGGCATTGCAATCGTTGTCAGTCAGGCAAAGCGGGGAGTTTGTGGTGGTAGACCTGAGGTGTGCCTTGGACTCGCTCGGCACAATCACTGGGGTGGTCACAACCGACGATATCCTGAATACCATTTTTGCGCGGTTTTGTATAGGAAAATAGACAGCTCTAATGTTTCACGTGAAACGTACGCATTTTGTAAGATCATGCCATTTGTTGGAACATATTGGGACGTAGTTGTGGTCGGCGGTGGGCACGCTGGCATAGAGGCCACGCTGGCGGCAGCTAGGATGGGGTGCACGGTTCTGATGGTTACGATGGATAGGAAAGCTATAGGAAGGATGTCCTGTAACCCCGCCATTGGAGGTACCGCTAAGGGGCATCTCGTTCGTGAGATAGACGCGCTCGGCGGAGAAATGGGTAAGATTGCCGATGCCACAGGTATTCAATTTCGCCTCCTAAACAGATCGAAGGGACCTGCGGTTTGGTCACCCAGATGCCAGAATGATCGTGAGTGGTACTCAAGAGAAGCGAGACGACGCGTTGAGCATGAGTCAAGCGTGGCAGTTATTGAGGATGCAATCGTTGATCTCGAGACAGAAGTCGAGAAGGATTCAGGGCGAAGCCGCGTACTTGGGATTATCACCAAGTCGGGGGCGAAGATCGGGTGCAAGTGTGTGGTGCTTAGCGCGGGGACATTCCTCCGCGGTCTGATGCACACCGGGTTGAAGAATAGGGAGGGTGGGAGGTACGGCGAACCAGCCGCAAGAGGGCTTACTGAAAACCTTGAGCGGCTCGGGTTTGTAAGCGGCAGGCTAAAGACCGGCACCCCACCGAGAATCGATATCTCGAGCATTGATTTTAGCAGGCTTGAGGAGCAGCACAGCGATAGCCCACCCCAGCCGTTCTCGTTTTCTACCCCGGAAATCACCAATAGGCTGATTCCGATGTATCTCACCCACACGAATCAGCAGACCCATGCGGTGCTCAGGAAGGGTTTCGATCGCTCTCCTCTGTTTACCGGCGTCATTAAAGGGGTTGGACCGCGCTATTGCCCCTCGATTGAAGACAAGATCGTGCGGTTCGAAGACAAAGAACGGCACCAGATTTTCCTGGAGCCCGAGGGCTACGACACAAACGTCGTGTATGTCAACGGGTTCTCGACCAGTCTTCCTGAAGAGATCCAATATGAGGGGCTAAGAACAATCGGGGGACTAGAAAACGTGAAGATGTTGAGGCCGGGTTACGCGGTCGAATATGACTTCTTCCCACCGCACCAGGTGAAATTAAGCCTTGAGACAAAGCTCGTGGAGGGGCTGTTCTTCGCGGGGCAGATCAACGGGACGTCAGGGTACGAAGAAGCGGCCGCACAGGGGCTTATGGCGGGCATCAACGCGGCCTTAAGGGTTCAGAACAAGCCACCGTTTACCCTCAAGAGATCAGAGGCGTACATTGGCGTTCTGATCGATGATCTGGTTGACAAGAGCACAGATGAACCATATCGTATGTTTACCTCGCGCGCAGAGCACCGCTTGTTGTTGCGACAGGACAACGCTGACCGCAGACTCATGGCAAAGGGTCACTCGCTTGGCCTGGTAACGAATGCCATGTTCGATAGATTGAAGACAAAGGAGGAGATGGTTACGAGCGGTATGCGATTTGCGAACGAGTGCTCGCTTGCGCCCGAAACAGTGAACCGGTATCTGGCGAAGATCTCGACCGACAGGATCAACGAAAAGGAAAAACTGTCCAAGCTGTTGAAGAGGCCGGGTGTAAGCTTGTTTGAGCTTTTGAGCTTGGATTCCCTCGGGTCGCAACCGATAATGAGTTCGATCTTAGATATCCCAGACGAAAAGCTTAAGAGGGAAATTCTCGAACAAATTGAGATCGAGGTAAAGTACGAGGGATATATACAGCGGCAGATGGAACAGATTGAGAGACTTGACCAGTTCGAGGCGCAGCGAATTCCTATTGGCTTCGATTATGCGAAGATCAAGTCTCTTTCCACAGAGGGAAGGGAGAAGCTCGGCAAGGTCAAACCCGAATCGCTCGCGCAAGCATCACGCATAAGCGGCGTTACCCCTTCGGATGTCTCAGTTCTCATGGTCTACCTGAAAAGCTGACCGGTTCCACGTGAAACGAGTCGCCCAACTCATTACAAATCAACACGTTAGAGGCGCGCCTTGGAACGCAAGATCTGGTTCAGAACGGCTTGCAGGTTAAACGGCATTGATCTGACCGACGAGCAACTCGAGAAAATCGAGAGCTATGCAAAGTTGCTGCTCCGATGGAATAAGGACATCAATCTTATCTCGCGAAGAGACGAAGGAAACATCTGGTTAAGCCATCTGCTGCACTCTGTATCAATCCTCTTCAAGGTGAAAATTCCTCCGGCGGCATCTATCCTTGATCTTGGGACCGGCGGCGGCCTCCCGGGAATTCCGTTGAAGATTCTACTCCCCGAAATCTCGATCACTCTTCTTGACTCTACTCAGAAAAAAATCAAAGTTGTACAAGAAATCGTTGAGGCTCTTTCGCTGGAGAATACGGCTGCATTGTGGGGAAGGGCGGAGGAGATCGGCAAGTTGCCGAACTACCAAAAGCACTACGATATTGTTGTCGCGCGCGGCGTCGGCCCACTGAAGGATCTCGTGCGGTGGTCATGGCCCCTGCTGAAGGAGGGTCTTGGATCGGTCGGGGAATCGGAACACCACATTCAACCGGACGTCGGTGAACGCATCAGCGTCGAACCACCGGCGCTCATTGCGTTAAAGGGTGGAGATCTCGGCCAGGAGATCAAAGCTGTTCGGCACGGCAAACGCGTGCGGTCGATAGGGGTTATCGACCTTATGCTCAAAGGGTCCACACAGTTTGAACAGAACGACAAAAAGATTGTGCTCGTGAATTTCTAGAACAACCGTCCACGCATACCCCAGGGGCCAAACATTGAGCGATCAGAAAGCGCTATTCAACCAGCTAGCTCACCTCAGCACTGAGCAGCGAAACCCAGCCAGCATGGACATTGATGCTCGTTCGGTGGAAGAGATCCTCCGAACTATCAACGACGAAGATAAGCGGGTTGCATTAGCAATCGAAGAGGAAATCCCACACATCGCCAAGGGGGTGGAGTTTGTGGTAAGAGCATTCAAGCAGGGAGGTCGCCTGATTTATGTCGGGGCCGGAACAAGCGGAAGGCTAGGGGTCTTGGACGCGGTTGAGTGTCCCCCAACATATGGGACCCCACGCTGGATGGTTCAGGGCATGATCGCCGGAGGAGAGAAGGCGATGTTTAAAGCCCAGGAGGGGGCGGAGGACAGAGAAGAGAACGGCGCGCGAGACATTGACGAGGTAAACGTGAGCGACAAAGATGTCGTGTGTGGAATTGCCGCGAGCACAAGGACACCGTATGTTGTCGGCGCGGTAAAAAGAGCAAGAGAGCGGGGCGCAAAGACCCTTTATGTCACAACAAATCCCCGGGGCAAACTATATTCGCCAGAGTTTGCGGAACTCACCAAAGCCATTGATGTGGCGATCTGCCCGGAGGTGGGCCCTGAGGTAATCATGGGATCGACCCGAATGAAGTCGGGCACCGCCCAGAAACTTGTGCTCAACATGATTAGCACGGTAGCGATGATTCGGCTGGGAAAGGTGTACGAGAATATGATGATTGACCTGCAGATGACCAACCAGAAGCTGCGGGAGCGCGCCAAGCGCGTTGTGATGACGATTACGGGCATAAGTTATGAAGAGGCGGGCGACTATCTTGAGCGGGCGGGTGGCCACGTCAAGACAGCTATCGTGATGATCAAAGCGAACGTCGGCAAGGAGGAGGCCCAAAAGCGTCTTGAGAGATCGGATGGATTTGTGAGAGCAGCAATTGAAGGAAGAGAATTACAAACATTGTAGAATGACGCACAGCGAGCTTATACCGGGGCCGACAATACCACTTACGGAACTCGACTTCTTTCCACCCTTCGAAGGATTCCCCAGAAAGGGCATCGAGTTTCTCAAGAGGCTGAAGCAAAACAACAACCGCCCATGGTTTGAAAAGCACAAAGGTGAGTACGAGTCACATGTGAAGCTGCCGATGCAATCGCTGATCGCTGCGCTTAAGCCACACTTCGACAAGTTCGCACCGGAGTTTGATGTAAACCCGAGACGCTCCATGTTCCGCATCTATAGAGACGTGCGTTTCAGCAAGGATAAGACTCCGTACAAGACACACGTTGCTGGGCACTTTGTCCTGCGCGGAAAGCCAAAGGGCATCGAGGGGTCCGGCTACTACTTGCACATCGAGCCGGGCGAGGTGTTCTTGGGTGGAGGGATCTACATGCCTGACGGCGAACAGATCAAGAGAATCCGCAGGGCAATTGCCGATCGATCAGAACAGTTTCTGTCTATCATCTCGGATAGGAGATTCAAGAAGCGGTTCGGGAGAATTGAGGGAGATAAACTGCAACGGGTTCCTCAAGGATACGAACCCGACCATCCAATGGCGGAGTGGTTGAAGCACAAACAGTTCTTTGTAGGGATCGAGTGGCCGGAGTCTAAGTGTTACAAGCGAGCATTTGTTAAGGAGATCGCGAGGCTGTTTGAGGGGGCGACGCCCTTCGTACGATTCTTGAACGAAGCGATGAGCTAGAGCGGTCTCACCGAAAGACCCTCCTTGAGTAGCCGCGAGTGCACAGCAGCTGCAATTGAGATCGCGTTGTGAGTGTCACTGTGGATACAAAGAGTCTGGGCATTGAGGCTGAGCACAGTTCCATCCGCGGTGATGACGACCCCGTCTCTCACAATTCTCAGAGCTTGTTGTACAGCTTCTTCTAGATCGGTAATCAAAGCATCGCTGAACTTACGCGAGCGCAGAGTCCCATCAGCTTCATATCGGCGGTCGACAAAAGCCTCTCCTACAACTCTAAACCCCTCATTTTGCCAAACCTCCAACATCTTTGAGCCAGCTAAGCCCAATAAAATCAATGTCTTATCAACTTTTCGAACTCCGTCCGCAATGGCCGCTGCAATCGTCGGGTTCTGAGCCGCCACATTGTAAAGCGCGCCGTGGGGCTTGACGTGTCGCGCCGCGCAGCCAGCCTTGCCGGCGAGCTCAACAAGCGTTCGTACCTGATCGTAGACGCACCGTACAATCTCTTCAGAAGTCAGATTTATTATGACACGGCCAAAGTTTGCTCGATCCGGGTAGCTTGGATGCGCGCCGATCCCCACCCCATATTTCTTGCAGATCTCGATAACGCCCGAGATCGTAGTGGTGTCGCCGGCGTGCACACCACATGCAATATTTGCCGATGTGATATGCTTGATGAGCTCTTCCTCTCTACCATCAAGAAGCGCTTCGGGCCGCTCACCCACATCTGAATTGAGATCAAGGGTCTTTTCCATAGCTGCTAGAATCTAACAAAGGTAAGGTCAAATTCCCAAGAAGCAAATTCGTTGCACCGCGTAAGCTACTCCAGGCGCTTTGCACGCGTCTCCGGTAGAAGAAACATCAACGCAGCGCCCGCAAGAAAGAACGCTGACGTGACAGCGAGTGCACTACCAATTCCATGGCGATCAGCCAGAGCCCCGATTGTGTATGGCGCGAGGGCGCTGAATGCGCGGCCAACATTGTACACCAATCCCTGCGCCGTGCCCCGAACACAGGTTGGAAATAGTTCAGAAAGCATAGCTCCGAAGAGGCTGAAATAGCCGTGACCGAAGAACCCAAGGCAGGGCCCCAGGGTCAGCAACACCAGTTCATGGCGCGCAAGCTGACCGTAAACAGGAACCAACAATGCGGCACAGGCCAGGAAGAAAACGAAGACGGGTCTTCGACCAAACCGATCAGCAAAGAAACCGAATGAAGCGTAGCCAAAGAAAGCACCAATTTGCATCGGTATGATCCAAGCCGAGCTTTTCACGATACCCAGCCCAGCTCCACCCTGCTCGATCGGCCGCGCGAGAAACGAGGGCATCCAGGTAAATAACCCCCAGTAGGCAAAAAGGACAGACATGGTAATAATGGAGCCGAGCAACGTCTTTCTCAGCAGGGGAGGCCGAAAGATTTCAGGTGCGAGCATGCTTTGAACCACCTCACCGGCCTCTTTGCGTTCTTTGCAAATCTCGGGTTCCTGCACGTGGCGGCGAATCCACAGCGTAAAAAACGCGGGTAGAATACCTAGGAGAAACAATATCCGCCACCCAAAGCGAGGCAAAATTGCGGCGGCAAGCAGCGCGGCAAGGATGTACCCGATCGCCCAACCAGCCTGCATCAAGCCAATTGCTTTACCCCGATGCTCGGCTGGCCATGTCTCCGAAACCAAAACAGAGCCGGCAGACCATTCGCCGCCCATGCCAAGCCCAACCAATGACCTCCAAAGAACAAGCTCGGCAACAGAGGCTGCAGCGGCAGTCAGCGCTGTGAAAATCGAGTAGGCGAGAATGGAGAACATTAACGACTTTGCGCGCCCAATTCTGTCGGCGAGCACACCAAACAGGATTCCACCAAAGGAGGAGGCAATAAGGGTCACGGAAGCAAGCGCCCCAGCCTGACCGGACGAGAGGTTGAATTCCTGCTGAATGGTCGTCAGGGCAAAGGCATAGAGCATGACATCCATGGCATCGAGCATCCAGCCGAGCTGAGCAGCAACGAGCGCCCTCCATTGCTGGCGGCTGATCGAACTCAACCAAGGTGTTGGACTCATATAGGCTCAAGCGATGCGGATGAAATCAAACTCTCTTGCTCTGCAAGGAATGCCACCGCGTGATCAACCGAGTCGAACTCGAATTGAACACGATCGCGCGGGCGCAGCTGCCCAACGATATGCATATCAGCAGAGATGACATTGGCAATTTTCGGATAGCCGCCCGTTGTTTGATGCTCAACGAACAGGATAATTGGCTCCCCGTCGTGAGGTACCTGTATAGCACCAAGGGGAACGCCCTCAGTCACAATATCTTCACCCGACTGTCGTTTAAGTGCTGGGCCCGATAGGCGCAGACCCATGCGATTTGCCTCTTCAGTTATCTGGTAGGAGGACGAGGCAAAAAGAGACCGCACTTCGTCGGGAAATAAATCAGCTTGAGGTCCGGCGGTAACCCTCAAAGTCCCCCTCTTGGTGAGCCGCCGAATGACCCTTTCTTTGACACGCTTCAGTCGGACTGACGAGTCTTCCGGCGGCTCGTGGCACGAAAGGACATCGCCGGGCTTCAGAGGCCCACCCCGGAAGCCACCCAGCGACGTCATCAGGTGTGTTGAATCGCTTCCCAGTATGCATGGAACGTCAATTCCGCCCCCAACGCAGAGATAGGATCGTGCCCCGGATTTTGTTGAGCCACACCGAAGGATCTGCCGCGGCTTGACAAGAACCGAGGTCCAGAGTGGCACTGCCCGACCATCAAGCGTTGCTCCAAAGTCAGACCCCGTAAGAGCAACGATGCAACTCGAATCGAACTCAAACGTGCCTCCAACAAGAGTCATTTCCAGGCTTGCCGCGCTCGGCTCATTTCCCACAAGCAAGTTACCCAGCCGAAGGGATACCGAATCGGCCGCGCCCGACGCGGAAACGCCGAGATGCGCATAACCGGGCCGCCCGAGATCCTGGACAGAGGTTTGAAAACCGGGTGATATAACTCTAATCGAAGACTTCTTCATCATCCCCACCCACCCACCTGGTCTTTCCCCACCATCTCATCAAATTCTTCTCTCGTTATGGGCCTGAATCGGACGGCGTCTCCCATTTGAAGCAGAGTTGGCGGCTCGCCATCGGGTTGGAACAGCCTCGCAGGCGTTCTCCCAATGATCCGCCAGCCACCCGGTGAATCAACGGGATAGATGCCGGTCTGGCTTCCTCCAATTGCAACACTTCCCGCGGGGACCTTCACCCGCGGGGTAGAAAGCCTGGGAGTAACAAGCGGTTTCGGTAGCTCGCCTAGATACGGGAACCCCGGAGAGAAACCAAGGAAGTACACAAGATACTCCGCGGAGCAGTGGTACTGAATAGCCTCATTCACGCTGATGCGGTTGTGTGTTGCGACGAACTCGAGGTCCGGTGCAAACGCGGCATCATAGCACACTGGAATTTCAACGGGGCGCGCTATCGGTGTCACGGCTGAATCAATGCGGTCGAGCAAATCGCGAACGGAGGCCTCAAACTCGGTTGGACGTATGACAAGAGGGTCAAAGGAGATGAGCAACGAGCTATAAGCCGGATGAATGTTGCGAATGGCGGGAGATGCTTCCGAGCGAAGCAGGGCGAACAAGCGAAGAACGTCAAGGTGATGCTTGCGCGAAATTCCATCACCGAAGGTCACTAACAGCGAGCAATCACTTGCGAGCTGCAGTCGCGGATACCAAAGTTCTTCGGAGAGCATAGAAGGGATGATTATTTTTCACGATAAGTAATTTTACAGGATGAATCAACCTCGAGCCGCTTGCACAGAGGTGGGGCGCTGAGGAGGGAGCTTACCTTGCTTCTACTGGTTTTTGTGGGTATATTAATAGAAATGTTGAGTGTCCCCACAGAGCGGGACGCTTTTTATTTTCAACACCGGGTCGGGTTCATCAGAGAATCATGAGTGAAAGCCCAATAAAACTTGGCGATTCGCCGATTGAGACAATCGACAACATTCCCACGACGCTACCGGTGCTGCCGTTGCGAGATGTTGTGCTCTTTCCGTACATGATCTTCCCCGTGCTTGTCGGGCGAGAAAGCTCACTGAAGGCAGCCAACGAAGCGTTGGAGCGCGGCAAGAACATCTTCCTTGTTGCCCAGAAGAATGCTTCCATCGACGAGCCGACATCCGACGACGTGTACCAGCATGGCACTATTGCAAAGATCATTCAGATGCTGAAGCTCCCCAATGGGCTGATGAAGATCCTGGTGGATGGCGTTGTACAGGCGAGCGTCAAGAAGTTCATTCCCAATCCCGCATTTCTTGAGGCCGAGATCATTCTGAACAGAGCAGAGGCAACGGCGGGTCACGATCTCGATGCGCTTTTGCGTCATACGATCGCGTTGTTTCAGGAGTATGTAAAACTTAGTCGCAATGTGCCGCCCGAGGTTCTCATGGCGTTTGAGGGCATCAAGGAGCCTCACCGCAAGCTCTACTATATGGCGGCGAACCTCGTCCAAAGCGTCGATGTTAAACAGCGCATCCTCCAAACCCAGCACCTGCGGGAACAGCTCTACGAGCTCTCCAAAATCCTGACGACCGAAATTGACATCCTGAAGATCGAGCGGGAAATTGACACGAAGGTGCAGGACAACATCCAGAAATCGCAGCGGAAGTTCTTTATCCAGGAACAAATACGGATCCTGCAGGATGAGCTTGGCGAAGATGAGGCGTCACCCGAACTGGCGAAGTTGAAGGAGCAGATCCAGAAGGCGAAGATGCCAAAAGAGGTTGAGGAAAAGGCGATGGAGGAATTCAACAAGCTCAAGAAGACCCCCGCCATGTCGCCGGAGTTCACCGTCATTCGTAACTACCTTGACTGGGTCATCGCGGTTCCCTGGACAAAAAGAACGAAAGATAACCTGGACATCGAGCACGTCAAGAAAATCCTCGATGACGATCACTTTGGGTTGGAGAAGCCGAAAGAAAGAATCCTGGAGCACATTGCCGTCCTGAACCTTGTTAAAGAGATGAAGGGGCAGATACTTTGCTTTGTGGGGCCGCCGGGGGTTGGCAAGACCTCGCTTGCGAAATCCATTGCTCGGGCGTTAGGCAGGAGGTTCGTCCGCATTTCGCTTGGGGGTGTGCGTGATGAGGCGGAGATTCGTGGCCACCGGCGCACCTACATTGGCTCCATGCCCGGCAAAATCATCCAGTCGATGAAGCGAGCGGGGGTCATCAACCCCGTGATGCTGATGGATGAAGTCGACAAAATGAGCATGGATTTTCGTGGTGACCCATCGGCGGCACTGCTTGAGGTCCTGGATACAGAGCAGAACAATACGTTCAGCGATCACTACCTGGATGTAGACTACGACCTCTCCAAGGTCATGTTCATCACCACCGCCAACATCCGGTATGCTATCCCACCCCCGCTGCAGGATCGCATGGAGATCATTGAGTTGCCGGGGTACCTTGACTACGACAAGCGGGAGATCGCCGCGCGCCACATCATACCAAAGCAGTTGAAGGCCCACGGCTTGAGTGACAAGGAGATAAAGTTTGAGGATGTAGGTATCGATAGGATCATCCGGGAGTACACGCGTGAGGCGGGTGTCAGGAATCTCGAGCGGGAGATCGCGTCGATCTGCCGTAAAGCCGCAAAAGAGATTGTTCTGCACAAAAGGAAGAACGGGTCATCTGGGAAGCGGAAAACGTACAAGCCCGTTGTCTTGACGGAAGAGAAAATTGAGCGGTATCTCGGTGTGCCGAAGTTCCGCAAGAAAGAGGCAGAGCGCGAGCGGCGGGTTGGGTCGGTCACGGGCCTGGCGTGGACGAGCGTCGGCGGCGACATTTTGAATGTCGACGTGACGATCATGAAGGGCGCGCAGAAGCTGACACTAACAGGACAATTGGGAGAAGTGATGAAGGAATCCGCTCAGGCAGCGTTAAGCTACATTCGCTCGAACGCGAGAACGTTCAAAATTGATCCCGACTTCACCAAAGGGAAAGAGATCCATATCCACCTGCCGGAAGGAGCGATCCCGAAAGACGGTCCATCGGCGGGGATTACCATGGCGATGGCAATCATCTCTGTGGCGAGCAATCGCCCGGCCCGCAATGACGTGGCGATGACCGGCGAGATCACACTTCGCGGCAGCGTTTTGCCCATTGGTGGCCTCAACGAGAAACTCCTTGCTGCACAACGGAGCGGCATCAAAACGGTGATTATCCCGAAAGAGAACCTGAAAGATTTGACAGAGATCCCCGAGAAGGTGAAGGAGGGCCTGAAGATTATTCCAGTTGAGACAATTGAGGAAGCCGTGGGGTATGTGTTTGGCGGGAAGAAGGGGTAGGGGGAATCGGGAGAGCAGGCAGATGAGAGAATCCGGAAGGCAAGGGATAACGAGACCCGCCGCATCACTGGCTGACGCCACTGCTTCTGAATTCTGACAACCAACTTCTCGGTTCTGCTCATTCATTTTGCTTTTTCCGTTTTAATTTCTAATTTGAGCACATATGTCCTACCAGGTTACCGCACGCAAATGGCGGCCGATGGTTTTCGAAGATGTCCTCGGCCAACCCCACATTACCAGCACCCTGCGCAATGCGATTTCCTCAAATCGCCTGGCGCATGCGTACATCTTCAGCGGCGTGCGGGGGATCGGCAAGACTACCACAGCTCGCATCCTGGCCAAGGCGATCAACTGTACCTCTCCGAAAGACAGTAACCCCGATAACGCATGCGATATCTGTCAGGAAATCACCGCCGGACGCAGTCTCGATGTCATCGAAATTGACGGTGCCTCAAACCGCGGCGTTGAAGAAATTCGCAACCTCCGCGACTCTGTGCGTTACCCGCCAACGCGCGGTAAGTACAAAGTGTACATTATCGATGAAGTGCACATGTTGACGAAGGAAGCGTTCAATGCGCTTCTCAAGACGCTGGAAGAGCCGCCGGCGCATGTGATTTTCATCTTCGCGACAACCGAAGTTCACAAAATCCCGATGACTATCCTGTCCCGCTGTCAGCGGTTTGACTTCCGGAGGATTTCCATCGACGAGATCATAGGCAACCTTCAGACAATCTCCCGTGAAGAGGGGGTGACCATTGACGACGAGGCGTTGGTGATAATCGCGAAGAAGGCCGACGGATCGCTTCGCGACGCACAGAGCATCTTCGACCAGATCCGTTCATTCTGCGGGAACGAGATCAACGCCAGGGACGTGCTGAAGGTATTGAACGCCGTTGATCAAGAAATATATTTCCGCGTATCAGACCTGATTAAAGGACACAATGTGCGAGGGGGCATTGAGCTTGTAGATGAAATTGTTCGCAGCGGTTATGATCTGCGAGAATTTCTCGGCGGCTTGGTAGAGCATTTGCGTAACCTCTTGGTTGTGCTTACAACAGGGTCGACAGAGCTTGTTGAGACCTCGGAGCCGTATCGGAAGCGCTATCTGGAAGAGTCCAAGAACTTCCGTGAAAACGATATTTTACGCCTTATCAAGCTAACCAACGAACTGGAGCAATCCATTCGCTGGTCCCCACAGCCGCGCTTCAAGCTTGAGGCCGGCCTCCTACAGATGATCAAGATGGAGAGCTCGGTGCAGATTGACGCCCTGCTCCGCCGGATTGACGATCTGAAAAAAAAACTTAGCTCAGAAGGGAGCAACGGAGAGGGGCGCGGAGCGAGCCCCCGACCAGCCGAAGCCAAAGACGCGACCGAGATAAAAATCGTTGGGCAAGTAAGCGCCGGCAGACTAAGAAGCGCCCCGGCTTTTTCACCAGAGTCACACTCTCAGCAACCCAATCCTGCATCAAACCGCGGTTTTGTAGCGGCCACAAGTTCCGTGGCTGCCCTCCGGGAGTCTCCACAGCCATACCAGGCAACCGGGTCATTAGCCCCGGAATCGAGCGGTTCTATCGAGGGAATGCGGAAAATTACAGCCGAAGAAGCGTACACGCAGTGGCAACAATGGGTGGGCGAAGTGCGGAAAACGAAAATCGGGGTTGGTACCATCCTTGGCGAGAGCCGGATTCTTGATGTGATGGATGGCGCGTTGCGCATTGGCTGTCCGGACGATTATCACCTCTCCTCTCTCAAGCGGCACAAAGAGTTTCTTGTGGAATCCTTCCAGAAGGTCACAGGAATAGCGCTCCGCATTGAGCCCGTTCTACACACCTCACTGGGAAGTGGCCGCCAAACCCCGCCAACGTCGGCAAATAGCCAGTCTGCAACCAGTTCTTCCCTTCAGCATTCTCACAAACCTAGCAACGGGAACGGAGAGGACCATCCTGTTATCCTTGCCTTAAAGCGCGAGCTTGGAGCAGAACAGATCGAGTAGGTGCAACCAGCAGTCGGCAAGGCCCCCCAAGATCCATGTCGTTCACCCCACAACCGAAAGAACCGGTTCCGGTGTCTAGAATGAAAACTTCCGTACGAGGAGGATGGCTCGTTGCCTTACTGCTCCTTGCCGGTTGTGGTACGAGCAAAGAGCTCAGCGTTGAACCGCGTAACGGCGCACGATTTGTTATTATTTATCAACCATCACACCAAAGCGACACAGGCGAAGATTTCAACGAAGCACTGGTGTGCAATAGTATCGTTGAGGCTGCAGTGGCAGCGTCAACCGGCGTCGTGATGGTTCACAAGGTGTGGAGCTACAACACGGAGGGAATTCACCATGCCCGCCAGGGGAGCAACACGAAGATCGACCACACCTCCGCAGTGGATTCGCTCGGCAGAATCTCTGGCTATGCGTACGAACTCAGAGAGTCAAACAAATTCTTGCCCAACGTCTTCATCGCCGTTCACAACAACGGTGCAACAAACCGGCACGCGTGCTGGGGATTCGTGCACGAAGGGGATCAGTACGAGGAGCAAAATAGGGAACTAGCCAAAGAGTTCGTAGACGAAATTTGTCGTGTGACCGGACTGGAAAATGCGGGAGTGCTCGGCGACAGCTCCCCAAATCGCAACGACTATCGGTGTAAGAATACAGGCAGGCTGTCTTTCTATAGCCTGGATGAAAACGTGAACACCGCGCCTATCCGGGTGCTGCTCGAAATTGGGGACAACAAAGTAAGTTACAATTTTCTGATGAATCCTAAGAACCAAAGAGAGATAGGCGAGGTAATACAGAGAGTCGTTGAGCGGAGGTTCAGACGGGCAGGGAAATAGACGCACCGCTATTCTGAGACACTTCCCGTCTCACTTTGAGCAGCAGAGCGGCGAGAAGGCCTTCTCAATTAACACCCACAACGCGCTCTAGTGAGTGCGCTCCCGATGCCGGCCTTGACCTTGGACTGCAAAATGTTTAGTATACGTGAGAGAGCTTCACAAAAGAATTTGAGCCCCAGCTAGAAAGCCCGATCATCATGGTACAGCAGGGACGCAGCATCCCAGAACTTCCCGCGGTTAAAGAGTTCTTCCGCATCGGAGAGATGATCCTTCGCGAAGGCGACCCCAGCGATGGGTGGTACATATTACACTCGGGGAGGGTTGGCGTCTACAAGAGGGACTTCACCGTGGCGGAGATCTCAAAGCCCGGGACCGTCATCGGTGAGTTGGGCTTCCTTCTCAAGATTCCGCGAACGGCGACGCTCATAGCTCAAGAACCGACCCTGCTGCTTCACGTCAAGATCACGGTCGACGACCTGCTTGCCAAGTATCCCGAGATGGCCAAGCAGATGCTGATGAACCTCGCGGAGCGCCTCGTGAAAACGACCGAGGATTGGAGGGAATCGGTCGAGAAGACCGAGATGGCTTAAGAAGTATAGCAATCCTTTCTTGCCTTTCCGCTCGAAGTCACTCCAAGAAATATCAGAATGTCGAAGCGTTGCCCCGAGAAGCTCGCGTGCCCGATCTCTGAACAAAATTGCTATCCTCGAGAAGAACACTCGGGGCGCACAACAGCATATTAGGACGACAAGGGCTATTTATGCACCTGGCGGTTGTTCAAACAAAGCCGGTTTTCGGAGAGGTGGAGACAAATGTGCGAGCGGCGGTGGAGCTGATGCAGAGCGCGCCTGCCGATCTGTATGTTTTGCCGGAGCTCTTCAACACCGGCTACAATTTCATTGACCTCGATGAGGCAGAAGGGTTGGCGGAGAGCTCCACAGGCCCCACGTACACTGCCATCAGCCGATTCGCGCAGCAAAATTCCTGCTATGTGGTTTACGGCTTTGCCGAGAAGGCAAACCAGCTTTACAACTCAGCTGCGCTCCTCGGGCCCTCGGGCCTCATCGGACTTTATCGTAAAGTCCATCTCTTCGATCGGGAGAATCTGCTCTTCAAACCCGGTGATCTTGGCTTTCCCGTCTTTGATCTTCCCTTTGGCAAGGTGGGCCTGATGATCTGTTTCGACTGGATCTATCCGGAAGCGGCACGCACGTTGGCGCTGAAGGGAGCACAACTTATTGCCCATCCCTCAAATCTTGTCCTACCGTATTGCCCCGACGCAATGGTCACGCGCTCGCTAGAGAACCGCGTCTTTGCCGCTACTGCCGACAGGGTTGGACGCGAAACCCGGGGTGGGTTTGATCTTTGTTTCATTGGAGAAAGCGAGATCGTGTCGCCACGCGGCGAGATTCTCGGTCGACTGAGAACAGATGAAGTTGGCGTGATCGTCGTTGGTGTGGACCTTCATGAAGCGATCAACAAGAAGGTTAACAACCACAACGACCTGTTGGTCAAGAGAAGAACCGATCAGTATGCCCTGTAGGTGAGAGCAATGAAAAACCCGACGAGTGTCTTCACCTATCGGGTCTATGAACGAGGGAGACCCAACGGGCTTCAAGAGCCGGTTAGGTCTTCATCATCAGAACCTACTCCTCCAGCGTAAATCCAACCTTGATTGTCACCTGCCACTGCGAGACCCGGCCGTTCTCAAGGGAGCCGCGCGTTTCAAGCACCCCCATCCAGCGCATGTTTCGCACGGTTTTCGCTGCTCGAGCGATGGCACCCTGAATGGCGTCTTCTATGGAGGTGTTTGATGTACCTGTCAGTTGAATATGCTTGTAGACGTTACTCGGCATAGGCAACATCCTTTTGACGTTTGTGAGACCGTAGACCCGCTGCGGTCCGAGGGGCAGGACGGAACAGGATTGTACCTACGTTACCTTGACAATCCAATCATCAGGTTTGAACTTTGTGATCTCAATTTCCGGCACAATCGTTCTGGGCATGAGGTTGGCATCCTCGACGACCCGAAGGTGGGTTGGTGCAACATCCTCTGAACATTCATCACAATGGAGAGGCAGTGCATTGGCCAGGCCGTCGGATTTCATATCGTGTGACCAGTTGATGAGGTCATCTCTGGTGATGACGCGGAAATCAGCTCGTTCGAGAAAATGACCGCAGCGATTGTGGCGGGCCGAGTAGAGTACGAAGAAATGCGACTCTTGTGGCGCATTCATATTACAACCTCCTTCTTCTCCAATACCACGATGACACTAAGGATTTTTGAGACTAAAATCAAGATCGAAGCCGAGGAGGCACAGCCGCGCTGTTCAACAACGGTTGCACCTTGACAATCAACCGCTTTTCCCTTACTTTAGTCCACGAAAGGGTCATCGTTTATCGACAATTGTTAGAGCTTGTTCAGCAGCATTTATGTAGCATGGAATTCAGCTCTGACATTGTCCACGCACCGAATTCGGCTTGAGGTGTTAGAGCGGATTCGGTTTTTTCGTTTTGAGGTTACCGGATGGTGGCACGGGGGAGAAATTGCATGCGAATCATCAGGATAATTATCGCGTTCTGTGCAGCGCTCGTGTGTTCGGTGGATGCTCAAACCGTCGCGAAGTACGCTGGAGAATTCATGTCCATCGGTGTCGGCGGCCGAGCACTCGGAATGGGAGGTGCACATGTCGCTCTTGCGAACGACGCGACGGCTGGCTACTGGAACCCGGGAGCTCTGGCGCGCATCAACTACCCAGAAGCGATCATCATGCACGATGAGCGGTTTGGAAGCCTCATCAACTACGATTTCGCGAGCGTTGCCATACCGTATGGAGCAGACATCAGCCTCGGCTTGAGCGTTTTGCGGCTTGGCGTTGACGGAATTCCCGATACGCGAAAGGCATGGGTTGACAATAACGGAAACGGTGTCTTCGATAATGTTGACCGATTGGAGTACGATAAGATCACGTATTTCAACGCGGCTGACTGGGCGGTCTATTTCACGTATGCAAAGCGAGCCTCAGCTGACCTTCACTATGGTGCAAACGTGAAGCTCATTCGTCGCGATCTTGCCGAGGAGTCTGCAACCGGCATCGGATTTGATGTTGGAGTTCTCTACTCCCCGCTCGAGAACCTCTATGTTGGTGCCACCGCGCAAGACATTACAACAACATTTGTTGCATGGAGCACCGGTCGCAATGAGTTGATCTCGCCGACGCTCAAGCTGGGCTCAACATACTTCATCGACCTCTTTGGCGGACGCTTTGCCCCGGCGCTTGACTTCGACCTGCGGTTTGAGAACAGACGGTACGCCTCTCTCGCTCATGTGGGTCCCATCAGTATGGACACACACGTCGGACTGGAGTTTGACTACAAGAACACTGTGGCGCTGCGGGTTGGATACAACGACGTGAAGCAGATAACACTCGGGGCGGGCGTGCACCTCAAAAAGCTGGATGTTGACTACTCATTTGCAAAGTTCGGAGGCGACGGCGCGTTGGGAAACACCCACAGGGTCTCACTCCGGTTCGTGTTACAGGATGAACGGTTCGCTCGCGAAGCCCGGAAGGACTAGAGTCAGCCTGTTCGGGAAACAATTCGATGATTTGCAACTAAGCCCAGCGCAATTCTCCCCCTCACCTTACCCGCCCAAAGCAACACTCCAGCTTCAGACCCGAACGCCGGGCGCTCCGACCCCATGGGAGATCACAATAAGCGCTAAGAGATTTGTGAGGCAGACGACCCGGCGGAGTGAGAGAAACGAGTGCATCGAGAGAAATACAAAAGCCGGAAATGGTCAATTCCCGGCTTTCGGCTGATCCTTCCAACGCGACCTTCAAACGACGGTCACTTTGTTGTCATGACGAAGACACCATTCCATTCCGCGGGTGGTGGGTTGAGCTGATACAGGCCTGCTCGCTGCTCATAGATTTCCGCTACCCGGCATGCCGGGTCAAGCTGCTTCGCCTGCTGGAAATACGCTATAGCCTCATCCCAGCTGCGGGCGCGATAGAGCTTGAGTCCCTCATGATACAGTTCAAGCGATTGCTTCTGATTGTCGGTCGTTGGCATGTTCGCGGGTCCGAGAAGCTCCCACACGCGAATCGGCTCGGTCTTTCCTTTCACCTGTATGAGATCGAGCTCGCGAACGGCAACATCGCTCTTGATTTCCTGGTAGGTGAAGTCGCTGATCATGACGTGCGAGCCGTATTGCTTGTTGGCTCCCTCGAGGCGTGATGCTAGGTTAACACTGTCACCAATGACGGTGTAGTCGAAGCGATCCTTACCGCCCATATTTCCTACGATCATGACTCCCGTGTTGACGCCGATGCGCACCTCGAGCGCTGGTTTACCTTCCTTTTTCCATTTTGGCCGTAGCTGTGAAAGACGTTTCTGCATCTCAAGGGACGCGAGGCACGTCCGCAAGGCATGATCCTTCTGTGGAATCGGCGCACCCCAGAAGGCCATGATGGCGTCGCCTTCGTACTTGTCGAGGGTTCCCTCATGTTTCAAGATTATTGCCGTCATCTCATCGAGATACTCGTTCAGTAACTCGACAAGACCCTCCGGCTTGTCCTGGAACTGCTCGGAAATTGTGGTAAAGCTGGCGATATCGGAAAAGAACACCGTGAGCTCGCGCCGATCGCCGCCAAGCTTGGCTTTTTCAGGATTTGCAACCAGCTCGTTCACGACGGCCGAGCTGATGTAGTGGCTGAACACGTTTTTAATGAGAGCCTTCTGCTGCCGCTCCGCAAGGTATTGGTGAACGGCGGCACCGAGGTATGCAAAGACAACAGCCAGACTGGGATAGACGATGTTGAGTCGCGTGTTGCTGTTGGTGAACGAGAGCACGGCGAACTCGAAGATGCCGGAGATCAAAACGGCAGCGACAATTACTCCACCAACTTCCAACAGAGCGGCATACCTGACCTTTATCTGTCGAATTGCGAGAAAAACGAGGAACGACGCTATAGAAAGCAACATAACCAAGGTGTCCTCGGCCGATGGATCCGCCCTGACAATAAAATTGCCATCAAGAATGTTCTGAATGGCTGTGGCATGAATCTCCACACCATTCATTGTGGTTATCTCGCCCGGTTTAAATGGGTCGTAGAGGGGCGTGTTGTGGAAGTCCCGCTCTTCCGGCATTGTTGAGCCGACGAGGACGATCTTGTCTTTGAAGAGACCCATGGTCCCCTCATCAAACAAATTGATCTGGTCTTCGATATCCTTCTCGTCTTTGGTTTGGAATAAGGAATCATCAATAGCCTGTGTGAAGTCGACATAGTGGAATGTATGGTCGGGGCCATAATAATTGAGAAGGAAGGAAATATCGTCAAATCTCGGTATTACGCGGTCGCCAAGGGCAAACGACTTCTCGCGGATTTCAGCGGTGACGTTCGGCCCAAGGTTGGAGTACCGGTTCAGCGCCGCAAAGGCAAACGTGGGCGTGGCATAGTCGCCAATATACATAAGCGGCAGATAGCGGCGAGCAACCTCATCATTGTCTTTTCCTGCAATGCTGACAATTCCAACTCGTCGGTCAGGTTTGTAGAAGACATTGTTGTAGGTGCGCTCTGTAGATCGGAGATAGAACTTCCCAGCTCCAATATCAGACTCGCTCTTGACGGCAAGGATGACGTTATCGTGCTTTTGCAGGATCGCATCGAAGAGAGAATCCTCTTTGCCCACGTTTTCAAAAGTGAGGTCGAGCGCGATAACCCGGGCACCTGCCC
>Ga0315281_10001622_pt1 | contig 33391 bp, 29 predicted proteins | sample YL17G07_0_MG_FD_204540 | JGI IMG/M metagenome (GOLD analysis project Ga0315281, IMG submission 204540) | Sediment microbial communities from Yellowstone Lake, YNP, Wyoming, USA - YL17G07_0 | ecosystem: Environmental > Aquatic > Freshwater > Lake > Sediment | place: USA: Wyoming | collected...
CATGGCTTTCCTCTCTGTGTTTTGATATTTCGTCGTGGAAACATCTTACACTGACTTGGTTAGCTATGCTCTTCTTCTTTTGTACTTATCCTTCAAACAACCCCCCAGATTCAGCGAAGGAGGCGATAATTCTTTGCGTCCTTTATGTCCTTCGGGCGCCCATCCTTTGGATTACCGAGCTTGAGCCTCATGTCCCAGGCCGTATCGCGCCAGCCGCTGATGATTCCGTTGTCTCCGCAGGCAGGGCAGCGCCAGTGTATGCTTGAATCGGCTTGAACACTCGCCGTGATAGCGGCGCCACACTTTCTGTTGCCCGGTTTTCTCCTGCACGGAATATCAGTCCGCGCCTCATTCCCGAAGTTCCCTTGTTTCGATGCCGCCTCAATGATTTTTCCAAAATACATAGTCAACGATCGCGCATGCCCGGACATTTTTTTGGGAAGTTCGCCCTTCTCATTCAGAAAATGCCCTATATCGGTTATCCACGTATCCGCCATATGCCGCATCCCCCTGTCTTTCCCCCGATAAGCAGGCCCGTTTTCATCAACCACCCGTTCTCCCGTGCGGTGAGCCAGACGAACGGGTATTGAATCGCGCCTTTGCCATTTGCCGTTCGTGGTGAGCCTGTCGAACCACTCCGAATGCTTTTACGAAAAGCTTCAAACCGACACTTTAATTTGTTGACGCCATCTAAAATCACTTTTTCACTTTACTTTTTGCAAGTCTTGATACTTCTTCCCAATCCTCCCTCATCATCGCTTCCTTTTTCCTTCGACTCCATCTTTTGATCCTTTGCTCGCTCATAAGAGCCTCGATGCGCGATGGAAACTCTTGAGAAAAAACCAGAGTAACCGGTCGGCGAGTAGCGGTATAGCAGGCCTGCAAGCCCGATTGATGCTCAGCAATGCGCTTTTCCAGATTGTCCGTATGACCGGTATAATACGAATCATCCGAACACTTCAAGATATATACCCAGAAGCTCATTTGATAATATGGCCTTTCATGCTCATCCTTCGACTGTTCGTCTGGCTCACAGCTCAGGACGAACGGATGGGGAATCGCGCTCATTGGCTATTTTCTGTTCGTGGTGAGCCCTTCCGTTTGTGACTGCCTTTCCGTTCGTGGTGAGCTTGCGAACCATGAACGGCGTCCTTCGACAGGCTCAGGACGAACGGACTTAAACTGAAACACGCCATTTAATTGTACTTCGGCGCAACTGGCAAACTATCACAACACAACAACCGTCTCGTCCCCCGCGATGTTCCGCACCTTCATGCGCAAGGGCTTCTTCACCGAGGCGATTTTCGCGTTCCAGAATTCCTTCGTCTTTTGTCCGTCCCGGATGACATATCCGTTCTTGTCAAGCTTGAGTTCAGTGTCACTTTTCCAGGCGCCGTCGGCATTCTGGCAATCGAGGCTGACCAGCTCAATAAGCTCCAGCCCATATTTGCTGATTTCAATCGGCTTAAAGTGTTTTTTCTTTTTTCCGTTTCCGTTCTCCTCTTCATCGTCAGCGCCATTAGCATCAAGCAATCCGTTTTTTATGTCGCTCAGCGACTTTTTCTGATTGTATGCATCGATAGCCTGCATCAGCCGGTCGCTTACGAATGACTTGAACTCTATCTCGAATCCAGCCTTTATCTCTTTCAGCTCATAATCGACTTCATCGTTAAACACGACTTCATCAAGGATGCTTTTCAAATCGCGCAGTTCAATTTCAATGTTCGTTCCATTATAATCGGATATGAACTTATTCAGCTCCGGTTCATTCTCCACGTCCACATAGTAAACGATCACCTTTTTCACACCGTCCGGCAGCTCTGGCATGGCCTCGTTGATAACGCGGTTCATCAGAGGGATATCAAGGACCTTCGTGCTGTGGTCGAGCAGGTTGGGAACGTAAACCGGCACGAGTCCCAGTTTGCTGTCGCTGATCGCCCCCTCCCAAAAGCTGTCGAGCGAATCCTCGTTCTTCAGTCCCGTGATGAGCGTTTTCAGTTTGTCCATGGTCTGGACCGGATTCCGAAAGAGCGAAACCCCATCCTTTATGTCCAGAATATCGAACTCCGCGCCAGCGGCCTTGAGCCGGTCCCGCGTCGTCTGAATGCTGTTGACGCCCACATCCGCGTGAATGAACTTGCGTTTCAGGTCATGCGCGACTTTTGCGGTAACGCCGCTGCCTCCGAACAAATCAGCGATGACCATGCCTTCGTTGGAAGATGCTCGGATAATACGGTCAAGGAGTGCTTCTGGTTTTTGGGTGGCATAGTCGCCGCGCTCTGCCGCCTGGGAGTTTACCGGAAAAACATCATCCCATATTGTATGAATAGCGGTTCCTTCAAGTTCATCCAAATAACGTTTTACAGCAGGCATACCACTATTTGTAAAAACGATTCGTCCTTCAGCCATAAGCTTGTCAATATTTTCCTGTTTAAATCGCCACATCGCGCCTGCCGGAGGAGCTAAGACTTTATCACCAAAACGCAAAGCTTGTCCCTGTTTGCCATGCGCGGGCGCTGTTGGATTATCCAAACGGAAAGCCCTGCCGGTATCATCAACATTCGAGAAGTGGCTTTTAATATATGTTTCCTTGAAGGGAATGCTTTGCAAGTTGAACACATAGTTTTCCGGGTCTTTAGAATACAGATAAATTGTTTCGTGGACTGTTCCGAACCTCTGCGCATCGGCATGAAAATTAAATCTTTTCCATACAATTTCATTAAGAAACGAATCCTCTCCAAACACTTCATCCATCAAGATCTTCACATAATGTCCGATATGCCAGTCAAGATGCACATAAATGCTTGCCGTCTCACTCATCACGCTTTTGATCGAATGAAGGTTCTCATACATCCAGTTCAAATAGTCTTCCTTGTTCCAGATGTCGCCGTACATCTTTTCCTCGAAGGCCCGAAGCTCCTCCAGGTCGAGTCCTCCGTTGCCGTTTTCCTCAACTTGCGCAATAGCCTCGGTGACTTTGGGGTTCCGGCGCAGGTAAACCTTCTTCGCGTAATCCGCGCCGCTGGCGAACGGCGGGTCGATGCACACGAGGTCAACCTTGATACCCTTGTCCTTCAAGTACGCGCAGGCGGAAAGACACTCGCCGCGTATGAGGAGATTTTGAAATCCCCCTTGCTCGCTCTGCTCACTTTCCCCCTTTGACAAAGGGGGATGAAGGGGGATTTTGACTTCCTCGACCTTTTCCAGTTCATAATAGGGCATTCCGCGCTTGAGGCGCTCATAAACCCGCTCATTGTCGCGGTAGCGCAGCACGCGCCGGGTGCGGGTAATGTTGTCGAGGATCGCCTGGCCCTCGACGGTGTTCGGATAGTAGGGTATGTATTTCACGGGCATGGTTTAGTTCTCCCCAAGCAACTTATTAACGTCTTCCTTCAAAACCGGCAAATGTCGAATGATTATGCCCCATATTATGGCGTTATCAACGGCATCATAATTGTGAATAACTCTGTTTCTCAGGGCAATTATCTGCTTTTTCCCGGCAATTGCCAAACCCTGATCGATTTTATCCATTTTGTTAAGCGCTTCGCCGATAATCTCAAATTCTCTTTCGACTGCCCGGCGAAGCATTTTATCCGACTGATACCGCTCAAAATTTCGTTTATCGCCGAGATAATTTTCGATGGATACTATTGCTTCCTTGATATCAACCAAATACTTCTTAATGGCGTCATCCATAAAGTAGCGTCCTCGTCTTATTCATGGTATTAATGAAATAAGGATTCGATAACGACTTGTCGGTAATCAGATCAACATGCCTATGAAAAATCTCCTCTAATTTTTCCGCGAGTTCAAAGTATGCGTCCGAATATTCCCCAAAATCCATCGTATTGAAGAAAATCAGTAAATCTATATCACTTGCATCATTAAACCTGTCGGTACACACGGACCCGAAGGCATAAAGAGCTTTAACATTATGCGCCGCGCATAGTTCCTTGATGACTGCCAATTTGTCCGTTACTATTTTTTGCATAAGCTACCCCCTGAAAAACGATTCGATCCTGTTTTTAAAAGAAAGAAGATTCTCATCCATCTTCTGGTCATCGGGTAAATAGAGATATTCAAAACGGTCGTAGCCGAATTTATCGTTATTCATTTTCAGGAATTCAGACTCGATAAAATTCCTGCGGGCCTTGAATTCCGGCTGGTCCGCGAACCCGCTCCCCTTTGTTTCAACGATCAGGATTTTATGTATCTTTTCCTCTGTCCGTTTTATGACGAGAAAATCCGGCGTATAAGCGCCCACCCGCTGCCATCGTTCATTCTTTTTGGAGTAACAGGCTATACGGAAATCCGTCAAGTGCCTCTCGCCGTTGTAGTATATTTCGAGCTTGCTTTCGATGAAGGATGACAGCGATACAACTTCTTTCAAAAAATTCATTTCAAAACGGCTCTGGCTGAAATTATACGGCAGATAGTGAAACGTCCGGTCTTTGCCCACAACCACGCCGGAAAAGGTCTTCGGCTTCTCCGCGTTGAAGCCCGCCATGGCGAAGAGATCGGGATTTGGCTGCGACGCGATAAATGCATTCAGCTTCCGCTGCGCCTCCTCCACCTCTTTTTGCAGCGAGTCAATATCCTTGCCCGTTGCGTCAGCTTGAAGTATTTCCTTCACATCGGCGGCATTGGGATATACCTTTTCATTTTCCTCAACCTGCGCCAGCTTTTCCACAAGGAGCAGGCTTGCACTTTTTGGTACGAGCTCGGACTTGACGTTCAACTCGCGGTGGCGATGAAATGCGAGGCGAATGCGCGAACGGATTTCATCGTGGCGGAATAGATTGTTGAAAGAGCGTCCGCCGTTCACGTCAAAAGATATGGCGTTATAAATGCTTCTCAGCAGGTCTTCATATTGCCGCAACTGGCTCCTTGAAACGCTTCCCATGCTTTCACGGCTGATCGTATACAGCCAAAGGTAGAATTCCGCGCGCTCGCTCGCGATATGTTCAAGAATGCTCTTGCTTCTTGCCTCATCGAGATTAAGTCCACGCTCCACTACAACAGCCGAGTCAAAATGATCTTTCGCCTCCACCTTGCCCAGCTTCGCCCCGGGATCGGCGTTTTGCTCCGTCACAACGGTCTCATATTCCACATTGAGCTGATAGAAATCCACGTTCGGCAGCTTCAGGTAATCCATTCTTGAAAAACGGTCAACCATCCTGAGTTCGCCGCTTTTCCCGAGGTTATTCAGTTCCTGGATGCTCGTATGCTGCTCGTCTTTCAGTTGCTTGTCGAGCGTTTTAGCGTTCTCTTCGTTGAGCCAGATGAGCGCGGTCTCGTTCTTTTCCTTGTCAACCTGCCGCAAACAACGGCATGAGGTCTGAAGCACCATGTTCGAAGGGCAATCCCCTTTTTGAGAGAGGATAACGCCTGTCAAGCTGCGGCAATCCCAGCCTTCCTTGCCGATCTGCACGAGAAGGATGAACTTTTTCCTCGATAGCGGAGTGTCAAGGGAATTGAAATCAGTTTCCGCCTCCCTGGTGACTTTATATTTTTTGTTCCCTCTATGATATTTCAGTATTTCTTCCGGCCTGATTTTCATCGTGCCGATGAGATAGGGATACACCTCTTCTTCCAAGCGCTCGATGCTCCCGCAATAAACCGCGAGTTTGGCAATGGTCTTGTTTTCGTAAACCGTATCGCCAAATGCTTTCAGAAAGTCCTTCACTCCCTTTTCGATGATTTGCAGGGAAGTAAGCCCCGAGGTCTGCTCAACGCGCGGTTTTTTTAGAAACTTCCTTATCGCGGTGGTTAAGGGGTAGTAAAAAACGGTATTGGTGATCTGCGAAAACTTCAGTTGAAGGGAGTCCGCTATCTTGACTGTCTCTCCTGAACTCAAATAGGGCGTGCCGGAAAAACCAAGCACCGAATTTATGGAACCATTCGCGCTCCACTTATTCACCACCTGCCGGAGCTTTATGTCGTCTGTCGCGGCGTGATGGACTTCATCGATATGGATTTGCAGATTCGGTATTTTGCCGATGATATTTCTCAGTTCATTCGCAAGGCGGTCTCTCTCGTCATCTGTTTTTTCGATCAATTCAAACTGCTCGGAAAGTTCAAGGCGGTCGAGAATTACCTTTTCAGCGTTTACTACCATGACAAGGCCCATCAGGGAATCAAAGGGCTGATAAAGCGCTATTTTCTGGGCGTTCGGATTTCGGGCTTTATTGCTTTTCCTGGCCGACTTAGGCTGGTCCAGGACCTCGAACTTTATCATCCGCTTTATGGCGCTTGCCGACGGTTCAGGCAGGATCCAGGCGGGATCGAACCGTTCAATTGTTTTCAGGCTGGGAATGATCGAGCTTTTCAGGCCTGAAGGGGCCAGGATCAGGAAGTTGTGTGCGAAGTTTTTGTTATTCGGCTCGTTCAGGGCAAAGTAGAGGTCCAGGTAAATGATAGATGCCATCAGGAACGTCTTGCCCGCGCCCATGGGAAGACTGAACAGGAAATCAGGGTACGCGACGCCATAAAAAAGGCTCTTACTGACAGAAGCATAATCAACGTCGTTCGGCCGCTCTAAGAGAAGTTTCTCTAAATCGGGGAAAAGGGTCGTTTGTTTCTTTTTTGCGCTGTCATTCCCCGCAAGTGGAAGCCGGGAAAGCTCGAATAACGCCCTTGCGGCGCTGTTTGTTTCGAATACGCTCCTGGCCTTTTGATTGATATTGAGAGCGGATAAATCCTCGTTTCGGTTGAAAAACCCTTCTGAAAAAAGCCGCCAAAGGGGTTTGTTTTCTCCTTCGATCTTTAAAAACAGATAAATGAGCAAAGCCTGGGCCTGGGCTTCGCGCATATTGCCATTCCGGTTTACATGCTCAAGAATCGGTTTTATTGTGCCCTTATCGGACACAAGCCATTCTTGAGCTTTATGCAGAATTAGATTATACAGCACGTGTCACGCCTCTCTCAATTTAACGATATCTCCTCTTCCTGCCCTTTACTTCAAACCCGCTCTCCCCGCTGTTTCCCTCTGACAGCTCGGCGAAAATGCCATTCTTTTTCAGTATCCTCAGCGCGTCTTCGGGTCCCCTATCGGCGATAGAAATATAATCCTCCGTGCCTTCAAGGGCTTCCGCTCTCAAGGCTTTTATGGACAATATCTTTTCCCTCAACCCGAGCCCCTTGCACCGTATCAGCGTCGAGGAAGGCATGACCAGCGCCTCTCCCTGCTTGCCTAAACAGGATTCAATGAAAACCTGAATGGTTTTGGGGATATCCTTTGAGGAAAGGGACGACAGAAAAGGGAGCAACGTCTTCACGTCCCAGCCCATATCAAGTCCTCGCATCAGGCTTTTCTTCGTCAAGGTAAAATGCAGCATTTTGTCAAGCACGGTAAGACCCGCAAATTCGGAAAGTTTCCTCAACAGCTTCACATCAACGTTATAGGGTATCAGTAAATTCCAGATTAGGCTGCGCCAAAAGAGGCTTACTATCGCCCTTTATGGGCGTCAGTGGCTTTACGGCCTGCGCTTCAAGGAGACTGGCCACCAGTTCCGTTACTCGAACTTTTTTGTTGTCCGGGGAAATATCCATTAAACCGATCAGGCAGAACTCTTTCAGCAGGTTTTCAACGTGCGCCGGCTCATATGACGTTGCATGCGCATAGAGGCCCCGATGGTTGAGAAGATAGGGTACGAGGTGGTCCAAATGCATCCATTCCCGCAAGGGTTTCAGGACCGGCAGCAGTGCCATGTTGAATTTATCATTAAGGACCCGCAGCCTGAGCAGGTCAAAAGCATGATAGTTAATGCTGGTCAAACCGCCGGGATGATAGCCGGCCAGTATGAGCAGCCTGATTACATAGTGCGCGTCCGCATTCAACAGCTCGGACAGGTCCGCTATTGATTTCTTTTTGAATTCAAGATTGGTTTTAACGAACTCAACCAGACCGCAGGCCGCGGCAATCTGGACTTTAATAATATCCTCGGTTATCCTGCCGGAGTAAGAGCTAAATGAGCCGGGAGCGCCGGCAAACATTTTTTTCTCGGTCGCGGTTCTCTTTTCATCCATTTCCCTGAAAAAGTCCTCGGCCAGGAGAGGGAAAACCTCGGAGGGGATAAAATAATGCCAGTAGGAATCATACTTCGTACGAAAAGAGACGCAGACCAGCCCGCGCAACACAGGCGCCAGCAACGTCCGCTCAAGCTCGGAAAGGCTGTCCTCCCGCCTGCCGGACACAGCGCTGAGATAATTCAGGAAGGAATTGTCGCCGTACCAGTTCCTCGGATTTTTCGCCTCTTTCATTCCCTGGGACCTGCCCCAGGCTTCGAGTTCCTTATTGGCCGTGGCGCCGTGGCGCTTAATAATCATTCTGACGGCTTTTTTCTGAGGGTCCGTAAGCTCCCTGATAAAGCGACCGTGATTTTCCAGTATCGTCTTGTAAACGACGACGGCAAGACTGTTTTTATGCATTTTGGCGTAATTGTAAATTCCAAGGTGCGAGGCCATGAGCTTGATAATATCAGAGGAATAGCGGTTCATTGCCATAAGGAGAGAGCGCTCGTTCTCATCGTGCTCAAAAGGCATCCCTATGCAGATTTCAAGCGGAACGATAACTCCGTTTTTTTCAGCGCCCTTGACCTCGAAGGCCAGCCTCTTTGCCCGAAGACCGTCAATGCTGCTCCGCGCCGGGTAGCGCTTATCAGAGTCAGATAAATAACCACTGTTTCCGATGATTCTTCGTAACGTCTTCAATTCATCGTTCGGTAAAAGGTCAGACAGGTTTTTGAGTGAAGCTGTAGAGGTGAACTGGTCGACGAAGCGCCTTGTGATATGTTCTTTGTTTACATCGTGCAAAAACAGGTCAGCGGTACGGTCTCCGGTAAAATAACTTTGCATGAATTTCGAGAACGAAGCCTCGTTTAAGTTGCTTAATATTTCGGCATATGTTTCCGGGACCTTGAATTTCATAGCAGCTATATTACATCAAACAGCCGGAAAACAAAACCAAAAAGCCATTTACCGCCCCCCGTATTTAAAATACGCCGCGCAACTGCCTTCGGTGCTGACCATGCAGGGCCCCACCGGACTGTCAGGTGTGCACCCGGCGCCGAAGAGGGGGCATTCGGTCGGGACCTTCACGCCCCGCAGGATATCGCCGCAGGAGCAAAGCTCCGGCTCGGGCCCGTTCGAAACTTCCGGGTTAAATCGAGTTACGGCATCAAAGGCCGCATAGTCTTTCCGAAGCCTCAGCCCGCTGCCCGCAAGAACACCGATACCACGCCAGTAGGCCTCTGTCGGCTCAAAAACCTGATTGAGGAGAGCAACGGCCCTGGGGTTCCCCTCTTCCTTCACGATGGTAGTATACTGGATCTCAATCTCAGCTCTTTTTTGGGCTATCTGCCTTACGATCATGAGGACCCCCTCGATGATCTCCTTCGCTTCGAATCCAGTGATGACGGAGGGAATATGGTATTGTTCCGCCACGAAGTCATACGGTTTTTTTCCGATGATGGCGCTCACATGGCCGGGAAGGATAAAGCCGTCCACGTTGACATCAGGAGAATCGAGCAGCGCCTTGAGCGCCGGTGGAACGAGCTTATGCGATGAATAGATGGTAAAATTCGGCACAGCTAATCGCCTGGCCTCAAATACCGTGGCCGCGATCAGCGGCGACGTGGTCTCGAAACCCGTGGCAAAAAAGACAACCTGTTTGTCGGTATCCGCTTGAGCAAGTTTCAATGCGTCCAGGGGAGAATACATGACCCGTACGTCGGCGCCCTCGGAACGCGCTTCCATCAAAGACTGCTTCCCCCCGGGCACGCGCATCATGTCTCCGAAGGTCACGAGGACCACGTCGGCCCGCTTGGCGAGCTCGATCGCCGCATCAACATCGTGTATTGACGTTACGCAAACCGGGCACCCGGGTCCGCTCAAGAGGGTGATGGATTTCGGCATCACGCCGCGAATCCCATGCCTGAAGATCTCGACGGTATGCGTGCCGCAGACCTCCATGAGCTTGATGGGCCTGTTGAGCCCGTCCATCAAAAACTTTAATTCAGCGAGCATTTCCTTCATCTTCCGCACTCCGTCTGTCCTCGGCTACCCTTGGGGTATTCCGCAATCCGCATTCCGCAATCCGCATTTCCTCAGTCTTTGCCTGACAAGATATGCCTGTCCAAGGGAGATGCAGGCGTCATTACACGGTACTTTCTCGTTCGTATACACCTTCATGCCGTCCTGGCAAAGCATGCTGATCGTTCTGGTCAAGAGATAGAGATTTTGAAAAGTTCCGCCGCTTAGCGCCACATTCGTGATCCCCTGGGAGTCTCTCACCCGAAGCGCCATGGTCCGGATAACAGACGCTATGGTATTATGGAACCTCGTTGATATTTCCTGTTTTGGAATCTTTCTGCTCAGGTCGCGTACAATGCCGTTTATGGTCGCGGATAAATCCACGACAGTATAGCTGTTTTCCTGTTTCAACTCAACCACGTACTGGCCATCTATTCCGTCACGGGTCAAGGCTTCCAGAACCATTGCCGCCTCACCTTCATACGTGTTTTTGTCGCACACTCCGATCAAGGCCGAGACCGCGTCGAACAATCTTCCAACGCCTGACGAAAGGGGTGATAATTCCCGGGCCCTCGCGATGAGCATCAATTGTTCAATGTGCCGTTCACCGTATTTTTTGATAAATCCAAGGTCTTCCAATACCGCCCTTGCGCCTGTTCCATAGGCCTCGACGATACAGCTGACCGCTGTTTTCCATGGTTCCCGGATCGCCGCCTCTCCTCCGGGCAAAGGAATATATTTGAACTGGCCTACTCGCTCGAAGCCGCCGACATCCGCGACCAGAAATTCCCCGCCCCAGAGGTTGCCGTCAATACCGTATCCGGTCCCGTCGAACGCGACGCCCATGACCTTATTGGCCAGACCATGCTCGGCCATAACAGACCCGATATGGGCATAGTGGTGCTGAATAGCAAACAGCCGAACCGAGGGTTTCGGGTCTCGGGTTTCGGGTTTCCCTGACCCCTGACCCCTGACCCCTGACCCCTGGTTCGTTGCCCACTGCGTGGAAAGATACCCGGGGTGCAGGTCATGAGCTATAGCGACGGGATTTACTCGATAGACTGATTTTAAATTTGAGAGAACCTCTTCGAAAAACCTCACCGTGTCGTAGTTTTCCATGTCGCCGATATGTTGGCTTGGAATAGCAAATCTTCCCTTGGTCAGCGTAAACGTGTTTTTAAGGTCAGCCCCAACCCCAAGCACCTCGGGGCCGTCGTCACGGAGCGAAATCGGCGCCGGTGCGTAGCCGCGGGAACGACGAATGAAACTCAGTGCGGAGTTCGACGTTCGGTCTTCGGAGTTGTTTTTATTCCGCACTCGAATCACCGAATCATCCACCCGCATGAAGATATCGCGGTCATGCAGCAGGAACCCGTCAACGATATTGGACAGCTTTCGCAGGGCCTCATCGTTGTCCCGCACGATCGGCTCCTCGGAGAGATTACCGCTCGTCATAACCAGCGCTTTATAGTGCGCTTGATGAGCGGCGCTTTCCGCCGAGCTCGGATGGGTGAACAACAGATAGTGAATGGGCGTGTAGGGCAGCATGACGCCGATATAACGATTGTTCGGCGAAACGGCATCAGAGAGACAATGGCCGTCTTTCTTTTGCAAAAGGACCACCGGCCGGCGGTTCGACGTAAGCACGTCCTTTTCTTCAGAAGAAACCACGCAGAAGCGTCCGATGTCTTCTGTGGAAAGCGACATCACCGCAAACGGCTTGTTGCTCCTGCGCTTGCGCTCCCGTAATTTCCGGACTGCTGTATCATTGGCCGCATCACAGACAAGGTGAAAACCTCCCAGACCTTTGATTGCAACGATCCCACCCTGTTTCAGCAAAGAGATCGCCCTCTGAATCGGACTGTCTTGGTCATTTACTCCGAACTCCGCACTCCGCACTCTAAACTCAACCCGCGGTCCGCACACAGGACAGGCATTCGGCTGGGCGTGAAATCTGCGGTCCTGGGGATCGTGGCATTCCCTGAGACAATCAGGACAGAGGGTGAAGCCGGCCATGGTGGTATTCGTCCGGTCATAGGGAACGGATTTCGTTATGGAATATCGGGGGCCGCAGTTCGTGCAGTTGATGAACGGGTACAAGTAACGACGGTCGCCGGGATCGAGCAATTCCCGCAAACAATCATCGCATATCGAAACATCGGGCGAGACAAGCGTGAACGGCCGGCCGATGGACTGGTCGGCGCTGGCGCGGATCGAAAAATCGGGGGAACCAAGCGCGGGAAGCGCGGTGCTTGAAATATCGGTGATATCGGACAGGGGCGGCGCTTCGGCGCGAAGACGGCGCGCAAATTCGGCAATATCCGTTCCTTCCACTTCAATGAGAACACCGTCGCTCGTATTCGTTACATAGCCCGTAAAGCGCAGCCGCGTGGCAAGCTTATACACAAAGGGCCTGAATCCAACGCCCTGCACCACGCCTCTTACTATGATCTTGGCCCGTTCAACCATTGAGCCCATGCCCCGAGGCCCGCGCCGGTTGAGCACGAGACCTCGAATATCTTCAGCTTTGGATTGAGCGCCAGAGAGTCCTTCCGGACCTTGTTCATGTCCGTATTCATGTAAGGCAGGAGATCGATCTTGTTCAGGACCAGGGCGGATGACTCGCGAAACATGAGCGGGTATTTGAGCGGCTTATCATGGCCTTCAGCAACGGACAGGACCATTATTTTCATGTCCTCGCCGACCTTGAATTCGGCCGGGCAGACGAGGTTCCCGACATTTTCGATGATCAGCAGGTCCAGGTCCTTAAGCGGAAGCTCTGACAGCACTTCGCTGATCATATTTGCATCGAGATGACATGCCCCGCCGGTGTTTATCTGGACAACCGGCACATCAAGAACACTGATCCGTTCAGCATCATCGCTCCCGACGATGTCGCCTTCGATGACGCCGATCTTCAAATGCGGTTTAAGCGCCGAAATCGTCCGCTCAAGGAGCGCTGTCTTGCCGGCCCCAGGCGCGCCCATCAGATTGACGACATAAACATCCGCCTCCTTAAAGCGCTTCCGGTTTTCCTCGGCAATGCGGTCATTGGCTTCCAGTATCCGTGTGACGACCTTCACTTTCATCAGTTGATCTCCATATCGACGATCTCCATCTCGCGGCCGGTTTTTAATTCAATGAACTTCGAGTCGCAGAGAGGACAGGAAAAAACATACTGGACATCCTGGACCGTGAATTCTTTTTTGCAATCGCCGCAGAGACCGGAGACAGGGACCCGTTCGATGACCAGTTCCGCATGCTCCGCCACGGTCGAAGCCTTGGCGGCGTCAAAGGCAAAGCTCAGCGCCTCGGGCATGATTCCGGCAGCCATGCCGATCCTGAGCCGGACCGAGTCAACCGTATGACCGCCGACCTCCCGGCATTTTTCCACGACAATATCAAGGATGCTCAGGGCAAGAGAGGTTTCGTGCATGGATTTTCCTGACTCGACGATGTCCTTGTCAACCATCTGGATGGCAAAACCCGCATGGACAAGGACATAGTCTCCTAATTTGGGTCCGACAGGCAGAAGCATCAGATTCACTTCTTTACGCGCGCCGAATACATCGATGATCGCCGACATATTATCGATGCTGATTATTCTCGAAGGGATTGCAAGGCACATGGTTTTGTCTATACTTTCACTGCGTCATGGTATTTCCCGCGGAAATGAGCGTATAACCGTTTTTTCCGGCGCAGCAGATGTATTTTATCACATTCCGCCGATGCCGGGCAACAATTGATATTTTGTAACTACTCAGGCAGGTTGCGTAGCGTAGTCGCAATAAGATGCCGGATTAGAGGAAGTCGCCCTTCTTGATGATGATGCCGAGCTTGACCTTGGACGCAATGTGGACTATTATAGCTATAGTATGAAATCCATGCATTTATTTAATTCCTGGCATACATCAGCTCCCATCATCTGTCTTATTCTTTTTATCGCCTCCCCTTCCATCGCCGAGGAAGCTTACTCCACGTCCGGTCGTCTGGACCTGCGGGGTGTTGCGGCGCAAAAGAGCGACAGCGTGAAGGAAGAACCGGGGTTGACGGGAAGGATCAAGATAGACATACCTCAGTACGAATGGCGGTTCCACTCCTGGGTCGAAGGCGGATGGGACGGGGCCGTGACGCGTCCCGCGCGGGACAAGATGCTTTTCAAGAACTACGATGAAGTATACCAGAGCAACACGCCCTATTTAGAAATCAAGGAATTGTCCCTCTCGCACACGGCGGATAACCTTGATGTACGTGTCGGCATCCAGCGTTTTGCCTGGGGCAGGCTTGACGAGTACCCGTCGAACGACCTCCTGAATCCCTGGGACTACACGCAGTTCCTCAGGAAGCCGCTCGAAGACCGGAAGATCGGCGTGCCGTCGGTCTCGGCGAACGTGAATAAAAGAGACTGGACTTTTGACGCGGCCTGGGTCCCGGTCTTCGTCCCCTATCACCTCCCCCTCCCGAATGAACGCTGGTCAGGCATGGCAGGAGCGGCGGCGCTTTCACAGGTCCCGAATGCCAAGCTCGTCCCGGCAGAACCGGACCCGCCGCAGCGGACCCTTGGGAACAGCGGCATCGCCCTGCGTGCCCGACATGCCGGAGAGGCGGAGTGGGCGCTCACTATTTTTCACGGCTTTGATCCGAAGCCGGTTTTCAGGACAACCGCGCTCGTAATCGATCCCCAGCCGAATAGTGTTCTGATCGACCCCGGATACGCGCCGGCGTTTCACAAGATCACATCATTCGGCGTGGATGCGGCAGTGGTAACGGGGGGCTGGAGTCTCCGGGCCGAGGCGGCATATATACTTAATCGCTACTATAATATCCGTAGCGAACTCTGGGGCTATCCGACTTTCCTCGCGCCCGGCGTATATCCCCTGAACCCCATCGAGCGCAAGAGCGACGAGCTTGACTATGGGATCGGCGCCGATTACCGGCTCTTTGAGGACGGTCTCCTGACTATGCAAGCCCAGCAGACGATCATCATCCATCGGCCCGACACATTATATGAACGCAAAGCGGAGACCATTCTGTGGGCGAACCTTAAGGCAGGCTGGATGAACCAGAAGGTGGAGACGAACCTGAGCGTGGCTTACAATCCCGAGCACGGGGCCGCCATGACCAAGGCAAACGCCTGGTATGTGTTCACGGATTCGTGGAAGGCCGGGGTCGTTGCGCTCGATCTGAACGGACCGCCGCAGTCCATTTTTGGAAGGTATGCGCGCAATGATCAGGTTGACGCGGAACTGGTGTATTCCTGGTAAGGAGAACCGGTTGACAGCGGGAAGTAAGCGCTCGGAACTATAGACTGCCTTCACCGTTTTATCATTATGAGGAAACGATCAACGACCATCGGATTGAATGACGTGTTTTTCCCCTTCATCAGCACCGATACAATGAGTTCCAGCGGCTTCGGCTCCTGATAGGACCTTCTGCTCCTCATGGCATCAAAGACGTCGGCAACGCTGATCAACTGGCTTACAATGTTCGGGGTCCAGCCGCCCCTGATCGAAGGATATCCGTTCCCGTCGAACTTCTGGTGATGTTCCAATGCCGCGAGGACCGATAACTTAGGGATTCCCTCAATACCCATCAGATAGCGCGCGCCTTTCTCCGTATGGGTCTCAATGACCCTCCGTTCTTCCGGGGTGAGCATCCCCGGCTTGCTCAGGATCTCGTCCGGGATGAATATCTTTCCGATGTCGTGCAAGAGCGATGCGACGCCGATCTTATGCAAATGTTCCCCTTTGAAACCCAGGTTCTCCGCAAGGCTCATGGTCAGAATGCAAACGTTCGTGACATGGGTAAACGTATATTCATTCACGGACTTGAGTGACGCAAGGAGACTCAAGGGGTTGATCTCCTGTCGAAAACCCCTGATAAAGCCCTTGACCATGTCGTCCACGCTGCGGACATCGATCTTCTTGTGCCGCTTTGCCCTCAGATAAATATCTTTTAGGCGATCGAGCTCCTCTGCCGTCAGCGAGAGTAACTCCTGCAACACCTCGTGAGGCGCATCGGCAGTAGATGCCTCCGAGGAATTCCACAAGGCATCGGACCCGGCGGAGGATTGCCGTTCATCGGATTTCTTGATCCTGAGTTCCACCTTGCCGAGCTTAATGAACGATGTCGACCTGACCGAGAGGGTATCCGATGAGGCGAGTGCTTGAATAAGGGACTGCAATTCCTCTCTCGGAAGTCCCACGCCAAAGCTGATCCGTTCGATGGCCTGCTTTTTCAGGATCCTGATGAAGTTCGTTACATACGACGCGGAGCCTGTCGCCGCCAGCTGCCGGTTGTCCGCGACGAGGTCGTTGCCGATAATGAGCAGCGTGAGCTCCGGTTTGTGTTGGAGGATTTCAGCGAGGACCGCATGCGCTTTTTCGACATACTGCGCAACCTGGGGGTGGGTCGGTGAATAGAGACTCGTGTTCGTAACGGCAGCGGTGAGCTGCGAGATTACCCGCGACAGACCTTCATGAATATCATAGTCGGCCATGTTCCCTCACATGCTGGATTGCGGTGAACGCTTACCCGTGAGCGGGATGCGGCTACCGCTTCTCCATGGGCCGGCCGCATATCCGGCGAATCGTGTCGTTGTTGAGCTTCTCGCCGATACTGATGAGCCCGGCAAGCTTCGCCCGCGGATAGCGGGCGAGCGACATATAGATAGTTTCCTTCATATGCATAAGACTCTGCGGATAGAGCGACCAGGTGGCGCGAGCGAGCGTCTCCAACTCGGGGATCGCCCGAGGGTCTCCAATGTTCCCGAGCACCCTGATGAACTCCTCATTCTCCGCATAGTCCGTCTCAAAAAGGATGACCCGTTTGATCTTCGACAGGACGTCCTCGGTAACGTTCGTTATACGATATTGTCCCGCCAAGACAGCGGCTTGAAAGGCAAAGTCCGGGTCCTTGTCATGGATCGCATCCCGAAGCTGATGCAATGCCCCCGGATCTTTGAATTTCAAGAGTATGCTGAGCGCCTCGAGCTTCACCATCGGGTCCTGATGCCGCAGCAACGGTTTTACCTGAGGGCTCGATGAAGCGTTGCCCGCACGTCCAATAAACATAAGCAGATTCCGGACAGTGCCCGCCCGCGGGTCCCGCAATCTCTTGTGTGCTTCGCGCACGGCCGGGTCCCCGAAAAGACACAACAGATTAAAGAGAACACGCCTGCCGCCAACCGCTTCGTCCCCGCAGAAAATATCCATAAGACCCGGTATCGTATCCGTTCCGAGGGCCTGTATCAATCCGGAAGCCTCTTGTCCCTTTTCCCGCATCCAGCGGTCGAATGCGTTCAGCGCCATTACAATGAATTCCGGATCGGAAAAAAACTTTCTCGCTTCATCGGCGCAGTCCCGGATGCCTTGTATAGGTTTGTCCGCCGAATGACGTCGAAGCGTTTCCAAAATGCGCCAAAGCAGCTCAAAATTGCCGGTCTCGAGGAATTGGGGCATGAGGGCAAGGATTTTTTGAGAGAACTCCCTATAATCCTCCTCATCGATATTCTCTTCCAAAAAAGCGAGCAGCGCCCGCCCGATCTGAAAGTCGAGGTGCTCGTCCTCCAGCGACTTGACATGCTCCTCCAGCGGGAACTGTTCAACCGCGCCGGACGGACCCTCCGACAAATGCCTGAGCATCGTTTGATAGTCATCGCTCACATACTCTTCGTACTTTTCACGGTCAAACAGCTTTTGCATATGTTCCGCCTGAAACGTGACGTCTACGAATCCCTTCGCCGGTTTCGTGTTGTTATCGCGTTGCGCTCCCGCCGTGGCGTCCGTATGCGCCTGGGCAAGCTTGCCCACAAGACCCGCAAGCGTCGGCGATATCTCCCGCCCCTCGGCGCTTGCCTGACCCAGCATCTCAATCACCATATCGTCCGTGAAGCCCCCGATCACCGCATCCGCCTCAGCAGGAGCCCCTGTTCGCGCCGCTATGTTTTTGAAGGCAACGGACAGAAACTGCTTCCTGAGCTCCGGGTGAAGCTCCTTCAAAAGAGAATTCATGTTTGCCAGCGTCTTCGATTGCTCCTCGGTCAGTTGCTTTTTTTCCGCCGCTCCGCGCACATACGTTGAAATGACCTGGTCATAACTTTCTACCGCCGATTTCGCATCCAGCTTTCGTTCATTGAGAAGCCGCGCGAGTTCGGAAGGGCTTATCCGCTCCGCGTCCTTCACCGATACGCCCTGACCCGGTCCGGCGAGGGTGCCCGCCGAGAGGTGCGTTACAAAATCCTGCCACATATTGCCGTCAGACTGCTCATCTCCCCCGGCCTTGGCGGAGACTTTGAAAATCTCCTGTTCCTCGGTGACATGAAGGCTGTTGTAATCGACGGACTGGATCCTGATATGGGTGATACCGGCCTCGGCCATGGTCCTGGTGATGCCTCCCGAAGCCCTGATCTCTTCCGGCCTGGTCGTGAGGACCCGATGAAACCCCACGAGTTCATCCTTTTCCAGGCCGCTGAGGAATGTGACCGTAGCGATCTCCTGCTGGTTCATGGAAAGCGCAAAATCCCGATACACGGGGTTCTTTCGATCAAGGTAGTCCTGGCCGACCAGGAGGGTGTCCTTGGCCACACCAAGGGTCATTTCCGTCCGGATCTCGAACAATTGCTGGAGGATCAGGTACGCACGCTCAATGCTCTTCGTGATCTGGACATGGCCGGGCGGATATATTCCCACATTTTTTCGGGAAATATTGAGCTCGATAACCGCTTCGGACAAGAGGCGCATATCAAGCGCGATTTCACGCTCTGCGCTCCGGGGCGGCAATGGCTGAGTGTCTTCTTTTTTTTCCTGCGGACCACTCATATGATTTTCTCGGTATATTATATACATTTCAATTGTTTTTTTCATTAATTATAATGGTCTCGCAAGCACTTCAAACCGGTCGACCTGAGCATGAGGAACCGGATGGATATCTCAACATATCGTCAGCGCGGGATTATTCCCCGTAGCGGGACGGAATAAAGCATAACCAGGGACAATGTCCCTTAAGCAGCCGATAGGGCTTTGCGCAAAACCCCTCGTTCCCCATGCTATAATAACAATATGGCGCCGGCGCCTGTTTGACCATGACCCTTGTTTAAAACGAATTCTTTGAGGGCAAGCATGCTGTTCAGGGTATTTGATAAAAAGGAACTGAAAACATTGTTCACCGCGCTCGCGGCGGAGAACTCGATTGTCGGCCCCCTGCAAACAGGCCTTGACCGGAACGGCATGCCCCTCTATGCCTTTGGACCGGTATCTGATTTTCTTCAGCTCTCATTAAACTATTCCACAACCAGGCTGCCGGCGAAGCGATACTTCCTGCCGTACCGGGAAGACCTTGCCACCTTCACGCTGGAGGGCGATGACTGGCGGAAGAACGTCGCTTACAACATCGACCGCCCCGCTGTCTTTTTCGGACTCCATGCCTGCGATATCAACGCGCTGAACAAACTCGACAAAGTGCTGATGGGCAGTGTTTACCCCATGCCCTATTACGCGGCCAAGCGAAAGAACATGTTCATCATCGGCCTCGGTTGTGATCCTCAGCCCTTCTGCTTCTGCCGCTCCATGGGGGCGGATACCGTGACGCACGGTTTCGATATGTTCCTGACTGATATCGGAGAACGCTATTTTGCGGAGCTCGGCTCGGCAACGGCATATAATTTTCTCCAGCGCATAGAAACGCGGGCGCCCGTGGAGGCGGACCATATACAGTACATGAAAGTCGTGGCTGAAAAGAACAGGAAGTTCATTGCCCATGTGGACACCACCGACCTGACCAAGATCCTGGACATGGAGTTCCAGGCCCCGGTCTGGAAGGAGTGGGGCGAGAAATGCCTTGCCTGCGGGACCTGCGCGAACGTCTGCCCCACCTGTTACTGTTACGGAGTAGAGGAAACAGTGAATATCGATCTCAAGGGGGCGCGGAAGACCAAGACCCTTTATTCCTGCAACATTATTGACTTTGCCGAGGTTGCCGGCGGCCATAACTTCAGACTTGACCGGTCAACCCGGCTTAAATACCGCTACTATCACAAACACCGGGGCTTTGTCGAGGCGTACGAAGAGGCGCTCTGTGTGGGCTGCGGCCGGTGCGGCGAGGCCTGTCTCGCCGACATCACGGTCCCGGAAGTCATCGCCAGCGTCCGGGGAGAGGAGCTTTGAAGTGAATGCTCAGCTCAAATTCATAGACATCACGACTAACGCCCCGCAAGGTCGTTTACGCAGACACGACCTCGGCATGTTCGAATATTCCTACAAGGCCGAGGTCACCAGCGTGCACCGGCTTACGCAGATGGAAAATCTGTACCGGATCAGGATCATCGACCCCGAGGAGAGGCGGCGTTTTTCATTCACGGCAGGCCAGTTCCTCATGCTGGAACTGCCGGGCATTGGTGAAGCGCCTTTTTCAATCTCCTCTTCTCCAGGCAGTCATGGCGACGTCGAGCTCTGCATCCGCAAGGCCGGGAATCTCACTCGTTTCCTTTCAAAAGCGGGCCGCGGTATGCGTGTGGGCATTCGGGGGCCCTTCGGCGCCGGCTTTCCCATGGAAGGAATGCACGATCAGAACATCCTGTTGATCGCCGGCGGGCTGGGGCTCGCGCCGCTCCGGGCGCCCATCGCCTATGTGCAGGAGAACCGGAGCCTCTTCAAACAGGTAGACATCATCTACGGCGCGAAAGACCCTTCGCAGCTGCTCTTTACCTTCCAATATGACCTGTGGCGCAAGGACGACATCGGGATGACGATCATCGTCGAGAAACCCGATGCCGCCTGGAAAGGCCCGGTGGGGCTCATCACGAAGGTCCTGGAACAGAAGGCCGCGGAATGGGACGACTCCTTCGCGAGTAACTCCAACGCTATCGTCTGCGGACCGCCGGTGATGTTCAAATTCGTATGCAACATGCTCACCGGCTTCGGACTCCCCATGCAGAAAATGTTCGTCTCACTGGAACGCCGCATGCACTGCGGCATGGGCAAATGCTGCCGCTGTAATGTGGGATCAACCTATACCTGCCTTTCCGGACCGGTGTTCGATTACTGGAGCGTTATGAATCTGAAAGAGGCGATCTGATGGAAGCGCAAAATATAGATGCCGGGACCTATCTCGGCGTGCCGCTTACGCGGCCCAAGGCGGCGTTCTTCGAGCTCTCGTCGTGTGAAGGCTGTCAGCTCCAGGTCTTGAACAACGAGGCCTCGCTCCTTGACTTCCTCTCCCTTGTTTCGGTGGTGAACTTTCGGGAGGCCATGACTGAGAAGTCGGACAACTATGACATCGCTTTCGTGGAAGGGAGCGTCACCCGCGCGGACGAAATCGAGCGCATCAAAACAATCAGGAAGAACGCGAAGGTGCTCGTGGCCTTTGGCTCCTGCGCCTGCTTCGGAGGCGTGAATCAGCTCAAGAACCGCTTCAACGATCCGGCTTGGGTGAAAAGGCAGGTCTACGGGAACCATGCGATCGATACGAACGATGTCGCACAGCCGCTCGAGGCCTTCGTTGCCGTGGACCTGAATATCTTCGGTTGCCCAATAAAAAAAGAGGAGGTCGAGAAGATCGTCACGAACCTCGCCCTCGGCAAGGCCATCGTGCACCCGAAATATCCCGTCTGCATGGAATGCAAGGCAAACGAAAATGTCTGCCTCTTCGACCTCGGTGAGCCCTGCCTGGGGCCGATCACACGCGCAGGTTGCGACTCCTGGTGTCCGAACAGCCGGTTCGGCTGCTGGGGCTGCCGCGGGCCCGCCGAGGACGCGAATATGGAGCGGATGAAGGAGATCATGAAGAAGTTCGGATTTTCGGAAGAGGCCATGCTCGACCGGCTGGAGTGCTTCGGGGGCTTCGCGCCGCATGCGGATGCGTTAAGAAAGACGATGTCATTGATCAGATGATTTTGACAGGCTAACGGGATTAAAATATGATCAAAATAAAACCGATTAAAGAACGTCTTGGTCCTGTCAATCCTGTTGTCCCGTCAAAAAAGGAATTCCCATGAAAACCACCCGCACCATCGACATCCACCATATCACCCGGGTGGAAGGCCACGGCAACATCAAGATCAGGATCCGGGACGGGAAGCTCGAGGAGGCCCGCTGGGAAGTGGTCGAGACCCCTCGGTTCTTCGAGGCGATGCTGGTAGGCAAAAAATGGGAGAATGCGCCCTGGATCAGCGGCAGGATCTGCGGCATCTGCTCGATCGGCCATACCCTCGCGAGCATCCGTGCCATCGAGAACGCCTTCGGCATCATCCCGACCGGGCAGACAAGAACGCTTCGCCTCCTTCTTAAACACATGGAAACGCTCCAGAGCCATATTCTTCATCTTTATTTTCTCGCGGCCCCCGACTTTCTGAATGTCGGGAGCGTATTCCCCCTTATCAATTCACATCCCGAAATTGTGCAACGAGCCGCTCGAATGAAACAGCTCGCGAACGACCTCTGCGACTGCGTGGGCGGCAGGCGCATGCACCCCACCAGGACCGTCGTCGGCGGCTTCACCATGGCGCCGAATAAGAAAGAGCTCGCGCAATTCAGAACGCGGCTGAAGGACGCCGCGGACGATCTCCAGAAGACCGCTGAACTCTTCCGCTCCTTTGTGGTCCCTGATTTTACGAGAGAAACGGAATTCGTCTCGCTCAAGGGCGAGGACAGCTATCCCTTCATCGGCGGAGACCTGATATCCTCTGACGGGGTTAGGAAGCCGGAACATGAGTATAAGGCCATGACGAACGAATATATCGTAGAGCAGTCGACCTCCAAGTGGAGCCGGCTGTCCCGTCAGTCCTTTGCCGTGGGCGCCCTCGCCCGCGTGAACAATAACTTTGAGTTCCTCCATCCCGCGGCAAAAGAAATTGCGGCGAGCTTCGGCCTCAAACCCGTGAACCACAACCCTTACATGAACAACATCGCCCAGCTGGTCGAATGCGCGCATGTGATCAGGGAGTCCCTAAGCCTCATCGACGAACTCACCGGCTCGACCTGGCAGGAGCCGCGACAACCCGTAACCCCGAAGAGCGGCGTCGGTGTCGGCGCCGTGGAAGTGCCCCGAGGCATTCTCTACCACTCCTATGAGTTCGATGAAGACGGCAGGATCAAGTATTGCGACTGTGTAATCCCCACCAGCCAGAACCACGCAAATATTCAGCACGACCTTCAGGAACTGGCGGCAACATCCGCATCAAACGTCACACAGGACCGGGACCTCGAGCTCCTCGCCCAGATGCTTGTACGGTCCTACGATCCCTGCATCTCCTGCTCTGTTCATTAGCCAAAACCGTCTTTTTTCTTGACAACGACAAATCTGGATGTTAAATTAAACGCCTCGTTACGGTATACGGTAGCTTTTGGGGCTGTAGCTCAGCTGGGAGAGCACAAGGCTGGCAGTCTTGGGGTCAGGGGTTCGATCCCCCTCAGCTCCACCAAGAATATAAGAAAAGGCTGGTCATCATTGACCGGTCTTTTTTATTGCGTGGAGGGGGATCGAACCAAGGGAGTTTGAGGGAAGGATTCCCTCATGATTTAGGGGAGTACACGAGGGGACCGGTCCCCTTGTGAAGCGAAGCGCGTAAGATTCCCCCTCAGCTCCACCAAGAAAAGATAAAAGGGTTGACCGAGAGGTCAGCACCTTGACAGGAAAACCACTCAATGCTATAAATTGTAAATTGGCCAGACATGATGTCAAGGTGGCTGATGCTTATCATCCCATCCGCCACAAACCTCGCGTTTCCCCACGATTCGCGAGGTTTTTTCGTTTGCTGAACCTCAACCTCGATATGTACTTCATAATTTCAAATTCCTAAATTCCTTATCCGACCCGCTCTTGACAATATCCGCCAGAACTTCTTTGATTCGCTTCGGACCGATGGTCTTTGCAGCTTCTTCAAGAATGTCCTCCGTCTCGAATGTCTCTATCCCCCGCTTCCCCGCCTCCGCCAGAATATCCTCATCATCCGTTGCGAGGACCATGCTTCTTTCCTGCGCCACCGCGATGCAGGCGCGGTCGGTATCGCTGAACTTCCTCGGCAGGCCTGCGATGATCTCGTATTCCTTTTCCGTGAGGTCGTAGATCATCCCGGTCTTTCCCTCGGCGAGGGATACTGCCAGCGCCTTCTGTGGAGCGGGCCGAAACGAAGAGTGAAAACGTTGCTCGGTTTCTTCCGGTGGTTCGGCAAAGAGCGGTCCGCGATGCTCGAATACGTCTCAAGCGACATGTGGGTGCCCTATATCTCAAGGTGATCAAGAACAAAGGGAACATGACGGACAATCAGGTAGTAAAGCTCAAGGATCTTCTTCGGCATAAGCTTCGTTCCGTGAAAGGGTATTTGCTGCGCGAAGATTTTCAGCGGTTCTGGCAGTTTCGGTATATCGGGTGTGCGGAAAAGTTTCTTGATGCTTGGATCAAACGGACAATGTACTCAAAACTTGAGCCGATGAAGAAAATGGCGGGGACACTTCGCAACCACAAGGATCTCATATTGAACTGGTTTCACGCCGAAGGGAAGGTCTCTAATGTGCAACAGGCTCCTCATACTTTATTACCCGAACAATTCCTTCCTGAAATATTCGATGGTCCTTGAGAGCCCATCGGTCACGGAGACCTTTGGCTTCCATCCGAGCTTTTCGCCTGCCAGCGAAATATCCGGCTGACGTTGCGTGGGATCATCGGAGGGAAGGGCCTTTTTGGTGATTTTTGACTTCGAACCGGTCATGGCAATGATCTTCTTCGCGAGTTCCAGGATCGTGTACTCCTCGGGGTTCCCGATGTTCACCGGGCCAATGAAGTTCTCGCTGTTCATCAGTCGCGCCATTCCGTCGATGAGGTCATCCACATAGCAAAAGGAGCGCGTCTGGGAACCTTCGCCGTAGACCGTGATGTCCTCGCCTTTGAGCGCCTGGACAATGAAGTTGCTCACCACGCGGCCGTCATCCGCCAGCATGCGGGGACCATACGTGTTGAAGATGCGCATGATCCTGATGTCCACGCGGTTCTGGCGATGGTAGTCCATCATCAGCGTTTCAGCGGCGCGCTTGCCCTCATCGTAGCAGCTCCGGATGCCGATGGGGTTCACATTACCCCAGTAGCCCTCTTTTTGCGGGTGCACCGCGGGGTCGCCGTACACTTCCGACGTAGACGCCAGGAGTATTCTGGCATTGACCCGCTTTGCGATGCCGAGCATGTTGAGCGTGCCGAGGATATTGGTCTTGATGGTCTTGACCGGATTGTACTGATAGTGTACAGGCGAGGCCGGACATGCCAGATGATAGATCCTGTCCACCTCCAGGAGAATGGGGAGCACAATGTCGTGCCGCACCAGCTCGAAAGCGGGATTTTGCAGAAACCCGGAAACGTTTGTCTTTCTGCCGGTAAAGAAATTGTCCAGGCAGAGCACTTCATGCCCGTCTTTCAAGAGTCGTTCGCACAGGTGAGATCCTAAAAAACCCGCGCCGCCGGTCACCAGTATTCTCATGTAGTCTCCTTAAAGATCGCAGAGAGCATAGAGGACAGCGCAAAGCAACGTGCATGGAATAAAATCCTTACCCTCTGCCCTCCGCGCTCTGCCTTCTGCGCTCTGCCCTCCGCGCTCTGCGCTATGCCCAATGCCCAATGCTGTCGTTACGTTCTTCCGATGCTGTAATAGGTGAACCCCATTTTTCGCAGCTCTGCCTGATTATAGATGTTCCTGCCGTCGAAAATGAGCGGTTTTTTCAAGAGCTTTAGTATTTTCTGGAAATCCGGGGTCCGGAATTCGCTCCATTCGGTCACGACCGCAAGCGCATCCGCGCCTCTCAGCATTTCATAGTTGTCATCACTGAATTGGACCCTCTTCTTGAAGATTCCGCGCGCTTCGTTCATTGCCACCGGGTCATGCGCCTTTACAATTGCGCCGGCACGGAGAAGACGATTGATGATGACCACGGAAGGCGCCTCGCGCATATCATCTGTTCGAGGCTTGAACGAAAGGCCCCAGACAGCGATCGTTTTGCCCGTTAGGGGCTTTGTGCTCTTTGCCGTTGCGCCTTTTTTTGCGCCCTTCCGGGTAAAGTGCGCAATGATCATGTTCGACAACACTGTCTTCTGTTGTTCGTTCACCGCCTCAACGGCTTTCAGGACCTTCGCATCCACGCCGTACTCCTGCGCGGTCCGGGCCAGGGCCTTCACGTCTTTGGGGAAACACGACCCGCCGTATCCCACACCAGGGAACAGAAACTCGAAGCCGATGCGTCGGTCATAACCCATGCCCTTGCGTACATTGTCGATGTCGGCGCCCATGTTCGAGCAGATATTCGCCATTTCATTTATAAATGATATCTTGGTCGCCAGCATGGCATTCGACGCGTATTTCGTCATTTCCGCGCTCCTGATGTCCATGACAAGCGTGCGGTCTCCTTTGCGAACAAAGGGGGCATACAGCTCCTGCATGATTTCACCGGCCCGCGCGCTCTCCGCGCCGACCACTACACGGTCAGGCTTCATGAAGTCTTCGATGGCGGCCCCTTCTTTCAGAAATTCGGGATTGGACACCACATCAAATTTGAAACGGGTCTGGCCTGACACGGCGGCTTTGACCTTATAAGCCGTACCGACAGGCACCGTGCTTTTATTGACGATGACCTTGTAGCCGTTCATGAATTTGCCGATCCGCCTGGCGGCGCCGAGCACATAGTTAAGGTCCGCGGAGCCGTCTTCCCCCGGAGGCGTGCCTACGGCAATGAAAATGATGTCTGAGCCTTTCACTGCCCTGGACATGTCAGTGGTAAAGCTCAATCGGCCATGGGCCACGTTGCGCCTGATGAGCTCTTCCAGGCCCGGTTCGTAGATGGGCACCATCCCGGAATTGAGCGCCGCGATCTTTTTTTTGTCGATGTCCATGCAGATAATGTCGTTGCCGCTCTCGGCGAAACAGGTGCCGGTCACCAGGCCGACATAACCTGTTCCGATTATTGAAATCTTCATAACGTACCTTCTTTCATTCTGTTCTTCTTGTGTAGTTCTGATCGATCCATTTCCTGTACTCTCCACTTCTGATGCTGTTTATCCATTCGGTGTTTTTGAGGTACCAGGTAATTGTATCCTTCAACCCGTTTTCAAAATCATGCCGTTGTGTCCACCCGAGTTCACGCTTGATCTTTTCGCAGTTGATCGCATAGCGACGGTCATGACCTGGCCGGTCGCCTACAAAAGTGATGAGCTCGCTATAACCGGATATTCTCTCCACCCGCTGGTTTTCCTTTATCGGATAGAGTTTTTCCAGCACAGCGCAGATCTTATTCACAATCTCGATATTCTGTTTTTCACACTCACCGCCTATATTATACGTCTCACCCGCTTTCCCTCTATTCAAAATCATCCAAATGGCCTCGCAGTGGTCCTCAACATAGAGCCAGTCGCGGACGTTCTTGCCGTCTCCATACACCGGCAGAGGTTTTCCCTCGAGGGCGTTCAGGATAACGAGCGGTATCAGTTTCTCGGGGAAATGATAGGGGCCGTAATTGTTCGAACAGTTCGAGATGGTGACCGGAAGTCCATAGGTGTGAAAATACGCCCTCACGAGGTGGTCCGAGGCGGCCTTGGACGCTGAGTAAGGACTCCGCGGGTCATAAGGCGTTGTTTCAAAGAAATAACCCGTATCTCCCAGCGAGCCGTAGACCTCATCGGTGCTGATATGGTGGAACCGTACGTCCGTTCTCCCCTTCCAGAGGTGGCGCGCGGTCTCAAGGAGGCTGAAGGTGCCGTTGATATTCGTTTCGACGAAGTCCCTGGGTCCGAAAATTGAGCGGTCAACGTGGCTTTCGGCCGCAAAATGGACAATGATATTTACGTTGAACTTCTCCACAACCTTTCCGACCTTATCGTAATCCCTGATATCGCCCCGCTCAAAATAATATTTCCCGCCACCGAACTTCTTTTCCACCTCGGTCAGATTCATCAGGTTCCCGGCATACGTCAGCTTGTCATAATTGACGAGCGTTCCGCTAAAATCCGTCTTATCAAAAACGTATCGAATAAAATTGGACCCGATGAAGCCCGCGCCGCCGGTCACCAGGATGTTCGCTGATGCCGGAGCCGGAGCTGCCTTCGCTTTTATAGTGCAAGCGTTATTCATGAAAGGATGTATTCTCCAGTAAAAATAATTTTACTGATTCTTCCCAGGAGGGGATATCAATATTTAAACGGTCCGCGAGCCTCCTGTTGCTCATGGCTGAAAACTTCGGGCGATTTGCGGGGAGCTTGAACGTCTCCATGGTCACGGGCCTGATGAATTTATTCACTCCGACCGCGCTCAAGATCACCCTGGCCCATTCATACCGGGAGCAGAAACCGCTGTTCGTCAGATGATACCGTCCGGTCAACCCCTGTTCGAGCGCCTTGAGTGTAACATCGACCACCGTATCGGTATGGGTCGGCGCCGAAAACTCATCGCAGGCGATCTTCAGGTATTCGCTGTTTTTCGCCCATTCAATAAGTTTGTAAATGAAATTCTGTTTCCCGGCGCCGAAAACCCAACTCAGCCTCAGGACCAGGCAACGGTCCAGCTCTTTGAGAACATGCTCTTCGCCGGAGAGTTTGCTTTTACCGTATTCGTTCAGCGGATTCACCGGGTCGTCCTCGGCGTACAAGCCGCTCTCCTTGAGCCCGTCGAAGACATAGTCCGACCCGAAATGGACGAGCATGGCGTTCTGTTTTGCGGCAGCCTGAGCGAGATTTTTCGGTCCTGTTGCGTTTACCGCGAATGCCGTGTCCTTGTCCTGTTCAGCCTTATCAACGAGGTTGTAGGCGGCGCAATTGATGATAACGTCGGGCTTCAGTGTCGCAACGACACCGGCAACGATTTTCTGGTCCGTGATATCGAGCTGGGCCTCATCAGGAGCGTTGAAGTCCGACGACCGCTCCTTAAAGCGCTTGATGAACGCCTGGGCCAGCTGTCCATTCTTTCCTGTTATCAGATATTTCATGACGCTCGCTTAAATCCTGAAATTATTATCCGCGTCCCGGAGGGCCGGATGAATTTTGTCTTTGCCCGACAGGACCGGGTCCCTGAGCGGCCAGGCAATGTTGATGTCCAGGTCGTTCCAGATGATCCCCCGGTCGTCCGCGGGCGAGTACTCATCCGTGCACTTATACAGCACTTCCGCGGTGTCGCTCAGGACTTGAAACCCGTGCGCAAATCCCGGCGGGACAAAAAGCATCAGTCTGTTCTCTTCAGTGAGTTCCACGCCGACCCATTTCCCATACCGCGGGGAGCCCTTGCGGATGTCCACGGCAACGTCATATATACCGCCTTTCAGACACATAACCAGCTTGCCCTGCGCCCTGGGGGTCTTCTGGTAATGCAGCCCCCTGAGCACCCCCTTTGCCGATTTTGAATAGTTGTCCTGTACGAGGTGTTCCACGATGCCCCCTCGCGCGAAATCCGAGTGCTTATACAGTTCAAAGAAAAAACCCCGGTTATCGCCGAACACCTGGGGCTGGACAAGCACAAGGCCGGGTATCTCAAGTTGTGTAAACTCAAAAGGCATTCGGCGCCCCTTGCTCGGCCACCATCGTGAGATAAGCGCCGTACGCGTTCTTTTTGTGGCACTCGGCCGCCTTGAGCAGCTTCCCCTTATCGATGTATCCCAGTGTGTATGCGATTTCCTCGATGCAGGCCATCTTGAGCCCCTGCCTTCTTTCGATGGTGGCGATGAACTCACCCGCCTCGAGCAGGCTTTCATGCGTCCCCGTATCAAGCCACGCATAGCCCCTTCCCAGGAGTTCAACACGGAGCTTGTTCTTTTCGAGATAGGCATTAATAACATCGGCAATCTCGAGTTCTCCCCGCCCTGACGGTTTGACGCTCCTGGCGATCCGGGCCGCGTCGTTGTCACAGAAGTACAGGCCCGTCACCGCATACTTCGATTTCGGCTGTTTTGGTTTCTCTTCAACGGAAAGCACCTTCCCCTGCCTGTCGAACTCCACGATGCCATACCGTTCGGGGTCCTTTACATAATAGCCGAACACCGTGGCGCCGCCTGACGAATTCACGTCACTCACCGCCTTGCAAAGCAGCTCCGTGAGGCCGTGTCCAAAAAAGATATTATCTCCCAGCACGAGGCAAACAGTGTCGTTGCCGATAAAGTCTTCACCGATGATGAATGCCTCAGCGAGGCCATTCGGCTGCAACTGTTCCTTGTACGAAAAGCGCAGTCCAAGGTCGGAGCCGTCGCCGAAAATATCCTTAAACCTCGGCAAGTCAATGGGCGTCGAAATGATCAAAATGTCCCGTATGCCCGCAAGCATGAGGATTGAAAGCGGATAATAAATCATGGGCTTGTCGTAGATCGGGAGAAGCTGTTTACAGACGCCCCGGGTGAGAGGATAGAGCCGTGTCCCGCTGCCGCCTGCCAGGATAATGCCTTTCATGGGTCCGCTCCTTTGCTATGTACCTTGTAATATTCTTTGTTTCAATTCTTCAGGTTTAACGGTGGCCGTGCCTACAACTCCGACCACGAGCCCCGCCGCATGGTTCGCGATCCCGGCGGCATCCACCATGCTTGCTCCCGCCGCCATGGCGAGCGTGAGCGTACTGATGACCGTATCTCCGGCGCCGGTGACATCGAAAACCTCGCGCGCAACGGTCGGGATGTGGGTCACCGTGCCGATGCGCTCAAAGAGGCTCATCCCCTGTTCCCCTCGGGTGATCAGCACGGCATCGCACTTCAGCCGCTTGAGCAGAAGCTTGCCCGCCTTGAGCAGAGACCGTTCATTGTCGATCTCTATTTTTGAGCCGATCGAGGCCTCCTGGACATTCGGGGTAAGGATGGTAACGCCGCTGTACATGCCGAAGTGGCTTACTTTGGGGTCCACGGCCACAATCACCTTGTGTTTTTTCGCCAGCCTGACGATGTCCCGCACGAGACCAATAGTGACCACGCCTTTGCAGTAATCCGAGAGCACAATGGCATCAAGTCCCTCGCTCAGCCGCTTTCCCACGTAATCAAATATCCTGCGATGGGTGTCCCGCTCGATCCGTTCCTTTGTCTCGCGGTCGAACCTGACAACCTGCTGGCTGTGCGCTATGACGCGTGTCTTGATCGTTGTAGGCCTTGCCGAATCAATGATGAGGCCTTCGGTGCGGATACCCTGTTCATGCAGCAGATGAAGAAGCTGTTTGCCGGCTTCATCCTGGCCGATCACACCGCAGACGCTCACGAGGCCGCCGAGTGAGTGGATGTTGTTCACCACATTCGTTGCGCCGCCCAGGAGCAAACTTTCCCGCGTGACATTCACAACGGGCACCGGCGCCTCGGGCGATATGCGGGAAACCTTTCCCCAGATGTAATGGTCGAGGACGATGTCTCCGACAACAAGGACCCGGGCAACTGAAAAACGATCTATATATGTTGTCAGGCGCTTGCTGTCTTTTTTAGAGATCATATAGTTTGTCTTTTCCCTATTCACTCGTGATACGCCCGGCAGGAATGGGCCCGAGGGATACCGTGTTCTTTAGTAACTACTCAGGATAATATCGGAAAAGACGTATTAACCGCAAAGAACGCAAGGAACTCAAAGAAAAAGCTTGAACCTTGAATTTTAAATATTAAATTCTCTCTGCGTTCCTTGCGTTCTCTGCGGTTAACCGGTTTTGACCTGAGCAGTTACGTTCTTTAAGAATATTTTCCCAGGACCCTTCCAACAGCCTTGAAAACCTCATCCACCGTGATGTCCGCCATGCATGCGCGGGTATCAAGGGGACAGTCTTTTTTTTCACAAGGAACGCAGGCGAGTTCCCTCCTGATGACCTGGTGTCCCCTGCCTATTGGTCCGGTGCGTCGGGGGTCGGTTGGACCGAAAAGCCCTACAACAGGCGTCTGCACTGCGGTTGAGAGATGCAACGGACCGGTGTCGGCGCTCACCAGGCAGTTGCATCGGGCCAGCAATGCGGCGGAATCCGAAATAGAAAGCTCCCCCGCGGCGGAAACGGCCTTGTTTTTCATGCCTGCCATAACGCGCCCGACCAGTTCCCGGTCCTCGTTTCCGCCCACAAATACAACCTGTGCCCCGAGTTCATCGATCAGCCGGTCAGCCAGCGCCGAAAACCGCTCGGGAAACCAGTTGCGTGCCGGTCGTGCCGCGCCCACGCCGCAGTTCAAAGCAATAAGCGGTCCGCTGTGAATATTCCGCTCCGCAAGGTAGCGATCGATATTCTGACGCGCATCAGACTTGACTGGAAGCTCGATGCTGTCAACAGGACCGTCAATGCCCAGCGGCCGCAGCGTTTCAATGAAATTTTCCACTGCATGAAGCCGTCGAGCTCCGGCCCTGAATCCCTTGTGTTTATGATATACAAGGACATGTCGCGCGCCGGACAACCACCGAAGCGCCATAGAGCGCATGGACGGCTGCATATCAATAAAAAGGTCATAGCGCTCGTCCCTGAGCCGCATTCCGAAGCCGATAAAGTCCGGCAAATGCTTTTTAAAATTCGATTTATCGAATGCCAGGACACGGTCCGCGACAGGCGTTCCCTGAATGAGCGGTTCTAATCCGGGAGAAACCACGACGGTGACATGCGATGAGGGAAACTTCTTTCGTAATGCCTTCAAAGCCGGAAGCGTATGGAGCAGGTCTCCGATCGCCCCAGGTTTGAAAAAAAGCGCTTTTTGTATTTCCATTTTCGAGGCATTATATGTTAATGCCCTGAATTTGTAAAGATATTTTTGGGAATCAGCTGCGCAAAGCGCACTACAACGGTATGTATGAGGCGCATCATGGACAGCTTGATGCTGATCGTTTATAAATATACTTGAAATCAGAGGGAAGAATGGGTAGTATTGATAAGCCTGAGCTGATGGATTGTCACGAAAAATCAGAATGCGGGCCTGGCCCAGTCCTGTACGTAAATATTTATTGTATTCAAGAAAGGATGGATTTACCTATGGCTACTCCGACAGTTGACATGGACGTTTGTATCGGGTGCGGACTTTGCTCGGATCTCTGCCCCAGGGTTTTCGAACTCAGGGACGACAAGGCATGGGTCGCCAATCCGACGGCCTGCGATACCTGCGATTGTCAGCAGGCCGTTGACAGCTGTCCCGTCTCGGCAATATCCTTGAAATAATAATCACAACAAATTGCATCCTCTTCGAGGGGCGGTCATGCCCCCCTTCTTTCTTTTGCAGCGCCAATGCCTCGTCCCCTGCCTCACCGTGTTGCATAGTGAAAAGTTTGCGCGTTGAAATTCCTCAATAAATCCATCAGCAATTCCGCAACAAAATATTATCTGCCATAGAAATCCGTTAGTTATGCCCCATCTGCGCCCTTAAGCAAATTCGCATTCAAAAAAAGCTTGACTTTTCCCCTGCAATCTTATATATAAATAAAT
>Ga0315281_10001623_pt1 | contig 33382 bp, 26 predicted proteins | sample YL17G07_0_MG_FD_204540 | JGI IMG/M metagenome (GOLD analysis project Ga0315281, IMG submission 204540) | Sediment microbial communities from Yellowstone Lake, YNP, Wyoming, USA - YL17G07_0 | ecosystem: Environmental > Aquatic > Freshwater > Lake > Sediment | place: USA: Wyoming | collected...
CGTCGAGGGCCGGCGCCAACCCCGCGACTTCGACCCGGAAGTTTTCCCCACCGCGTGCGACTGCGAGCTCGACCCGGCGGACCTGGTCGAGAGAAGCCTGGCCGCCCCCGACCTGAGGGCCTTCCTGGAGGATCAGGCGCCGCCCTTCCCTGAGTACCGCGGCCTTCGCGAGAAGCTGGCGGAGTTTAGAGCCATCGCCGCGCGGGGCGGCTGGCCGCGGGTCCCGGACGGCCCGGCGCTCAAGCCTGGAGTGAAGGACGGGCGCGTGGCCGCAGTCCGCAACCGCCTGAGCGCCACGGGAGAATGGCCCGGCGACGGCCCCGCGGGCGACCCCGGATACGACGAAACGCTGGTGGCCGCGGTCAAACGGTTCCAGCGACACCACGGTCTCGACGCGGACGGCGTCGTCGGCCCGGCCACGCTCGCGGCCATGAACGTACCCGTCGAGCGGCGCGTCGTCCAACTCATCGTCAACATGGAGAGCTGGCGCTGGGTGGGGCGCGATCACGGCGACCGCTGGCTCACGGTCAATATTCCGAGCTTCGAGCTGGCGGCCGTGCATGACGGCAAGGTCGACCTGTCCATGCGGGTCATTGTCGGCGACGAGTTCCACATGACACCCGTTTTCGGAGACCGGGTCAGGTACGTCGAGGTCAACCCCTACTGGGAAGTTCCCCTCAGCATCGCCAAGAAAGAATTTCTGCCCAAACTCCGGGAAGATCCGGCGTTCTTGAAGAAGCAGAGCATCCGGATGTTCGCCGGCTGGGACGACAGCGCGGACGAAGTCGACTCCGCGGCCGTCAACTGGGCCAAGGTCGAGCCCGACGACATGGGCCGCTGGCGGATCCGCCAGGATCCGGGGCCGGCCAACGCCCTGGGGACCCTGGCCTTCATCTTTCCGAACGCTTATCACGTCTATCTCCACGATACGCCGGCGCAGAGCCTGTTCGGGCTGCCGAAACGGGCCTTCAGTCATGGCTGCATCCGGGTCGCCAAGGCCATGGATCTGGCCATCTATGTCCTGGGCGGGACGGACGGGGATTGGACCGAGGAGAAACTCCTCGCCCTGATCGCGGAAGGCGCGAACCGGATCGTTCATCTCGATCCGACCCTGCCCGTCTACATCCTCTACAACACGGCCGTCGTCGACCCGGAGAGCCATGAGATATTTTTTTACAATGACCTATACGGGCGGGACACGCTGCTCGAGAAAGCGATCTTCTGATATGAGCGCCGGGAAACGACTAGAGGCGAAGGGGACGAGAGGCGCGGCCATGAAGGCGCTGACGATATTCGTGCTGGCCGTGACCTTACTTGTCGCGTCCGCCGCCGCCCAAACGGAGATCACGACTCCTCCGCCGGAACGGTCGTTGTCTTTCTACAACACCCATAATGAGGAGCACTTGACCGTCATCTATAAGCGGGGCAACAATTATGTCCAGGAGGGCCTGGACAACATCAAGCACATCCTGCGGGACCCCCTGACCGGCGAAGAATTTCCCATCGACCCCGCCCTGCTCGACTTTCTCTTTGAACTTCTCCATAAGGTCGGCTTCCGGGGAGAGGTTCATATCGTATGCGGATACCGTTGCGTCGAGACGAACACGCTCCTCCACAATCAGTCGAGCAGCGTCGTCCTCGGCAGCCAGCACACCAAGGGACGCGCCCTGGATTTCCGCCTGCCGGGGGTCGACATGAAGAAGGTCTGGGAAACCGCCAGGTCCATGAAGCGGGGCGGGACCGGCTACTATAAGGCCTCCAATTTCGTGCACATCGACACCGGGCCCGTCAGGTTCTGGTAAGAGCCCCGGGAAGCCCTTGCGCGGGACGCGGGGCTGCATTAGGATGAATCCTTACGCCGCGAGGTTCGCGGACCCATCCTTCGAGGAGGTTTCTCATGGGGCGCAAATTCCGGATTTCCAATGGCTTCGTCACCGTCGTTATTTTTCTCTGCTTGGCCGTTTCCGCCGCCACGGCCGCCGCGCCGGCCAGGCACGTGCCGACGATCGAGGAGCTCATGAACCTGAAGTCGGCCGGCGGAGCGCGTATCTCTCCCGACGGGACAAAGGTCGCCTATACGGTCACGGAGACCGATTTCGACCAGGACGCCTACGTCACGCAGATATGGCTGGCCGATGTCGCCACGGGGCAGTGTTTTCAATTGACCCGCGGCAAAAAGTCCTCGTCCGGACCCGACTGGTCGCCCGACGGCCGCTGGCTCGCCTTTACCTCGAGCCGGGCCGACGACAAGTCCCAGATCTTCGTCATCAACGTGGGCGGCGGCGAGGCGATCCAGATCACCAAAGGCGAGACGGGGGTCAACGGTTTGGCCTGGTCTCCCGACGGCAAGATGATCGCCTTCACGGCGACGGACCCGGAAGCCAAGGAATTGAAGGACCGGAAGGATTATTATGCAGACTACGAAGTCGTACGCGAAGAATACCGGTTTACGCACCTCTGGACCGTGGACGTGGCCGAAGCCCTGAAAGCGCCCCAGGCGGGACGCCGCCGCACCTCCGGCAAGGATTGGACGGTCAACGGTTTCGCCTGGTCCCCCGGCGGGACAAAGATCGCCTTCAGCGCCACGGTCAATTCCGACCTCATCAACGGCGGCACGGCCGACATCTACGTCCTCGACCTGGCGGACGGAGATTCGGTCCGGAGGCTGGTTTCCTTGCCCGGCCCAGACTCCGCGCCGCAGTGGTCGCCCGACGGTCGCACGATCCTGTTCTCGAGCACTCTCGGAAAACCGGATTACTTCGCCCGGAACGGCCGGCTGGCCGTCGTCCCGGCCGAGGGCGGCGCGCCGAAATCCCTGAGCGACGCCTTCGACGAGAGCCCGTACGGCGCGGTCTGGAACGCGGACGGCATCTATTTCTCCGCCGCCCAGAAAACGGCCGGCCACGTCTTCAGGCTCGACCCGGTTTCGCTCAAGATCGCCCGGATCACCGCACCCGATGAGGCCATGATCTCCGGGTTGTCCCTCTCCCGCGACGGCAGGCGGATGGCCTTCGTGGCCTCGTCTCCCACGGCGCTCGGCGAAGTGTGCGTCTCGGAATTCCCCTTCAAGCCGCGGTCCCTGACCCGAATGACGGAGCAGGCCGAGGCCTTCATCCTGGGGACGCGGGAGGTCATCAGCTGGAAGAGCAAGGATGGCACTCTGATCGAGGGCGTGCTGATCAAGCCGGTCGATTTCGATGCCGCGAAAAAGTACGCCCTTCTCTGCGTCATCCACGGCGGGCCGACAGGCACCGACCGGCCCGCGCTCCTCTCGCCCGATGCCCGCTACTACCCCTCCGACATCTGGGCCGCCCGCGGCGCCCTCATCCTCAAGGTCAATTACCGCGGCAGCGCGGGCTACGGGGAGAAATTCCGGATGCTCAACCACAGGAACCTCGGCGTCGGGGACGCCTGGGACGTCCTGTCGGGGGTGGATTTTCTAGTCAAGAAGGGCTGGGTGGACCCGGCCCGCGTCGGCTGCATGGGCTGGAGCCAGGGCGGCTACATCTCGGCCTTCCTCACGACGTCCACACGGGTTTTCAAGGCCATCTCCGTGGGCGCCGGCATCTCCAATTGGGCCACGTACTATTACAACACGGACATTACGACGTTCACCATCAACTATCTGGGCGCCGACCCGGCCATGGACCCGCAGATCTACCTCAAGACGTCGCCCATGACGTACATCAAGAACGCGGCGACGCCGACGCTCATCCAGCACGGCGAGAACGACCGGCGCGTCCCCATTCCCAACGCCTACGAACTGCGGCAGGGGCTCACAGATCGTGGCGTCCCGGTCGAGATGGTCGTCTATAAGGGTTTCGGGCACGGCATCAGCAAGCCCAAGGCCATGAGGGCCGTGATGCAGCACAACCTGGCCTGGTTCGGCCACTACATTTTCGGCGACCCGAAGCCCGACCTCGCCGCGCTTCCGCTTCCGGCGAAAACAGGCGACAAGACCGGGGACGCGGCCGTAAAGAAAGAGAAATAAGGCGCGGCGGGAAAAAGTCCGGGCCGTGCTGCCTTTCCTGAAAAAGATCTACGGGACAAAATAGGCCTCTCCCCCGGTTGACAGGTCTCAAATTCCGAGCGTAAGATGCGGAGGGAGAGTTTTATCTTTCATGAGAATGGCCGTCTTCTCATTCAGGAACATCCGGGCCAAGGCGACCCTCCTGATCCTTGTTCTGCTCGCCGCCACAACGTTCGTGTCCTACATCATCATGGTCCGGGTCATGAAAAGTCATGTCACCGACAGGATTATCCGGACGGCGGAATCCCTCGGCCGGAGCATCGCCCCGCCCGCGGGCTTCCTCATCGGCGCCCAGGACCTGCTCGGCCTCGATTACATGGTGTATCAGATCAAGAACACGAATTCCGATATCAAGAGTATCGGAATACTCGGCCCGGACAGAGACATCATCGTCCATAGCGACGTCAAAGAGCGCGGCCGGAAGATGGACCAGGCGGAGGGAGAAGTCCTCAAGAGAACCGGGGACGGGACTATTATCCGCAGGATTTCCGCCGGTTCCGGCAGTCTCATCGAGGTCGAGAGTCCGATCGTGTTCATGAAGAAGGGCCTCGGTTCCGTGGTGCTCAGCGTCGACTGGTCCGTGTTGTCATCAGCCCAGGACACGGCCCGGCGCAGGCTCATCGGCTTATTCGCCATCATCCTGGTCGTGGGCATGGTCAGCGGCGTCCTGTTGTCGTCGAGTCTGACGAGGCCGATCAAGGAGCTCTCGGCCGGTGTCGAGGAACTCAAACGCGGGGGAAAGAGCAAGCCGCTTCGGATCTTCTCCAAGGACGAGCTCGGCCGGCTGACAATGAGTTTCAACGAGATGTCGGAGCTCATCACCAACCAGCGGGACCGGTTGGCCCGGAACGCCCAAGAGCTCGAAGAAGCCTATGTCTCGACCGTCCGGGTCGTGGCCGCGGCCATCGATGCGCGCGACTCCTATACGCACGGTCATTCCACCCGGGTTTCTGACCTGGCCATCGCCCTGGCCAAGGAGCTCGGGGGGAGCGGGCAGGAACTGGAAGACATCGAAATCGCCTGCCTTTTCCACGACGTCGGCAAGATCAAGATCCCGGACGCCATCCTCCACAAGACGGGCCGGCTCAATCCCGCCGAGTGGAAGGAGATGCAAAGACACCCCGAGTACGGCGCCGAGATCCTGGGCAAAGCGCCCTCCCTGCGCAGGTTCATTCCCGCCGTGAGGCACCATCATGAGTGGTATGACGGGAGCGGCTATCCCGACGGCCTAAGGGGAGAGGCGATCCCGCGGCCGGCCGCGATCATCTCTCTGGCCGATGCTTATGACGCCATGACGTCCGACAGGCCCTACCGGAAGGCCATGACGGAAGAGAAGGCCTTGACCACGATCCGAGAGTCTTCGGGAAAGCAATTCAGCCCGGAGCTGGCCTCGATCTTCCTGGAGATCGTGCGGAGGCAGAACGCGGCCGGCGGTGTCGCGGCGCCCGCGGGATAAGGTCATGGCCAAGGCCCTCTTGAAGACAATCCTCGTCGCCGGCGCCATCGCCAGCCTCTTTTTTTTGGCCTGCTGCTCGGCTAATACGACCCTCATCAAACAGACGTCGGCTGAATCGGGACGATGGTTGGCCGGCGGCGATTTCCAGAAAGCCCTCGATCTCTACAAAGCGGCCAGCAAAAGGCACCCGCGCGACGGGGAACTGGCGGGAAATTACGTTCGAACGATCGAAGAAATCAAGCAGGCGGCTGATCAGGCTTTGGGCCGGCGCGATTATGCCCGGGCCGGGAGTATTTATCGCCTCCTCTTGGATAATTACGCGGATTTCGGCGGATTGGCGGCGAAGATCAAGTTCAAGAAGCCCTTTCTCGAGACATTGCTGAAATATTGCCAAGTGGCCCTCGTCGACAGCCAGGCCCGACAGGCGATGAAGGCCGGAAACTATGGCAAAGCTCTCGATACCTACCAGACCGCCCTCAAAGATCACCTCGGGGACGCCGTTTGGTCGGCCAGGTATGTGGCGATCATCGATGAGGTCAAGGCCGCCGCAGACAAAGCCCTTGGCGTCAATGATTTCGCCCAGGCCGGCAGGGTCTATGTCCTTCTGCTCAAGAACTTCCCGTCATTCGGCGAGCGCCAGCCGGCCGTCGCTTTCGGCAAGACGGACCTGGCGGAAGGGGTCGCGGTCTGCCGGGACGGCTTGACCAAAGCGGGTCTGGAGGAATATCGAAAGGGAAACCTGGCTAGGGCCATTGCCGTCTGGGAGGATTTGCTGGCCTTCGACCCCGACAACGCCGAGATCAAGAATGCCGTGGACACCGCCAGGACTCAACTGAACAAGATCATCAAGAAATAATTGACGGGGCGAAAGCCAGGGGCGGGAACCGTATCACCCGGAGGAGTTACTCGGGACACTTCCGGTCGATGGCCGCGGCGTCGTTCGTCTCGTCGAGGTATTCGTGGACGAATTCCGGGGCAATGCAGGGGGTCACCTTGCGGCGCGCGATGCGGTGGACGTTGAGGAGGTTGCGGGCGGAAATATTGTCCGTCGTGGTGTTTTTGCCGCTGGTGCCGCAGGCCAGCATCAGCGAGGGCCGGAGGCGGTTATAGGTGCCGCCCAGGGCCCCCTGGGAGGCGGGTGTGTTGACGAGGATCCTCCCCGCGTTCATGACCGAGGCGAAATACTCGATGCGCTCCTCGTTCCGGGAGAAAATGCTGGCCGTGTGCCCCAGCCCGCCGTGACGGTTGATCTGCCGGCAAAGCTCGATGGCCCCCTCGAAATCGTCGGCCACGTAGAAGGCCAGGATGGGGGCGAGGATTTCCAGGGAGAGCGGCGACGACAGGCCGACCACATCGAGCGGCGCGATGAGCACGCTGGTGTCGTCCGGAACGTCGATGCCGGCCATGCGGGCGATCTTGGCCGCGGGCTGGCCGATGACCTCGGTCCGCATGACCTTTCGCTCCCGACTGAAGGCCACGGGTTCGAGTCGCCGGATTTCCTCTTTGTCAAGAAAATGGGCTTTCCGCTTCTTGAATTCCTGGACGATATCATCGGCGTTGACCCGGTTGGCCACGATCGCCTGCTCGCTGGCGCAGACGGTTCCGTAGTCGAAAGTTTTGGAGAGCACGATTTGCTCGACGGCGAACGGGACGTCCGCGCTCTTGCCGATGTAGACGGGGACGTTCCCGGGGCCGATCCCGATCGAGGGATTTCCGCTCCGCGCGGCGGCCTTGACCAGCTCGACCGATCCCGTGGCCAGGATCATGGCCGTCTTCTTGTGGGCCATCATCTCCAACGCCTCTTCCCTCGTCGACCGCATGATCCACTGGATGCCGTGTTCCGGGGCCCCGGCGCGCCTCGCCGCCTCGGCGCAAATCCGGGCGGCCTCGACGGAGCAGCGGGCGGCGGCGCCGTGGGGGCGGATGATGATCGGATTCCGGGACTTCACCGCGGCCAGGATCTTGAACAGGACGGTCGAGGTCGGATTGGTGATCGGCGTGATGGCGAAAATAGGGCCGAGCGGCTCCGCCACCTCGACGACCTCCTGCGCTTTGTCTTCGGCGATGACGCCGACGGTTTTTAAGTTCCGGATGTCGAGGAAGACGTAGCGGGTGGCGATGACGTTCTTGATGACCTTGTCTTCCCACCTGCCGAGCTGGGTTTCCTGCCGGGCGAGCTTGGCCAGGCTGACGCGGTTGTTGAACCCCGCGAGGTAGATCGCTTCGACGATGCGGTCGGTCTGGGCCTGATCGAGGGCGCGGAAGGCGTCGTCCGCCAAGGCGGCGTTGTCCATGACCCGTTCAATATCGAGGCCTGGGGTTCGGTATCCGACGTCCATCATGCGCCTCGAGCGGGCGCCCCCGCTGGCGGCTTACTTGCCCACCTTCACCATGTCCACGCCGCAGGTGCACTTGCCTTCGCGGCGGGACATCATCTGGCAGGGACACGACTGGCCGCAATTGCAGGCGAATATTTCGTCGCCGGCCTTGAGGACGGTCTTGCCATTCTCGACCGGCGCCAGCGCGGCGGCCGCGGCGACGACGAACAGGACTCCAAGGGCCCAAGCCACGCTTTTCTTCATCTCATTTCCTCCCGGGAACATCCCGTTTCAAGGAACCGGCTTTCTAGCATTATAGCATGCCAACGAGGCCGGTTTAAGGGGGTTCCTGTCAAATATTCATGGAAATTCCGGAATTCCTGGAGGCCCTCGGGTTGGCGGCCAGCGCCGACGAGATGACCATGAATTTGCGGTTTCCGAACGGCTCCCGGGAGGACGTGAAAATTGCGGCCGTCCGCTACAAGAATCTCAGCGAAGTGTTTGACGGCGCGAACGGCTTCGCGACGCCGGAGGGCTGGGCCGGACCCCCCGGCATGAGGGCCCTTTGGCTCAAGCGACGCCACGAAGCGTATTGGTTCCAATATCTCCCGGACCGTCGCACGATGTACGCACAGATAAATCAATCTTTCGAGGATCCGGAAAGTCCCTACAATGCCAAGCGGAATCGCTTTGGAGAATTTCTCGACGGGCTTTTCGCGGCCATCGAGTCAAACCGCGTCGACCGCCTCGTCCGCGACCTGCGCCATAACCCGGGGGGCGAGGAACCGATCCGGCAGCCGCTCGTCCATCACATCATCCGGTCGGAGCGAATCAACACGCCCGGGCGCCTCTTCGTGATCACCGGCCGGTTGACGGAATCCGCCCCCGTCGCCTGGGCCGCCAAGATCGAGGGGGAAACCATGGCCCTGTTCGCCGGCGAGGAAACCGCGTCTGCGCTCATGGGCATGGCCATCCGGGACGGCTTCATCAAGGACGATACCCGGACGCTCGGGGAATTCTACAACCTGAAGTCCTTCGCCAACTTCTCTCCGAAGAAGAGCGCCGTCGCGCTCAAGAACTTATTGACGATGAGCTCGGCCTTCCTCGGGTCGGACATGAACGCCGCCTCACCCGGAAACGAAGAGAACATGTACCCGACGCCGAATTGGGTAAAATTCGCGCTCGACCTGCCGATGGACGACGCCAAGGAGAACGGCAGGCAGTGGGATTATTTCACGGCCGGCGTCGTCCTGCTGGGCGATATCCTGGACAAGTCCGTCCCCGGCGGGTTGGAGCGATACGCCGATAAGGCGCTCTTCAAACCCCTGGGGATCACAAGATACCAGTGGCAATATACGCCCCAAAAAGTCGTCAACACCGCGGGCGGGTTGCAGATGTCATCTCTGGACAACGCCAAGTTCGGTCAGCTTTATAAAAACGGCGGCCTATGGAACGGCGCGCCCGTTCTGCCGAAACAGTGGGTCGAGAAGTCATTTCAAAAATACCTGGAGATCCCGAATAATGAAAACGCCTTTTACGGGCTCTTGTTCTGGACCCTGACCTACAAGGTGAACGGCCATCCGTACGAGACGTTCTATTGCACGGGAAACGGGGGCAACAAGATCTTCGTCTTTATCGATCAGCCTCTCGTCATCGTCATCACCGCCACCGCCTACGGCAAGCCCTATATGCATCCCCGGGTCGACAAGATGATGGAGGGGTACATCCTCCCCGCCGTCCTCAGGTAGGGCATGCCCAATCGGCCCGCCGCTTGACATCGATCGCCGGGCAGTGATATAGTTTTCCTATAAATACGATAAGTTTGCTAGATTCAAAGGGATCGCCACCCGCTTGACCCCCAAATGCCGGCGTCGTTTTCGGCGTTGAAGGACAATGGCCGCCCTCCGGCGGGATCACCCAGGTGCACTGGCAGCTGCGGAGGTCTTGATGGTTTCCGCTCGCCCTGATATGCGGGTGGAACCCGTCCAACCGCTGACTCAACGGAAAAGGAGCGTGTCGCCATGATCGGTCAGACTCTCGGCCATTATCGTCTCATCGAGAAGATCGGCGCCGGCGGGATGGGCGTCGTCTACCGGGCCAGGGATGAACGCCTGGAAAGGGACGTCGCCCTTAAAGTCCTGCCCGCCGGGGCCCTGGCGGACGAGGAATCAAAAAAGCGCTTCCGCCGGGAAGCTATGGCTCTCTCCAAGCTCAACCACCCTAACATCGCCACGATCCATGATTTCAACACGGACAGGGACGTGGACTTCCTGGCGATGGAATACATTTCCGGAATCACGCTGAGGGAGAAGGCCCTGGGCGGAGCGTTGCCCGAGGCGGAAGTTGTCGCGCTGGGAAAGCAGGCGGCGGAAGCGTTGGAAGCGGCCCATGAGCAGGGCATCATCCACCGGGATCTCAAGCCCGGCAATATCATGGTGACGCCGAAGGGCCTGCTCAAGGTGCTGGACTTTGGCCTGGCCAAGCTCTTCCAGCCCTCCGGAGCGGTGGACCGGACGTTGACTCTCACCGGCTCGCAGGGTTTGACGGGCACCCTCCCCTACATGGCGCCCGAGCAACTGGACGGCCGCGAGGTCGACGCCCGCACCGACATCCATGCCCTGGGGGCCATCCTCCACGAGCTGGTCACGGGGGAAAAACCGTTTCCCCAGGAGACCCCCACAGAGATCATGCGGGCCATCCTCGACCATCCGCCGGAACTCCCCCGGTCCCTGGGCGCTCCCATCTCCGAGGGGCTGGAGCGGATCATCTCGAAGTGTCTGGAGAAAGACCCGGCCGACCGTTACGCGTCGGCCAAGGAGCTGATCGCTGATCTCGACCGGCTCGAAGCCGGTGACCTGTCGGCGCTCGTCGCCGGCCGGCCCCGGCGCCGGGCCCGGCGAACCCTGTGGCAAAGACCGTTGCCGGTCGGTCTCTTGGCCCTCGCCCTGGCAGGCCTCTCGTTCGCCCTCAACATCGGTGGAGTGAGAGGGCTCCTGGCAGGCCGGGCGAGAGCTCCACAGGTGCAGTCCCTGGCGGTCCTCCCCCTGGAGAACCTTTCCCATGATCCCGAGCAGGAATATTTCGCCGAAGGAATCACGGATGCCCTCATCACGGAATTGGGGCAGATCAACGCCCTGCGGGTGAGATCGCTGACATCCGTCGTCCAGTACAAGAAAACGCAGAAGTCCCTGCCGCAGATCGCCAAGGAGCTGAATGTCGACATGGTTGTCGAAGGCTCCGCCCTGAGGGCGGGAGACAAGGTGCGAATCACCGCCAGGCTGATTAATCCGGCCGAGGACCGGCAGCTTTGGGTCAAGAGCTACGAGCGCGACTTCGGCGGCTTGCTGGTCCTGCAGAACGAGATCGCCCAGGACGTCACGAGGCAGATCGGGATCAGACTCGGCGAGGAGGAGCGTATCCAATTGGCCAAAAGACGGGTCGTGGACCCCAAGGCCCTAGAGGCCTATCTCAAGGGGGTTTATTCGGGCAAGAATGAATATTTCGAGCAAGCGATCAAACTCGACCCGAATTTCGCCCTGGCGTACACGAAGTTGGCCAACGGCTATTTTTTCAACGGCCTCTTCGGCGATCTCCCGCCCCGGGAGGCCTTTTTCAAGATGAAGCAGGCGGCCCTGGCGAGCCTGGAGAAGGATGAGACCCTCGGAGAGGCCCACAGCTATCTGGCGCTGGCCTGGCTCCATTACGATTTGAACTGGCCGAAGGCCGAGAAAGAATTCAAACGGGCCCTCGAGCTCAACCCCAGCCTCGCCTACACGCACCATCTCTATGCGCATTACCTGATGGCGATGGACAGGATGAAAGAGTCCATGGCCGAGGTCAAGCTGTCCGCCGAGCTCGACCCCTTCGCCAACGAAATGACTCTCTGCTTCGGCTGGCACTGTCTCGGCACGGCCGATTATGATGACGCGATCGAACACGCCCGCAGGGGCCTCCAGATGGACCCCACGAATGCGTGGGCCGGGGTCATCCTGGGCTGGGCGTACGAGCAGAAATCCATGATGAAAGAGGCCATCGCGGAGTTCCAGAAGGCCCTTGGCCAATGGAAGGACAACTCTCTTCCCCTGGCCGCGCTCGGTCACGCCTACGGAATTTCCGGCCAAAAGAAGGAAGCCCAGAGGGTGCTGGATAAACTTCTCGAAATGTCGAAGGTGAAATATGTTCCGGCCTTCGACATCGCCGCCGTTTATATCGGCCTGGGAGAGAAGGATCAGGCCTTTGCGTGGCTCGATAAGGCCTTCGAGGAACGGTCGGGCTTTTTGATCTATATCAAATGCGACCGGCGGTTTGACGGGCTGCGGTCCGACCCCCGGTACGCGGCCCTGCTCAAACGTATAGGCCTGCCGCCCGGCGCGATGAAGGACGCGATTCACGCCAGTCCCGCCAAAAAGGGCATGACCCCCATGGATGCCTCACCGATGAAGTGAGCGTTAGGGAATTCTTTTTAGCCCCCGATTCGGTTATAATAGAGGGAAATCTCTGCCATAATATTGATGGAGGAAACCATGAAGCGTTTTGGCCTGACACTCAGTGTTGTCCTGGTCCTAGCACTCGTCCTGGCTCTCCCTTCCGCGTCTCTCGCCCAGGGGGCCAAGGTCCCGGCGAGCCTCAAAGCCAGTGTGACGCAAAGACTGGGAACGGATTGCGATGTCACCATCGACTACAGCCGGCCGGGCGTCAAGGGACGGAAGATATGGGGCGCCTTGGTGCCTTACGGCATGAGTCCCGGGGACAAATATTCCAAGGACAAACCCTATCCCTGGAGGGCCGGCGCCAACCAGAACACCACCATCGAATTCAAGAAGAACGTCCTCGTCGAAGGCAAGCCCCTTCCGACCGGAAAGTACGGCCTCCATATGATCCCCGGGGAAAAAGAATGGGTCATCATCTTCAGCAAGAACAACGCCGCCTGGGGAAGCTTCACCTACAACCAGGACGAGGATGCCCTCCGCGTCACGGTCACGCCCATGAAGGCGCCCCACGAGGAGTGGTTGATGTTCGGGTTCGATGACCTGGCCGGCGCGTCGGCGACCGCCTACCTCCACTGGGAACAGGTGAAAGTCCCCTTCAAGATCCAGGTGGCGCAATAACCGGCGGCCGGGATTCCCGGAACGGCTTTCCTAAGGCCCAGATGTGTCGCGGCCGATGAACGGGACTATCTTAAAAAAGCTCATGACGATTGCCGTGGCAATGGCCCTGTTCCCCAACATCCATGTCCAGGCCCAGCCGGCCGGGATCGTCAGTTCCGCGGATTTGGACATCGCCCTTCACAAGCTCAACGTCCTCGGCACCGTCCTCTACGTGGCCGCTCATCCGGACGATGAGAACACGGCCGTCCTGTCCTATTTCTCGAAGGGACGAAAATTCCGGACGGCCTACCTGTCGCTCACGCGCGGCGAGGGCGGCCAGAACCTGATCGGCCCGGAGCAGGGCGCCGCAATCGGGATCATCCGGACCCAGGAGCTCCTGTCGGCCCGCCGGATCGACGGGGCCGAACAATATTTCACGCGGGCCGTCGATTTCGGCTACTCCAAAACAGCCGAGGAAACATTCGAGTTCTGGGGGAAGGAAAAGGTCCTGGCGGACATCGTCTGGGTGATCCGGAAATTCCGGCCCGACGTGATCATCACCCGATTCACCGCGGACAACGCCGGCGGGCACGGCCACCACAGGGCGTCCGCGATATTGGCCCAGGAGGCCTTTACGGCCGCCGCCGACCCGGACAGGTTCCCCGAACAACTGAAATATGTCTCGCCGTGGAAGGCCCGGAGGCTGTACTGGAATGGCTTTCCCCAGTCCAAGGACGAAACTCCCAACAGGCTTCGGCTCAACACGGGCGAATATAATCCCCTGCTTGGGAAATCCTATACCGAGATGGCCGCCGAGGGACGCTCCCAGCACAAGAGCCAGGGATTCGGCTCGGCCGGGCGGCGGGGGACCCAATATGAGTATTTCGAGCTTCTGGCCGGGGAGCCGGCGAAGGACGACCTTTTCGAGGGGATCGACGTCACCTGGGACCGTGTCCCCGGCGGGCACGAAGCGGGTCTCCTGCTGGCCGAGAGCTTGCGGTTGTTTGACCCGGAGCATCCCGCAAAATCCATCCCCGGCCTGCTGGCCGTTCATTACGAATTAGCCAGGCTGCCCGATGAAAATTGGGTCCGGCTAAAGAGAGAAGAGCTGGCCCGCGTCATCCAGGCCTGCGGCGGGATCTGGATGGAGGCCATGGCCGGCGATTTCGCGGCCGCGCCGGGAGACGAAATCCAGGTCAAAACGACGATCATCAACCGGTCCGACCAGCCCTTCACGGTCCACAGCCTGGGCTTCCCGAAAGTGGGGCCTGACGCGGTCCTCGACCGGACACTCAATAACAATGAGCCCGCCGTCATCGAAAATACGCTTCGTATCCCCAAGGATTTTCCGCTGTCCCAGCCCTATTGGCTGGACGCCGCGCACCAGGAAGGCCTCTTTTCGGTCGAGGACCAGAATCTCATCGGGCTCGCTGAAAACCCACCGGCGATCAGCGCCAGAATCAGCCTGGACGCCGACGGACATGTTCTGGAATACTCCATCCCCGTGGCGTTCCGCTGGACGGACCAGGTGAACGGCGAACTCCTGCGTCCCTTCGAGGTCCGGCCGCGCCTGACCATCCAGGTCGAAGACAAGGTCCATATCTTCGCCGGCGTGAATTCCAAAAAAATCAAACTCCGGCTGAAGAGCCACTCTCCGAATGTCGCCGGTCAGGTCCGGCTCAAAGGGCCGGAGGCATGGAAGATCAGCCCGGCCAGCCAGCCTTTTTCACTGACCGGCAAGTATGAAGAGGTCGAGGTCACCTTTGATTTGGCCCCGCCGAAAGTCGCCGGCGAGACTGACCTGACGGCGGAAGCCGACATTGGAGGCGAAAAGATCAGCCGGGAATTGGTCGAGATCTCCTATCCCCATATTCGCCGCCAGATCTATTTCCCGGACAGCCGGCTCAAGGTCGTCAAGCTCGATATTAAAACGGACGGGAAAAGAATCGGCTACATCATGGGGGCGGGGGATGAAGTCCCCAAGGCCCTCCAGAATCTCGGCTATGACGTCGTCGAGCTGAGCGACGAGATGCTCGAAAACGCGGACCTCTCCCCTTTCGACGCAATCATCACGGGTGTCCGGGCCTATAACACACGCAACGTCCTCAAACTCACGAAGGAGACGCTTCTCCAGTACGTCGACCGCGGCGGGACGCTCGTCGTCCAGTATAACGTGGCCTCCGCTTCGTTGGCCGACCGCATCGGGCCTTATCCCCTCACCCTCGGAAGGGACCGGGTGAGCGTCGAAAACGCGCCGGTGGTCTTTCTGATTCCCGGCCACCCGCTCCTGAACGTTCCCAACAAGATCACGCCTAAGGATTTCGAGGGCTGGATCCAGGAGCGGGGCCTGAATTTCGCTTCCCAATGGGACGACAAGTACGAGCCGGTCCTGGCTTGCCATGACCCCGGCGAACCGGATAAGAAGGGCGGCCTGCTCTACGCCCGTTATGGAAAGGGAATTTTCGTCTACACCGGCTACTCCTGGTTCCGGCAGCTGCCGGCGGGTGTCCCGGGCGCGTTTCGGATTTTTGCCAATATTATCTCGGCGGGGAAAACCACTGGAAAACCACCCAACGGAAATAAGTGAGGACGAGCGGGAGCGGCCTCCCTTCTTCTCGTCTTGGGGCGGCCTGTACGCCGCCGTCCTGCTGAATCTGGCGTTCCAGATCCTGGTCTTCTACATTTTCACCAAGGCTTTCAGGTAAATGACGGATCCGGCACGGCCTCTGCATCTTCCGCCCCTGGCCAATGACTATATCTATGACCACGGCAAGGTGCGCGCGTTCTATAACGGCGACTTTCGGGATCCCGCCGCTTTCGAGCGCCAAACCCAAAGTGTCCGGTCGCGCCAAATTGTCCGGGAAGACCTGGCCGCGGTCCTGACCGAACAAAACAGAAGCTACGGCTGCGGGCCCGAGACGCTGGGCGCGATCGAAAGAATCGTCCGGGATAAGGCCTGCGCGGTGGTCACGGGACAGCAGGTCGGGCTTTTTTCCGGCCCGCTCTACACGATCTATAAAGCGCTGACGGCGATCAAGCTCGCGGAAGCGCTCAGCCGTCGCGGTCTCGGAAGTTTCGTGCCTGTATTCTGGCTGGCTTCGGACGATCACGACCTGGCGGAGATCGACCATATCGCCCTCATGGACAAGGACAACCGGCTCCGGGAAATCCGATGCCAAACGCCTTCGCGCGAATCGAAGGTCCCCGTCTCGAATATCCCGCTGCCGCCGGACATCGCGGATTGCCTCGAACAGCTCAAGGACATGACCCTGGATACGGAATTCAAGGCGGACATCCTGTCCTCCCTGAGCGAGGCCTACGCGCCCGGCCGCTCCTATGTCGAAGCGTTCGGCCGCTGGATGACCCGCCTGTTCAGGTCCCGCGGGTTGATCCTTATCGACGCCGGCGATCCCCGCCTGAAGGAGATGGGGCGCGACGTCTTCTATCGCGAGATCGCCGGAGATTCCCCGTCGACACGGCAGGCCCTGGCCGCGTCGGAGCGGCTGCAGCAGGCCGGATACGAGGCGCAGATTCCCCTCCACTCGGGAATCCTCAACCAGTTTTACATGGAGCGGGAACGTCACGCTATTCAATGGAAAGACGGCGCCTTCGACGTCAAAGGCCTTCCAGCCATGGCCACGAAAGAAGACCTTCTCAGGCTGGCCAAGGAAAAGCCCTCCCTGTTCAGCCCGAATGTCCTTCTGCGTCCGCTCTATCAGGACGCCGTTTTGCCCACGGTCGCTTATGTCGGCGGTCCTTCCGAAATCGCCTATTTCGGCCAGCTGAAAGGCGTTTACGAAGCGTTCGGACTGCCGATGCCCGTAGTCTATCCGCGAAAGAGCCTGACCATCGTCGAAGGGAAAATCGATCACATCCTGAAGAAATATCATCTGAGCGTCCCGGACCTCTGGCGCAACGCGGCCGGGGCGATCGGGGACGTCACCAAGGAAGACATCCCCGATTCCGTAGGCCAGGCCCTGCTCCGTGTTCGCGACCACCTCGAGGGGGGCTATGCTTCCCTTAAGGCGGAGATCCTGGCCTTCGACCCCGGCCTGGCCGAATCCGTGGATCTCGCCAAGGGGAAAATGAACCAGCAATTGAACTTCCTGGAAAAGAAGGCTCGGCAAGCGGCCACGAAGCGGAACGACATCGCGGTCCGGCAGCTCCACAAGGCCGTCGACAACCTCTTTCCGAACCAGCGTCTTCAGGAAAGGGTCTTCAATATCGTGCCGTATTTGATAAAGTACGGCGACGCGTTCATGGATAAAATCGACCAGACCATCGATATCGATATCGTGGATCATCAGTTTCTGGTCCTGTGACGGATTTCGCCCGGCAAGGAGACTGCCATGGACTTGGATGCCTTAGCGTTTGGGGCCCACGCCGACGACGTCGAGCTCGGCTGCGGCGGCACGTTGGTCAAGCTGGCGGGCTTGGGCCATAAAACGGGGATCGTCGTTCTGACCCGGGGGGAGATGGCGACTCGGGGAAGCGCCGATACCCGGGCCCGGGAGTTTAAGAACGCCGCGAAGATCCTGGGTTTGGCGGCCCACCAAATGCTGGACATCCCCGACGGGCGGGTGGAGGGGACCTGGGAGAACAAGCTCAAGATCATCGGCGTCCTGCGCGCCCGCCGGCCGAAAATCGTCTTCGCGCCGTACTGGTTCGATCGCCACCCGGACCACGAGCAGACATCCCATCTCGTGCGGCAGGCGGCCTACCTGGCCGGGCTAAAGAAGCTGGAGACGGGCGAGCGGCCTTTCCGGCCCCACAAGGTCATTTATTACCAGACCCGGTTCGAGTTCACGCCCTCCTTTATCGTCGATATCTCCGAGGCGCACGAGCAAAAAATGAAGGCGGTCAGGGCCTATGAATCCCAATTCCACCGCCCGGGCCGGGCCGAATCCGGGGGGGAGGAAACGCTCATCGGCCGTCCCGAATTTCTGGACACTATCGTAACCCGGGCCCGGCACTACGGCGCGCATATCGGCGCGAAGTTCGGCGAGCCCTTTCTGGTCCGGGAGGCCATTCGGGTGGAGGACCCGGTCGGATTTTTCGGGCCCGAGTATCTGTGGACAATCCCATGAGGAGCGGCATGAAAATCGGGATCGTCTGCTACCCGACCCACGGCGGCAGCGGGGTCGTGGCCTCGGAATTGGCCATCGGCCTGGCGAAGAAGGGCCACGAGATCCACATCATCAGCTATGCCACGCCGTTTCGCCTGCGCACGTTTTACCGGAATATCTTCGTCCACGAGATCGAGGTCGCCACATATCCCCTGTTCAAATACCCCCCGTACGAGCTGAGCCTGGTCACCAAGCTTGTGGAAATCGCGGAGACCCGCGGCCTGGACGTCATCCATGCCCATTACGCGGTGCCGCACGCCGCCAGCGCCTACCTGGCCAAGCAGATCCTCAATTCCGAGCGCCTGAAAACGATCACGACCCTTCACGGCACGGATATCACCCTGGTCGGCGCCGACCCGTCCTTCCAGCGGGTCGTCAAATTCGCCATCGAAAAGTCCGACGGCGTGACGGCCGTCTCCCGCTACCTCATGCAGCGCACGGTCGAGGAATTCGACATCCGGCGCGAGATCCGGGTCATCCCCAACTTCATCGAAATCGCCCGGCCCGCCGAGAATCGCGACCTGTGCTCGAGGGAGGCGCTGGCGCCGCGGGGCGAGAAGATCCTGATGCACGCCTCCAATTTCCGCCCCGTGAAACGGATCGCGGACGTCGTGCGCATCTTCGCCCGGGTCCGCGAGCGCATCCCGGCCAAGCTCATCCTGATCGGCGACGGGCCGGAGCGGCTGTTCATCCAGCAGCTCGTCCGGGAACTGAAGCTCAATTCCGACGTCCAGTTCATGGGCGAACAGGACCAGCTCGAACCGCTCTTTCTCTGCGCCGATCTGTTCCTCCTTCCCAGCGAGCAGGAGAGTTTCGGGCTCACGGCCCTCGAGGCCATGAACTGCGGCGTCCCGGTGATCGCCACCGCGATCGGCGGCCTGCCCGAGGTCATCACGCACGGGGAGACAGGGTATCTGTTTCCCGTCGGCGACGTCGCGGACATGGCAGCCAGCGCCGTGGACCTTCTCGGCGACCCGGCCCGGCACGGGCTCTTCAAGGCGCAAGCCCGGAAACGCGCCGAGCAATTCTTCAACGCCGACCAGATCATTCCGCTCTATGAATCCTTCTATGAAGAAACCCTGAAATCATAGCCCATGCATTCCCTGGACTGGGTCGTCCTGAGTTCGTTCCTCCTGTTTGTGGCCGTCTACGGCGTTTGGAAAACCCGGGGCAAGAAGGACATGCACGGCTATTTTCTGGCTAATAAATCGACCCCCTGGTACGGCGTGACGATCTCCATCATGGCCACCCAGGCCAGCGCCATCACCTTCCTGTCCATGCCCGGCCAGGCCTACGTCGACGGCATGCGGTTTGTCCAGTTCTACTTCGGTTTGCCCATCGCCATGGTCATTCTCTCGATCACGGCCGTTCCCTTATTCCACAAACTCAAGGTGTACACGGCTTACGAGCTTCTGGAGCAGCGGTTCGACCTGAAGAACCGGGCTCTGGGGAGCCTCCTTTTCCTCATCCAGCGCGGGCTGGCCGCCGGGTTTACGATCCTGGCCCCGGCCCTGATCATCTCGGTCATCCTCGGTTGGGACTTCCGCCTGACGATTTTCATGATCGGCGGCCTGGTCATCCTCTACACAGCCGCGGGCGGCACGGAGGCCGTCAGTAAAACGCATCTCCTGCAGATGGCCATTGTGACCGTGGGAATGGGCGCGGCGTTTATCATGATCTTCCGCCGGCTGCCGCCCGACATTTCATTTTCGAGCGCCGTTCATCTGGCCGGAAAACTCGGCAAGCTGAATGTCGTCAATTTCGCGTTTCATTGGGCGGACCGCTACAATTTCTGGTCGGGTCTCATCGGCGGGGCCTTCGTGGCTTTGTCGTACTTCGGGACGGACCAGTCGCAGGTCCAGCGCTACCTCTCCGGACGGTCCGTCGCCCAAAGCCGGATGGGGCTCCTGGCCAACGGCGTGTTCAAGGTCCCCATGCAGTTCGTCATCCTCTTCATCGGCGCCATGATCTTCGTTTTTTATCAGTTCGTGACGCCGCCGCTTTTTTTCAATCCGGTCGAAACGGCCCATGTCAAGGCCAGCGCCTACGCGGGAGCGTATACGAAGCTCGAGACGGACTACGAGCGGCTGAACGGGGAGAAGCAGGCTCAGATCAGGCAGATGCTGGCGGCCATCGAAAACCGCAATGACAAGGACGTGGCCGAGGCCATGGAAAAGCTCCGGCTCACCAGGGAGTCGGAATCCGGTATCCGGCAGGAGGCCGTCGGGCTGATCAGGAAGCACGATCCCCTGGCCGAGACGAACGACACGAATTACATCTTCCTGAGTTTCGTCACCCGCTATTTGCCGGTCGGGCTTGTCGGGTTGATCCTGGCCGCGATTCTTTCGGCGTCGATGTCCGCGTCCTCCGCCGAGCTCAATGCCCTGGCCTCCGTCACCGTCATCGATATCTATAAGCGCCTTGTCCGGCGAAACGCTTCGGAACGGCACTATCTCCACGTGTCGAAGGCTGCCACCGTTTTTTGGGGGGTCTACGCCATCGCCTTCGCCCAATTCGCGAACCACCTGGGCTCATTGATCGAGGCCGTCAATATCATGGGGTCCCTTTTTTACGGGACGATTCTGGGAATATTTCTCATCGCCTTCTATTTCAAGAGAATCGGGGGCAACGCAACGTTTATCGCGGCGATTATCGCCGAACTCACGGTTCTGGCGTGCTACTTCTTCACGAAAATTCCCTATCTATGGTTTAACGTCATCGGCTGTGTCCTGCTCATCTCCTTAGCCACCGCAATGAATCCCCTCTTTTCCGGCGGAAAAAAGGCGATCGTCTGACGGGGCCGCGGCGATTGACTCACCCCTGTCTTGGTGTTATCTTCTGCCCGGAGTCAACAGAAGGTTCTCGCAATGGCGGCCAGGTGCCCCAGCTGCAACTCAAATAACTCTCCGGATTCCAAGTTCTGCGGAGAATGCGGAACTCCCTTGTCCTCCACCCCCGGCAAAACGCCCTCCCTCACCAAGACGTTCGTCGCTCGGAGCCAGGGGCTGGCCCCGGGCTCGGTCTTCGCTGGACGCTACGAAATCATCCGGGAGCTGGGCAAGGGAGGGATGGGCGTCGTCTATCAGGCGACGGACAGCAAGCTCAAGCGCACCGTGGCCCTGAAGTTTCTTCCCGCCGAGTGGATCCATGATGACTTGGCCAAGGAACGGTTTGTCCGGGAGGCCCAGGCAGCCGCATCCTTGGACCATCCCAACATCTGCACCGTCCACGAGATTGACGAGGCCGAGGGGAGAATGTTTATCTCCATGGCTTTCGTCGGGGGCGAGACCTTGAAAGCGAGAATCGAACGGGCACCTTTAGAGCTCGACGAAGCCCTGGCCATCGGCCGGCAGGTGGCCGAGGGCTTAAGGGAAGCCCACAAGAAGGGCATCGTTCACCGGGACATCAAGAGCGCCAACATCATGGTGACGGAGAACGGCCAGGCCAAGGTCATGGATTTCGGCCTGGCCAGAGTCCGGGGAGGAGCCCTCCTCACGAAGGAGGGGATGACCTTGGGAACGATAGCCTACATGTCTCCCGAACAGGCGCGCGGCGAAGACGTCGATCATCGCACGGATGTCTGGTCGTTCGGCGTGGTTCTTTATGAGATGCTCACGGGTCAATTGCCTTTCAAGGGAGAGCATGATCAGGCCGTCATCTATGCCATTTTGAAAGAGTCTCCACGGCCGATCTCGGGCTTACGCCCAAGACTTCCGGCGGCCATCGGGCAGGTTGTGGGCAGGGCCCTGGAGAAAAACCCGGATAAAAGATATCCGTCCGCAGAAGAGTTGTTGGAAGATTTAAGATCCCTGTCGGAAGGCGCAGAGCCTGTCGGGGTCAGGGCCAGATTGAGGAGAGCGAAGCTCGGAAGGATGAAGAGGGCGATATCGTACGCGGGCCTGGCGGTCGTCATCATCATCATGGGCGTGATCGCGTCGGGTCTTTTTACCGGACGGCTTAAGGCCATGGATTCCGTCGCCGTCCTGCCGATCGAGAACCTGACCGGAGACCCCGGGAAGGAATACTGGGTCGACGGCGCCACCGACGAGCTAATCGGCCAGCTGGCCCAGATCGGGTCCTTGCGGGTGATCTCCCGCACGTCGGTCATGAAATACAAGGCGCTGAAAAAGCCCGTGCCGGAGATCGCCCGTGAGCTCAAGGTGAAGGCCGTCGTCGCGGGGACCGTGCACCGGGTCGGCGACAGGGTACGGATCCGGGTGGAACTGATCGACGCCCTCCCCGAAGAGCGAAACCTCTGGACGCAGACCTACGACCGGGCCGTAACGGACGTGCTGGTGATGTACAGCGAAATGGCCCGGGCCATTGCCAGCAAGATGAAGGTCAAGCTGGCCCCGCAGGAAGAGACGCGTCTGGCGGCCACCCGCCAGGTCGATCCGGAGGCCTACGAGGCCTATCTCCAAGGCCAGTTCCACTGGTACAAGCTCACTCGGCCGGACCTCGACAGCGCACTTCAATACTTCGAACTGGCCCGGGCCAAAGACCCCACTTATGCCCAGGCATATGCGGGGATCGCCAGCGTCTGGATCGCACGCCAGCAGCAGGGCTTAGTTCCCAGCAGCGAGGCGGCACCGATAGCGAGGGCAGCTGCCGCAAAAGCCCTCGAGCTCGACGGCATGCTCGCGGAGGTTCACAACACGTTGGCGGGCATCAAAACCTGGACGGATTGGGATTGGGACGGCGGTGAGGCGGAGTACCGGCGGGCCATCGAACTCAACCCCAACTACCCGGCTCCGCGCACGGCTCTGTCGCATTTGCTGAACATCACGAAGCGTCCCGAGGAGGCGATGACGCACATCCGGCGAGCGCTGGAACTGGATCCTTTAAACGCGTTGTTCCGGGGTTTTTATGCTATGGACCTCATGTACGCGCACCGTTACGACGACGCCATCGCCGTGATCCGCGAGACCCTCAAGTCCTCGCCGAATGACCTGATAGCCTTGTCCACCCTCCGCTCCGCTTATCACATGAAACACATGTACCCGGAGGCGTTGGAGGCATGGAAAGCGTCCTATGCCGCGAGGGGGGATCTGGCCGCCGGCGAGGCCTTGGACCGAGGCTTCAAGGAAGGCGGATACCCGATGGCCTTGCAGCGGACGGCCGAGACACTGGCGGCTCGCTCGCGGACGGCCTATGTGCCGGCCTGGCAGATCGGGACGCTCTACACCCGAGCCGGAAAGAAGGATAGCGCTCTCGAATGGCTGGAAAAGGCCTATCAAGCTCATGACCCCAACATGCCTTACATCAGCGTGGATCCGATATTCGACATCCTGCGGGACGACCCGCGATTTAAGGATCTTCTGCGTCGGATGAACCTAAAATAATTCGTTATCCTGTCGCCGTTCCGGACCGCCACCGCCGACGATCGGGTTTCTTTCCCGCGATGAGCTCTTCCTTGCGCTGCCGGCTCAGGGACTTGACGGCGCACTCCCGCGCCAGGGACTGGGAACGAGTGCCGCACTCCTCCTGGTAGACCAGAACGATGGGGCGCCGGGTCCGGGTGTAGCGGGAGGCCGTACCTTCCTGGTGCTTCCGGAGTCTGCGCTCAACGTCGGGAGTCACCCCGGTATAGAAGGATCCGTCACAGCATTCAAGGATGTAGAGCGACCAGACAGCTGCGGGGGCCTCGGCCGCGTTCGGCGCCGGTTGCTCCTCCTTCGCCTTCATCGTCCGGAGCATACGGCGGTATTGTGGTTTCATGGGAATCGAGAGAGGAGGATACGTCCCGACGTTCGGGGATGTCAAGAATCCCTCAGCGGATCCGTATTCCAAAAAATGAAGGACAAGAAGCTCCTTTGCAGCGTCCTCAAGACACTTCAAGCCGCGTCGGGGTTGCACGACAAGATCCATATTGTCGGCATGAAGTCCGACAGCGCGACCATCACTCTCGGCCTGCCGCCGAAGATCACGCTGAAGTTCAAGAAACAATAGAGCTCGTTTCCGTTAGAATCCTCCTTCGAGAGGCAACCTTATCAGACGAAGGGTCATCTGGAATAATGATGGAGTCTGATGTGCAAACAAGGAGGCCCCCCATGCAAAGAGGCCTGTTCATGTGTCCGGCTGTTTCGATCGCGCTTCTTCTGGCTTTGGCCGCTGCCCCGGCCTTCTCCGCGGATTCACCCTCCTCCGCGACGCTCAGTCTCGCGGACCGCGTCGTGATGGCCTCCCAGCTCTACTCGGCGGTCCAGATGTATTTCGGACACTGGAAAGGAGTGCCGGCTCTCGACCTCGATAAGGAGTATGGCCGCTACGTCCAACAGGTCATCGCCTCGGACAGCCGTCGTGATTTTGACCTCGCGTCCATGGAGTTTCTGGCCGCCCTGCAAAACGGCCACAGCGGATTCAGCGACAAGTGGCTCAGGGATGAATTCGGCCAAATGTTGGGCTTCTATGCCTATCCCATCGACGCCGAGTGGGTGGTCACGCGAAGTTCCCTTGCCGAACTGCCCGTGGGAGAGGCCATCGCCGCCATGAATGATGAGCCGTTCGACGCGTTCTATCAGCGCAACGCCAAATATATCTCCGCGTCTGATGAGCGTTGGAGACGGCGGTCGTTTTTCGAGAAAACGTTTCTTTTTCCGCCCAGCTTCACGGTGACCCTCAAGAGCGGCCGGAAGGTCAGCGTCACGCGCAAGGGCGCGTTTCAGTGGCCGGGCGCGGAGGTCCGCTCCAATGAGACCAGCCAACGGGACGGCGTCTCCATCCTCCGCATCCCCGCGTTCATGCCCTCCAGCTTCGAAAGTTCCGCCGTCGATTTCCTGAAAACCCTCGGCCCGGTCAAGGCCCTAATTCTGGACCTCCGCGGCAACCACGGCGGCTCCACTCCCGACAGCCTCGTCGCGGCCCTTATGGACCGCCCGTACCGCTGGAAGGCCGAATCCACGGCGGCGACCATCGCCGTGCTGCGCGCCTGGGGTATGCTGGGCAGCCACGCGGAGCTTTCTTGGAGCAGCGACCCCCAGCCACCTTCTCATCCGCTGTATACCGGGCCCCTCTACATTCTGGTTGACGGCGGGTGTTTCTCGGCCTGCGAGGACCTTCTCGTGCCTTTCAAGGACAATCATCGCGCGGTGATCATCGGCGAGCGCACGGGCGGCAGCACGGGACAGTCGTACTCGCACAACTTCGGCAACGGTATGGGGTTTTCCGTGAGCACGAAACGCGAGTCCTTTCCTGACGGAGCGCCGTTCGAGGGGGTCGGCGTGGCTCCGGACATAGAAGTTCACACCTCCGCCGCCGACCTCAAGACGGGCAACGACCCCGTCCTCGCCAAGGCCCTCGATCTCATCGCCCACGCCACGGCCGGCAACAGAAAATAAAGAGAGGACTATGCCATGACGAACATTGTCCGCATCTTGTTCGTGCCCGTCTGCGGTACGCAACTGGCCGTAGGACAGACCGCAACTCAGGCCAAGTCTACAGATTATGCCGGCCTGGGTGCGCGCGTTGTCCAGAAGCTGGCCGCCGGGGAATTCAGCGCCGTCACGGCGAATTTCGACGCGCAGATGGCCAAAGATCTGCCGCAGGCGAAGCTATCCGCGCTCTGGAAAGAGCTGCTCGCTCAAGCGGGCCCGTTCCCGGCCATCGTGCTCGTTCCGGGTTCCCCTTTGGAGGACGAAAACTAATCCTTCAGGCGAATTGGCCGGCGGCCCAGCCCGAAGACCACGCCCACTGCAAATTGTATCCTCCCAGCTCGCCCGTCACGTCCAACACTTCCCCCGCGTAAAATAAGTCGGCCGTTTTTCTGGATTCCATTGTCTTGGAAGAGATCTCGGCCGTGTCCACACCCCCGCCCGTCACTTCGGCGGCGCCGTAACCGTCTTTCTTTTGAGGCGTCACCTGCCAATCGTGCAATCGTTCCGCGGCCGATCTGAATTCTTTTTCGGAGGTCCGGTTCATGGGTTTGGAAGGGAAATAAAGCCCGCACCATTTTTTGACGAACCGTTTCGGCAAAAACGAGGAGAGAAAAGTGCTCATCTCCGTTTTTTCTTTCCGATGAATCAAAAAATCCTGAAAGATATCTCTTTCGGGAAACAGGTCGATCGAGATGGCCAGGCCTTCTTTCCAATGCGAAGAGATCTGCAGAACGGCGGGCCCGCTCAATCCTCGGTGCGTGAAAAGAATATTTTCACGGTAACGATGGCGTCCGCATTTCACGATCGCATCGAAAGCGAGTCCCGACAAGTCCTTGAAATTCTTGAGGTCGTTTTCGCTCCATAAAAGCGGGACCAGAGCGGGAACAGGTTCGATAACGTTTAGCCCGAATTGCCGGGCGATTTGGTAACCGAAAGGGGTGGCCCCGATCTTCGGCATGGCCAGGCCTCCGGTCGCGACCACCAGCGATTCAGACTCAAAATGGCCTTGGCTGGAAACAACTTCAAACAAATCATTTTTTGAGACCGCGGAAATCCGGCAATGGAGCTGGATCGCGACGTTCGCCCGGGCGCATTCGTCCTGAAGCATTTTCACGATCCCCACGGCCCCATCCCGAGTGAAGAGCTGGCCCCATTTCCTTTCAACGGTCCGGATTTTGTGGCGCTCGAGGAGCGCTATCATGTCTTGCGGCGTGAAACGGGAAAGAGCGGATCTCGCGAAGTGCGGGTTGGACGAGAGAAAATGAGTCTCGTCCGAAAAACGGTTCGTGAAGTTGCAGGCGCCGCCCCCCGAGATCCGGATCTTGTTCCCGATGGTCCCGGTGTGTTCGAGCAGGACGACCGACCGGCCGCGCTTTCCGCACTCGACGGCGCAGAAAAGACCCGCCGCGCCCGCGCCGATGATCACCACGTCTGTCTTCATCCTTCGCTCCATCCCGGGTGCCGATTCTAACATAAAATTCTAACATCCGATCCGGACCAGAACCCGGCGGGCGGATCAGCGCGTTTTAGGGTTCTTGACTGTGGCCGGCGGCCGGCGATATCATCAATCCGTGATGGGAGGCATGGTTCCAAGCCTTTTGGCCGGTGTTTACGCGTGCCGTAAAAAAGGAAGTTCCTATGCTTCGTTATCGTGGGAGCCGAAATGATAAACAACATCCGGAAGTTGCTGGTCGCCATCGCGCTTGTGGTTCTCGTGCCCTGCCTCGCCATGGCGGACCGGATCTCGCTTAAAATCACCGGAGGCCTGAGCTATGGCCTGTTCGGGGACGTCAATGCCGCGACCCGGGGCATTTTCAACCTCTATAAGGACGACGTTGTCGCGTTCGGCGGATCATATATCGAGCACCTGAAGCCGGTGCATTTCGGGCCGGCCTATTCCGTGGATCTGATCTATAAGTTGGATTCGGAGTTCAGCATTTCCCTGGGCACGGGTACCTTCCGGGCAAAGAACACGAGCGGACTTGCGTTAGTCCCCCTGGACGCGCTGGAGACGTCGGGTTCCGTCTTCCACGACGTCAGGGCGATCCCCGTCCGACTTAGTCTGATCGACACCCGGCGGATTAACGACATGGTGTCCGCTTATTTCGAGGCCGGCGCGGCTGCGTATTTCGCGGAGTTCCGCGAGATCTTCATGCCGCCTGACGGGACCATCGGGGATCAACAAAAGGCGAACGGGATCGGCTGGGGCCTTCATTACGCGGTGGGGCTGGAGGTCAAGCTCGCCTCCCATTTTGCCTTTGTCGTCGAGGGCCGGGGACAATACGCACAGATCCGGCGTTTTCACGGGACGATCGAGTCCTTGGACACCTCGGCGCCATCGCAGGAGAGCGGTGCCCTCTATTATTTCAACGTGATGGGCGGGCCCGATGGCCTGACGCCATATCCGATGATTCTTGTCCAGGAGACGGTGCCGTCCGGCGATCTCCTCTCCAACGTGAGGCGCGCGCGCGTGGATTTCAGCGGATTCTGCCTGCAGGCGGGATTTAAAATTCGGCTCTAATCCGCCGCGGCTGGGAAGGCATGTGAGCCAAAGACATCGGCCGCACAGGTGATAATGTCGACGCTCGAAGGCATACAAAGCTGCATTTTAAGACTTTGTTCTTAAGTCTTAACCTCCCTACCCCCCTCTGTAATTAGGGGGGACTGAAGGACGGCAGATTGACGAAACTCCCCGAAACGCCTCTCAGAAACCAATAAATCTTAATCTCCCCAACCCCTCTTAGAATTTAAGAGGGGCTTCGAAAGGGTTTGCGTTTCGGGTGCTGCGGAGTGGCGGGGCCGACGAGACTCGAACTCGCGACCTCCGGCGTGACAGGCCGGCGTTCTAACCAACTGAACTACGACCCCGCTCGAGGGCTCCGTTATTATAGAGAAACGGGCCCGGAATGGCAAGACCGGGGGAGGGCGGTTCTGCCGGCCGCACCCCGCGTTTGCGCCCGGCGGGCGGCGGGCCTATACTATTCAGGTAGCGCTGAACGCGATTCGGCCTAAAGGAGGGGATCATGGCCAGACTCACGAAACGGGAGAAATTCCAGGCGAAAATCGGCATCCAGCTGGACCACGTCAGGGCCGGGCTCATCGAACTCAGGGCCAAGGCCAAGGAAATCAAGCTGGACACGAGGGTGGACCTCGAAAAATCCCTCGACGCTCTCGAGAAAATACAGTCGGACATCAAGAACAAGCTCGAAGACTGGGCCAAAGCTGGCCAGGATACCGGGAAAGACCTGCAGAAAACGATCAAACGCTCAGCCAAGAGCCTGAGAAAGTCCGTCAAGAAGGCCTACAAAAGCCTGACCTGAGTCGCTCGATTCCGGCGGAGCGCCCGGCCTGAGAAAAACAGCCGCGCCGGGCGTCCTTCCCTGGTGAGGCCAGAAAATCGCATAGCGGCCTCGACATCCGCCGGAGGTCCGGGGGAGGGGCACTCCCGGCCTCCGGTACTCTTTACATCTTCTCGAGGGCCGCGATCCGCTCCTCGATGGGCGGATGGGTGCTGAAGAGCTTGTTGACGGTGCCCTTGATGTTCTTGAGAGGATTGACGATGTAGAGGTGGGCCGTGGCTTTGTTGGCCGCCTCGAGGGGTTCCGTGTCCGCCGAGATCTTCCGGAGGGCCGAGGCCAGCCCCGCGGGGTAGCGGGTCAGCATGGCCCCGCTCGCGTCGGCTAGAAATTCGCGCTTCCGTGACACGGCCAGCTGGATGATTGTGGCGATGAGCGGCGAGAGCACCGCCAGAGCCAAGCCGACAAGGATCAGAATCGCGCCCGCGCCGCCGCCTCCCCGGCTGTCCCTGCCCCGTCTCCTCCCGCCCCAGAGAAAGCTCCTCAGCATCCAATCACTGAGGAGGGCGACGACCCCGGCCATGACCACGACCACGGTCTGGAGCCGGATATCGAGGTTCTTGATGTGGGACATCTCGTGGGCGATGACGCCTTCGAGCTCGACGCGGTTCAATTTCTCGAGAATCCCGGTTGTCACGCAGATGACCGCGTGCTCCGGGTTCCGTCCCGTGGCGAAGGCGTTGGGCGCCGTGTCGTCGATGACGTAGCATCGGGGCGCGGGCAGGCCGGCCGCGATGGCCAATCCCTCGACGACGTTATAGAGATAGGGGTATTCGTCTTTCGTCACCGGGCGGGCCCGGCTGATGGCCAGGACGACCTTGTCGCTCGAGTAATAGCCGGCCGCGGCCATGCCCATGGACACGACAACGGCCAGGACGACCCCGCCCTTCCCCCATCCCGTAACGTACTCAAAGAACCAGGTCAGGAGGAAGATGAAGGCCATGAAGAAAACGACCAGGGCGGCCGATTTCCACTTGTTGCGGCTGATCTGTTCATACATCGTCGGGCTCGCCAGCTACCGGAATAGGCCGGACGCGCATCGCATCCGCCGGCCCCGCCACCTCAAAGGGCGGCGGGAGACCCGGGAAATTCGGAAATGAGTATTGTGTCCCCGAATCAGAAGCTCACCTTGACCGGGCCGCGGGCGACCTCGTCCTCGATCTGGAAATAATCGCGGGGCTTGAAGTTGAACATATTGGCGATGACGCTCGAGGGGAAGACCTGCTGGCTCATGTTGAACTTCATGACGTTGTCGTTGTAGAACTGCCGGGCGTAGGCCACCTTGCCCTCGGTACCGGCTAGCTCCTCCTGGAGCATCAGGAAGTTTTGGTTGGCCTTGAGGTCGGGGTAATTCTCGGCGACCGCGAACAGGGATTTCAGGGCGCCGGTCAAGACGTTCTCGGCCTGGCCATGGTCCTTGACGGTCTGGGCGTTGACGGCCGCGGCCCGGGCCTGCGTCACGCGCTCGAAGACCCCGCTTTCGTGTTTGGCGTAGCCCTTGACCGTCTCCACGAGGTTGGGGATGAGGTCGTAGCGGCGGCGGAGCTGGACGTCCACCTGGGACCAGGCGTTGGCGCAGCGGTTCCTCAGGGTCACCAGCCGGTTGTACATGCCGATGACGATCAGGATGACGGCCCCGATGATGATCAGCAAAAAGACAAGTACTCCCATTCGTTTCTCCTTGACGTTCCCGATTTAAGGCGAATATCTCCTCTAAGAATAAGGTTACATACGTAAAAAATCAAGGACCGTTTCGAGCGCTGCCCGTGACTCCCCTCTGTTCGAAAGGGCCAAGCAAGCGGACAAAAGACGCCAACGTAGGACACGATACGCCACTCCTACGGGAAGTATTGACATGACTTTTTTTGTGTCTTACGTTTGCCCCAGGTGAAAAAATATTGGAAGGGAGGTTTTTATGAAACATGCTGGGAAAGCTAGGCTGGGCGGTTTATTCGTTCTTTTCTTGGTCACATCGGTATTCTTCTTCTGGGAAAGTACCCGGGCCCAGAGCGGCAGCTCCCTCGATTTGATAACCCCCGGCGTCCAGCTCATGAACTATTACTACGATTACAACAATCCCGCTATCGGGCACCGGATCTATCAGCACGTCTTCAAGAACGGCGCCTACCAGGAAGCGTGGAGGAGCGGGCCCCTTCCGTATCAGGCCCCGGACCTTCCGGGGCATGCCAGCGTGCGGATCGGAGACATCGACAACGACGGACAGAGGGAGGTCGTAGCTAGCAACTACTATGTTACGCTGAGGGAGAAGGTCAAGAGGACGCTGGTCGATCATACGGACTTCAGGATATGCGTCTATAAGAACGGCTGCGTCAATGAGGCGGTCCTTGGCGATATGAACCTGATCGTATCGCCCCCTCTCGGGGAGATCGAGGGAACCATCATCATCGACAGTGCCATCGGCGACGCGGACAACGGCTCAGTCGGTGAACCCCATAACGAACTCGTTTTGGCCCGGACTTTTCAAGTCGACATATGGCGTTATTCGTCACCGGGGACTTATGAGACTATCGGGCGCGTCAGCGGGTATCTACGTAATGTCGAGATCGGGGACGCCGACAACGACGGCAAGAACGAGATCGTTTGCACATCGCAGGGATCCTGTTTTCCCGTCATCTTCAAGCAAGATGAGCTCGGCCAATGGTACAAGATGTCCGTGGAAGCCCTCGGCTCCCAATATTTCGGTCCCGGCCACACATATCTTGATCTCTTCTACGCCAAGGTCCGGGAAGCCGATAATGACGGACAGAAAGAAATCATCGCCTGCGGCAATAACGGCCGGCTCATGGTCTGGAAGTATGATAAGGCCAACGCCGCATGGACTATCAATTTTATCGGCGATTATCTAGGCGTCAATACCGCGGGCGCGATCGACGCGGGCGACATCGACGGCCTCGGCAGAAATGAAATCCTGCTGAGCGTTTGGGGAGAAAGGAAATACTCCCCCCGCATCTACCGGTATTCTTACGATTGGACGAGCCACAAGTACATCCTGGTCGCATCGTATATTTCTCCAAATTCGGTTGGTGACCTCGTCCTGGGCGATTTGGACGGAGATAAAAAACCAGAGGTCGGGCTCAATCGTGGCACGTCCGGGCTGTATGTTTTCGGTTTTTCAGGCGCAAATCTCGCTCAGGTTTACACGGCCCCGAGCGAAGCGGGGAAGATTGAGATCAAGTAGCATTCACTATAAAATCAACTGATCGTCAGACTGGCAAATGGACACATGAATGGATAGGCGAGGTTTCTTAAGAGCAGCAGGCAAAGCCGGAACAGGAATTGCTCTGGGCTCGCTTCCGCTCATCAATAGCTGTAAAGGCAACGGAATTATGACACCTGAACCACCACCAAAGCCAGTTCCTGTAAACCTAGACTTCAAGGTTTATAATCACACTCAAGGGCTCCAAGCCCAGTTCAGCCAGAATAATGCTATGAGCGGATCGACACTGACCTTCTCAGTTTCAGATATTGCTTCTAGATATGGCATAAGAAATGTTGACCCTGTTAGGATAGTTATCAGGAAGGCCAATTTCGGGGCTTATGTTGACTATTCTAACCAAGGAACAGCCAAATTAGGAGTGCCTAGGGAGAATGCTAGTTTTGATATTTTTCTATTTAATGCTGCAGGCTCACAGCTTTATGCGTGGGGTGATGCACAGCGATGGGTTCTGAGATTAGTAGCGAGTACTTCACCCGTAGTATACAGACAGGATGAGGGAGGCCGAACAGGAGAGGAACGAGTGTGGGGAGGAGAATTCCTTCCTGAGACAGGCAATTTAGGAGTTTTTGACCAGTACAATGAACTTCTTCATCCGGCATGGGCGAATTTTTCCTATGGTAATTTTGAAAGAATTCCTGATAGGGGCAGCGGGACCTTTAGCTATGGCTTTGCAGATTGCAATGGTGCTGATTCTCTCATGGGTTATGTTGGTCCTCCAACTGCCAGGCGGATTGGACTAGAAATTGACCCCATCATTGTCCCTAGAATAAAGGATCAGGTAGCTTTGGGCTTAGGGCTGGTTTTAGAACAAATCGCTGGCCAAGTGCCTGATATCGGCGACCAACGTACATATAAAAGCCTTGGTGCGACCGAAGGAGTTCTAAGTCAAGTAGGCAAAGATGAGATTGCATATCTGTTTGTGAAATATGATCCGAATTATGTTCCGAGGCTGTAAAGATTAGCTAATGAAAAAAATAATGAAGGTTAAGAAATTAATCAGGTTTTAACTATGGATGATAAAAAATCGATGAACAGGAGAGATTTTCTAGACATAGCAAGCAAAATAGCAGGAGGAGCTGCAATAGCTTCAATTCCAATAATTGGTGGCTGTAAAGGCAATCCTTCTGGGCCTGAACCACCCCCGCCCCCGCCACAACCAGTTCCCGTAAACTTAGAATTCAAGGTTTACAATCACACCCAAGGACTCAAGGCAAGCTTTTCAAAGAGCCAGGTGATGAGCGCAACAGTTCTGGGATTTAACATAACAGATATCAGTAGTGTCCCAACGTTAATTTAGGGAAGTTATCGATCATGCACATATTCCACAGATTACGTTCGATCTCGGCCGTAATCGATTTGGACCCGATTTTGTATAATCGTCGCTCTTTTGTTCCTCGA
>Ga0315281_10001625_pt1 | contig 33375 bp, 37 predicted proteins | sample YL17G07_0_MG_FD_204540 | JGI IMG/M metagenome (GOLD analysis project Ga0315281, IMG submission 204540) | Sediment microbial communities from Yellowstone Lake, YNP, Wyoming, USA - YL17G07_0 | ecosystem: Environmental > Aquatic > Freshwater > Lake > Sediment | place: USA: Wyoming | collected...
ATTGTTCTTGGGTCGTGTTGTCGATGTGCTTGCCCATATGGTTGGAGTATACCAGCCAAATGAGAATGTGTGTCTAGTTTAAGGGGTACGCTCCAATTCGTCAAGAGGAACTGGATCGCCAGTTATCATCTCTCATTCAAAAATTTTCTTTGAAACCGGATTGGGCGGTGGAACTAAACGCTATGCTTGAAAAAGAGAAAAACGAAACCGCCCAATCCTCAATCGCTTTTGTTCAGGAATCCGGAGAACGAATCCGCGCCATACAAACGAAGCTCCAGCGACTTCTTGATGGCTACTTGGAACAAGATATTGAGCGCGAAATATACCGAGTTAAGAAAGCAAAGTTGTTGAGTGAAAAGAAGTCGCTGGAAGAGCAAATGGCGCGGATTGAACAAAAGCGGACTAGCGGACTAGCTGGCTCGAACCGATGGCGGAATGGATAAAAGAGGCAGGAAACCTGCCTAAAATCGCACGGGAGAGCAACTTTTTTGCCAAAAAGGTTGCTGCCAAAGAAATCTTTGGCTCGAACCTTGTCTTGGCGGGCAGAGAGGCGCGGCTCACCGCGCCGAAAAGCATTGAATTCCCCCCACAAAATCAGTGGACGGCGCTTTGCGCCGCCAATGAAAAAGTCGGGCAAATTGCAAAAAGTCAGATTTTGGTGGACGTTGCAGGATTCGAACCTGCGACCTTTCGAATGTGAATCGAACGCTCTAACCAACTGAGCTAAACGTCCTCAACGACCCATATCCTACGTAACCATTGGACAGCTGTCAACGTGATCATCTGCCGTCTATTGACTGCCGTCTGTCGTCTTTTTTGGCGTATAAACATCCAAATATTTCTCTATGAGCAGACCCTTGCGCCAAGCATCGGCCGTGACTACCGTCATGCCGTCGACATCCAAACGATCGTTTATACCGGCCAACATGGCCAAAGCGTTGGCGAACCGGACGTAGTTGATGACATTCAAGGCGTTGGCCTTCATGCGCAAGTCGACCTCTTGTCCGTGCTTGATCAAAAGCGAAGCTTGTCGGATCAAATCGAAGTTGAGCTCGGGAGGCGAGAGCGCGTCCATTAAAAACGGCTGCCATCCGTAAACACCTGACGCATCATGCCAATCTTCAGGCATCTCTTCGGTCTTGGCCGCGTCGCCCGCTTTGACCATGACCACGTTGCCGCCGCCGGCCATATCGATTATTTCGTTGGTGTCGACCGAATAACTCATGGCCTGGCGCACGTACTCCCCGACCGCAGTCCTGAAATCCGCATCGGATTCCATAAGCGGCACAACCTGCTTCAACGAAGGATAAATGTATAAAATAATCTTGGTCCGCTCTTTCCGGTCTTCCGGTCCGATAGTATCAGGTGAAGCAAGTAGACGATGACCGTCCGCATAATATTCCGGCAGGATTGTGCGATTCAATTCCGCATAACTGGAATACAAATCCACGGGTCCGGTCTTAGGCAAAATGAAACGGCGTTGGATTGTACACAGCGCAGGCATGGTCGGCGGCACGGTCAGATGCTTGGGAATATCCAAATTACGGTCGTGCATGAGCGCCAGCACCACCGATTCGCTGAGCGGAATATTTTTTACGGCCACGGTCTCGAGCGGCACGCACCCCGGAGCAAAATAGGCTTGCAGACGCTTAAGACGTTCGTTATGCAAACGAGCCTTTTCATTCAGCTTAACGGTCTCCTCAACTACCGCCTCCTCGCCTTTTGCCTGCGCATACAAAACCGAAAGGCTTTCGATAAAATCGACTTTGAGGACGTAATTTGGAAATCGAACATCTTCAAACACCACATGCTCCCCGCCTTTGCCGATCAGGTGCAAGATATGCGGCAACACGCGGCAATGGTCAGACGCTTTCATCACGAGCTGGCCGCCGAACTCTTCCAAAGCCTGCTGCAGGCTTTGGGGTTCGGATCTTAACGATTGTTCCAGACTTACTGCGTGCGGCAAGGAACCCACGATTAACGTGGACGGTTCCCGCCTGGAAACTTTGCGCACCGTATTTGCCATGGCCATAGGATACCAGAAAAAAAACAAAAAAGCCCGACTCATGCCAGACTTTTTTGATTCCCCTCGCCCATTTGCCGCGTTTAACGCGATTGGATGGGAGAGGGGTTGGGGGTTAGGGTTACAGGACAGCATCCTTCGCGGCCTTGGCCACGCGGAATTTGACCACGGTCTTGGCCGCGATCTTGATGGTCGCGCCGGTCGCCGGGTTGCGTCCCATGCGGGCTGCGCGCTTAACCTTGACGAGTTTGCCAAAGCCTGGGAGAACAAACACGCCGGATTTCTTAACCTCTTTGTAAGCCAAAGCGGTCATGACGTCCAATAAATTATCGACGTCCTTCTTAGAGAGGCCCGACTTGTTGGCGAGCTCGCCCAGTATCTGGGACTTGGTCATTTGTGCCATACGAAACAATGAAAATGAATAAATGCGTTAAATTATTTAAGCAACGCAAGTGAGTATACAATTGTCGCAAAAGGCATGCAAGCATTTTAACCAATAAAATCAAGGGTTCGATGCCACCTCCTGTGTATAACTCGCATTTTCCGCCTTTAATTGTGAGGGTTATATAGCCAAATCGTATTTCGGCTGCGGGCGATGTCTCCAGGGGTAATGAATTCCATTTGTTCCAATAAACCCAATCTATTTTCATGCCCGCGAAAGATGACGCTATGCCTTTTATGCGGCGCCACGGCCAAATAATAGGATCTTTGCGCAAACGTTGAACAAACCAGACGGCGAGTTTTGATGAGCTGCTGCGCGGCCTTGAACGAAATATTGATGCCCGTAAACCACGTTACCAGGGTTTGAATAAAAAAGACGATCACCCTCAAAACGTCGTATGGCGTATCCAATGCGCCTAAAAACAGGCCGCGGAAACGTTCGCGCTCCTCATCACTCAGGCCCGGCATGCGTTTAATGCCGATCTCGAACCTATCTGGTTGGAGCAAGTAGTTTTGCAGTCGGTGAACGGACATTTGAACGCTGACGTCTGTTTCCGCGATCAGCACCTCATCCAATCCCACGCCTTCGGTCAGGTATTGCGGCACGTCGAAGACAAGGGCTACGTGCGTCCAATAACTGGCCGAGGCAAACCTGATTAAGCGCGAGATCATGCCCAAGCGGGACCGGACGAGGACGATGTCGCCGATCTTGAGGCTCTTGATTACGCTCTCCAACCGCTGTTGCTTGGACGTCATACGTGTTTATTCCAAACCCACTCCACAGCATGGCTTTTGGCGATATCCGCCGGTGCGACTACGTCCAGCGTTTGAATCGGAGTAAAGCCTGTTTTGAAAAAAATCTTGCGCCGGTCCTTCAATTCCACCGCCTCATATAAAACCTTTTGGATCAAACCGCTGCACGAATATCTTTGCGTGAGTAAAAAGTTGCGCCGGTAGCCCTTAAACAATCTGGCTAGCAAAAACTTGAAAAATGACAACGGATAATACGGCGTGTCAAGATTCAACAGCATGTACGTCCGAATGCGTTTGCGATCTTTTTTGTTGAGCCATGACAGGCGGCATATGCCCACGTCATATCTGTCCGGACGACGGAGATACTTGTCCAGAAGATGAAGATTGACGCCATGCCGCAGGCTGGTATTGGGACCGATCTGCAAAGCCTCGACTATGATTGTGTGGCGGTGGGCGCGCTCTGGTTCGCGAGGGAACAAAACCATAGCCGCATGGTCCCAATAACTGTTCGTCACGTAACGTAAAAATTTGCGCGTCAAACCGCCGCGCTTATGGCGCACTAACACGATATCGCCGACTTTTAGCGGCGGTATCCGGCCCCTCAGTTTCTCTAACGGTGTTGCCGTGTACCGGCGGTTATAATCGGCACAGATTTGGAAATTCAATTTATTTTCCTTCATGTGCCTGTTTAGGGTATACTATAACATCAAAGCTATATGCAGACCACATTGATTCTGGATAAAAATACCGCCATAGTCGCCATCCCGCGCCACGAAGCTATGCCGTGCAAAACAAAAGCGGCCGAATTGCTGGGCCGGCGTTTTGACGAATGCGTGGCGTTCGAAAGCGGAAAGACCATGCTGCACGCCTTGCTCGAAGGATACCGCGGCATGCCGTCGCACGAACTGCCCATCATCCTGTCATTCAAACACAAACGTCCGTTCTGCGCCTACCTGTCGGTCAAGCCGATTTTTTCCAAACAAGGCGCCGCAGACAATTTGGAATGCGTAATGCACTGCTAACCAAAATATTTCAAGAAAAAGAAAAAGCGCCATAACCGGCGCTAGTCACAAGTGACAAAAGAGATCCAACCCTGACAGCCGCCATCCACATTCACACAAGCGGCGACCGCATAGTGCTTTTCATCCAAGAATGCGGTCCGAACCGGAGAATTTTCCACTTGTACGTCCATAAAAACGCTATTAATCACGTCGGTCCGGTCTCGAACCGAGCCGTCTTGGTTCAGACGCAGCAGGGCGACGGACAAGTTGATCGGGTCGTAGATAGCGGCCACGAAACCATTGTAAGCTCTTCCGAATGACAGATCCAGCATATTATTTGGCAGGTCTCGCGTAGCCATGAAGTTTCCATCTGGAACAATTTCGTCCAACTGGAACTTCGGTATGAACGCATTATCCATGTACTGCCTGTACACCAAGAATTTGCCTTGTTCGATGAACAACGAAGAAAAACTGAAACCGCGAAGTTCGTCTGGTTTGCTGAACCCGTAATCAAGCGTCACATCAGGCAATGTGCCGTATGCGTCATGAATGACGAAAACCGAATGCTTGCGCGCTTTCGTAGCGTAGTTATCGTCCCACAAATACGCCTCGACCAGCAAACCCAGGAATTGGTCCACCACCGCGACGCCTCGGATCCTGAAACTTTGGCCCAATTCGTCCCAGACTGACACGCTGTTGCCGATCTCGCCGGACTTCGACATAAAGGCGTATTTGTATGCCACATGCGGAATAGTCTGCCCGGGGGCGGTATTATAGAAGACTCCGTAAGCCACAACGCCGGAATTCTCTCCGACAAAACCCCTCGAATACCTATCGACATTCTCTTTTATCTGGGTAACGGTCCCGTCTGCGGACAGAGTGGCTAGGGATGGCGGGGGGCTGAACGAAGCCATAAAGCCCATTGGCCCGCCTGTTAGAAAGTCTAAACCGCCTCCGCCAGTAGTCATATACAAAGTCTTCACCCCTGAAGTCGAACCGTCTGGCGAAAAAACGTAATAGCTCAAGGTTCCGTTACCGGCTGGCGGCATGGCAAGAACATACGCCTGCGGGCTTGCGGCCAGTTCCAAATAATAACCCATCTCCGGAATCTGATGCGTAGATACCACGTGGCAAGCCGGTTGGTTTGCATCCGGCCCCTGTTCGACGTACATGTCGCTTTCTGCTTCGGGCCGAACTTCAGAAACGACGTCGACCACAACGTCTGACGTGATATCTTCGGTAACATCAACGAATGAATCCGCGACTTCGCCATCAGATGAAGCATCCGTCACGTCGTTTTGATTAGTGTCAGCACCAGTCGCACCATCAGGCGCAAAATAGGCATCCGCGTTGAAACCGCCGTACGAACCCGCGGCATCCCGCGAGTCGTCCGATGCGGTGGATGAACAGCCGCAAACGAGACACAGGATGAAAGAACCGCTGAGAATCTGGCATTGTGCGTACAGCATGGTCAACCTCACTTCGATTGTAAAGGACGGCTAGAAAATAGCCGAAAATTGGCTTTAGGTCAAGTGGCAGGAAAACCGATCACTCTTTTATCGCTTGCGCAATCGCCTTCACTACCGCAGGTTCAAAAACGCTCGGTAAAATAAGGTCAGGTGTTGGCTTTTCGATCGTCGCAGCCAATGCCTTCGCTGCTGCCAATTTCATGTCTTGCGTTATTTTTTTAACGCCATTATCCAACGCGCCGCGGAAAAATCCAGGAAAGCACAGAGCATTGTTCGTCTGGTTGGGAAAATCAGAGCGTCCTGTCGCGACTACGAAGGCGCCTGCGGCTTTGGCGATGTCCGGCATGATTTCCGGCACCGGATTGGCCAAGCCGAAGACGATCGGTTTGCCGGCCATGAGTTTGATGTGTTCGGGCAGAATGGAGCCGGGACCAGAGACGCCCACGATCGCATCCGCTCCTTTGACCGCCACTGACAAATCGCCGCTTAATCCGCGCTTGTTTGTCACTTCGGCCAAAGCTTTTTTATATTCATCCATATCACTCCGGTCACGCGACACGATTCCTTTGCGGTCAAGAAGAATAACGTCGCCTATTCCGGCAGCGATCAATAATTTCGCGATCGCATTTCCTGCCGCGCCGGCTCCGACAATGACAACAGAAGAATTCTTAAAATCTTTTTCCGCGGCTTTGAAAGCGTTCGTCAATCCAGCAAGAACCACGACCGCCGTGCCGTGCTGATCGTCATGCATCACAGGAATGTCCAACAAAGCCTGCAGACGCTCTTCGATGGCGAAACAACGCGGCGCGGAAATATCCTCGAGGTTGATGCCGCCAAAAACCGGCGCGATGTTTTTTACAGTTTGGACAATCTCATCCGGATCCTGCGTGTCCAGTACGATGGGAAACGCGTCGATTCCCGCCAGCTCTTTAAACAGAACGGCCTTGCCTTCCATGACCGGCAGCGCGCCTTCGGGTCCGATGTTGCCGAGTCCCAGGACAGCGGAACCGTCGGAAATAACCGCGACCATGTTGCGTTTGACGGTAAAGTCGCGGATTTGATCTTTATGTTCTGCTAGATAAGTTGAAACGACTCCAACGCCAGGCGTGTAAATCAAAGACAAATCCTCTCGTGTCTTGACCGGCATCTTGCTTCGTACTTCGATCTTACCTTGCAGTTTTTTGTGCAGCTCGAGCGCCTGCTCGCCGATGGTTGATTGTGTCATATCGTGCAACTTTACTCATGCAGCATGTAACATGCAACATGCAACAATGAATCGCGACTATTTTGTCATCCTGAGCGGAGTCTGACGGAGTCGAAGGATCTGGCACGAGCTTTAAAACCAGATCTTTCGACTGCGTTCGTCGAACTCACTACGCTCAAGATGACAGCGGTAGAATGTTGAACAAGCCACGTCTTGATAATGAAAAAACGCACCCGTGACTTGATTAGAATCACAAATGCGTTAAAAGTCACCAGGTCAAAAAGCAATTACCGCGATCCACAGTAACGCAGCTCATCCTCAGGGGTTTGCAATCGGGCTGGATCGTGGCCAGGCACCGATACTTATCGCCCTTCGCTTTACCGTCGAGCATCTGTACTACCACGTGAGGGAACTGATCGCTCGTTTTGTAAAGCATTTTGAAGTTGCCCTCGGGCAGCGTGTTGTATGCGACGCGTTGATCGAGTGCCGATGACATGTCTTCGCCCGACCCTTCGGGAACCTTTGGACATCGCCCACTGGGGCACTGTGGGCTCGGCACGGTCGTCGCATCAGCGGACGAAGGTCCGGGCCCGTTGTTTAGGCCGAGAGCCTCATCGGACGTTATGGATTTCGGCGGTTGAGCCGATTGGCAGGCCGTCAAAAGCGCGACGATACACAGAACGAACAGCAAACGTAACATTAGTATCGGTTCTCCTCTACGCCTTGGGCGTTAGCTTGCCGTCTTTATCGGCGGACGACTGTTTGTCCAGAAAATCCTTCAACCTGTCTTCCGTGCGGCCGACCATGCCCGCCAAGACGAGCAGCATGGCCATGATTATCGAATCGCTTACGCTCACGCCGTATTGCCTGGCCAGGTATGGCGCGAAAATGCAAGCAGCTAGCATGATAATGACCATGCCCATGGTGTTGATCAAGAGGTTTATCTCGTGACTCCTACGCCTTGGTGGTTGGCTTTCGGCGGTAGAACCGACTGACAAAAGATGGCTGCTGCTTGAGGATTTTGAGGATCTCGGCCTGCGTCGTCTGCAGACGACGCAGAATGAGAAAACTCATAGCCGCAATGACCAGCAGGATCGATTCGGCCACCCTCATGTTCGTGCCGAATTGATGCGACAAAAATGTCGCCAGCAACACGAGGCCTAGTGCAATGACGATATCAAGGAGCGTGTTCATAATTTTTTCCCTCTGTTTTGACGGCCCTACCCGGCCGCAGGGGCTTGTGGAGTAAAAAACTTGTATCAAAATTATTGTTGATTGTCAAGAGTTGAATATAACAAAAAAACCCGTTAATGAGTCGTTTTTTTGTTTAGTCGCTTTAAACGCAAATGGCTGTGCCACGTGAAACCGCTGCTATGTGACTAGCCCCGTAAAGCGCAAAATGATTAATTTTATGCGCCACGGGGCACATAAAAAACCGCCATTAACTTAAGCGGTTTTTTACGTGGTCGCGTTTAACGCGATGGTCGGGCTAGTGGGACTCGAACCCACGGCCTCTTGCACCCCATGCAAGCGCGATGCCAACTTCGCCATAGCCCGATGAGCCGCATATTTATCTCATATTTCCCAGCAAAGGGCAAGTATAAAATATGCAAACACAAAAACCGCCTCGAGCGGTTAATTTAGTAAAAATCCTTCGACTCCGTCCAACTTCGCTCCCTTCGAGGGCCTGAACGGCCCCTCAGGGCCAGTTGAAGGCAGGATGTCGTCCAATAAAAAAACACCCAATTTGGGTATTTTTTATTGGACTCCAGAAAAGTGATCATCTGAAGGAAATACGCCGAAATGAGACATCATTATCCGATTTTCATCGGATCGATATGTCGTCGACCTCGGGAATATCCTCTTAGCTTGCGCATCAGAGGAAGTATCTCCCTAGAAAGGAGGTGATCCATCCACAGCTTCCGCTACGGATGCCTTGTTACGACTTCGTCCCTATCGCTGATCCTGCCTTAGTCCCCTCAACGGGGCCTTCGGGCATTACCAACTCTCTTGACGTGACGGGCGATTATCTATTGGTTGTTCAATATTGATGTTCCCACTGGACGAGCGGATTTCCCGCATCCAGCGAGCCCCTATGCATTTGGTGTTTAAGAGTCCAAATTCTCTCAAAACCTTGCTCATTTGCATGCATCTTCTGCACCAGCAGAATCAAAATTTCCGCAAATATTTCGAAGTCCCACTTTTTGGTTGGCGCTAAAGGCGGATATTTCCGAAAAAACGGAATTATCACTTTAACCAACTCTTGCCTATTATGGACTTCGAACCGATAACAATCTTGATGTCGCGGCCTGTGATCCGGTTGTTTATAAATCTTTCCACATTTGAAAAATCGCTTGAGATCTTGAAGGATTTCAAGATCCCGTTCTTGCAATTTCAATATGAATTTCGGCTCAACTTTTACTCTTCGTTGAGTTAGATTTATTTTATTTGGATCACGGACATAAACAGAGAAGCTTCCTTCGCCGTCTACGATACCGCGAACATAATCTGCTGTTAACATAAGGGAATGTCCTTCGCTCAAACTGAGCTTAATATGACATTGCTGACTTCTCATAAAGCAATTCAACATTCTTTATGAGATCTCCCCGGGTAACGTTTAAAACATTTCCTGACATCCCGACCAAGGTTTGTCTATGAATCTTCACCTTGCTCACCGCCCATTCAAGGCTCGATTACCCTGTTTGATTTGGCGGGCTGTCATTTGTTTCCAGACCCTCTGGCTGATCCCTCGCGGGCTTCAGCCTGTCTATCAACTACCCTTTTGTTCTCTTGAAAAGGGGGTGGATTTTAACCACCTTGTTTTAAACGCAGCCAGGCGCGTTTATTGTGAGTACAAGACCCGAGAACGTATTCACGGCCGCATTGCTGATCGGCCGTTACTAGCGAATCCGGCTTCATGGGGGCGGATTGCAGCCCCCAATTCGAACTGGCGCGTTGTTTGTTGGGATTAGCTCCACCTTGCGGTTTGGCAACCCATTGTCAACGCGATTGTAGCACGTGTGTAGCCCTGGACGTAAGAGCCATGCTGATTTGACGTCATCCCCACCTTCCTCCCCGTTATCCGAGGCGGTCTCCTGTGAAAATTCAACACAGGACAGGGGTTGCGCTCGTTATCCGACTTAACGGTACATCTCACGACACGAGCTGACGACAACCATGCAGCACCTATATGGCACCCTCGAAGGCGGCCACCGTTTCCGGCGGCTTGCAGCCATATTTCAAGCCCAGGTAAGGTTCTTCGCTTACCGTCGAATTAAACCACATGCTCCTCCGCTTGTGCGGGTCCCCGTCTATTCCTTTGAGTTTTAGCCTTGCGGCCGTACTCCCCAGGCGGAATGCTTAATGTGTTTACTTTTTTAACCGACACAGGGAGGGTCGATACTCCCAATATCTAGCATTCATAGTTTAGGGCGTGGACTACAGGGGTATCTAATCCCTTTTGCTCCCCACGCTTTCGTCCCTGAGTGTCAGAACCGTTCTAGTGCACTGCCTTCGCATTTGGTGTTCTTGCCGATATTAACGCATATTACTACTACACCGGCAATTCCGTGCACCTCTCCCGGCCTCTAGCCATGCCGTATCGAGAGCGGTGTTCGGGTTGAGCCCGAACATTTAACCCTCGACGCGCACAGCCACCTGCGGACCCTTTACGCCCAATAAATCCGGACAACGTTTGAGGTCTCTGTATTACCGCTGCTGCTGGCACAGAGTTAGCAACCTCTTATTCATTTGGTACCGTCAAAATTCTTCCCAAATAAAAGCGGTTTACGAGCCGAAGCCCTTCATCCCGCACGCGGCGTCGCTCCTTCAGCCTTTCGGCCATTGAGGAATATTCTTAACTGCAGCCACCCGTAGGTGTCTGGGCAGTGTCTCAGTCCCAGTGAGTGGGGTCGTGCTCTCACACCCCATACCCGTCGTAGCCTTGGTGGGCTATTACCCCGCCAACTAGCTGATGGGCCATAGGCTCCTCCTCCAGCGCGTTTTGCGCTTTACATGCGAATGACATAAGTCCCCGCATGGCCATCGTGGAATTAGCTAGCCTTTCGGCTAGTTGTGCCCGACTGGAGGGTAGATTACCAATGTGTTACGCACCCGTTTGCCGCTAACCGCACGTCGTATTGCTACAAAATGCGGTCCGCTCGACTTGCATGCCTTAGACACGCCGCCAACGTTCGTCCTGAGCCAGGATCAAACTCTCAGTAATACCCCTTCGCGTAAAGCTATGGGGTATCATTACCCTCTTCCCTCCTGGTAGAGGTAAGGGGTCAATTGACTTATAAAGGTTTAATTTTACAAGTCCCATCCCTCGTCTATGAGGGATTTGTCCACCTTCGCATAAAGCTACGGTGGACGTGGAATAAACGTATTTCCTTAGACGATCACTCTTCTGTTGTCCAAGCAACATCCTCAACACCTTCGTGCCACAGGACCTTTCGGTTCCTCACGCCGCTGCAACCCGCTCCTGCTCAGCTGCCCTGACGGATACGTGTCTTGCGACGATGTGACGTTTGGCGTTGTTAAGGTGCGAGAAATATAGCCAAAGACCAGAGCATTGTCAAGGAAAGTCAAGGGGCTCCAATTGTGGAAAACCCGTTGGCTTAATTTAGCCAAAAAACAGATGCTACATTTACCCTATCCAAAGCTCTATCCCTACCCTTGACAAAAAGGGTGTTTTATGCTATATTTACACGTTCTTTCAGAACAAGAACGTTCCAACACCGCAAGGTGTTTTGCAGTTTTTCAAGGTTTTTTCTGGACTCCCAACACCGATTCTGGATTCCTCCGCCTAAGGCGGACAGGAATGACAGCAGAGGTGGTTCGGATGACAGAATTGAGACAACGTTCGCAACCCAATCGGAGAGTCATCATGACCAAGACCGAGATCAAGAAGGCGAAGAAACTCGCCAAGCTCAACGCAGAAAACGTCATTCGCGGCGCTCGCGAGATCAGCGGCGAGACCCTCAAGGTCGTGTTCGCGGTTACGGACAAGTTGTTCGTGACCGAGCTCATCGCCGACGAGATCGCTCGCGGCAAGCACGTGGACGAGTCTGGTCAGGCTGCCCTCAAGGCCGCCGACCCCGAGCTCAAGAGTGAACTCGCTGCGGCGCTCAAGGCGTTGGCTGCCGAGTCCAAGGATGCCAAAGTCGCTGGTCGCCTGAGCTTCATCGCTCGCGACCTCACGGCCAAGGCGACCGAAGTGGCAAAGCCGGCAAAGCCGATCTTGCTCGACGACATCGTCCCGGGCCTGCTCGCGGACAGCAAGTTCGCCGAGGCGGCGCACATCCTGTGCTCCCGCCTGGTGGACGACGACGTCCGCGGCATGCTCACCAAGTATGGCCGCGAGAACGCCGAGGGTGGCAAGGCCCTGGCCGAGGAGCTGCGCAAGCTCGCCGAAGACCGGAGCCTCAAGCCCGGCAAGGTGCAGTTCTTGAACAAGCTCGCCGATGCCATCAGCCCGCGCCCCAAGCTCGAGCTGGTGGAAACCAGCTCAGCTGGCCCCAAGGTTGCAAAGCCGCCCCGCGACAAGGAGGCTGCCAAGCGTCGCCGGGCCGAGTTGTTCGACGCGTACAAGCGCGGCGACGTTCCGCCCGAGTTCGTGGAGCTTGATGGCGACAAGATCATCATCCGCATGAACGGACGCGTGGAAACCTTCAAGGCGGCTTCTGACAAAGCTGCGTAAGGCCCATGCGTCATGTCCACGATCCCTGTCAGTGTGAACAGTCGCCGCCTGCGTGGTCTGGTTGACCTGCAGGTGGTTCTGGACCTGAACAGCCCCAACCTGGTTGTTTCGGTCCTCTTCCCCGGGGGAGCGACGCTCGCGGTCGAGCGTGACAAGTCACGCAAGATCGTTCTGCCTGATGCCGATGAGATCGAATCTCTCGGTATCACGTCAGAAATGCGTCACTCGTTGTTCGAGTACGCAACGCGAGCCAACGCAGATGGGCGAGTAATGTACGCCATCGTGACCGCGTTGGCCGATCGTATCAATTCGCTCAAGGTCTTGGCTGACCAGGGTGAGCAGATCCGATCACTGACCGAAAAGATCGGGGAGCCCTACCTCGTGATGACATACCGAGGCATGAGGCTCCGCCAGATCGCCTACCAGCTCACCGCACTGGTGACGCAGCTGGGCAATGCGTACGGGCAGACGCGTTCGATCCTTCCGGAAACAGAAAACACCGTGGCCGCCTAGGCCACGCTAGATAGTCCTACCGATAGCCCTCGTTCTGAGGGCTATTAAATTTGCCCCCTCATCCCCTGCCCCTCTCCCATCCAATGGGAGAGGGGTGTCATTTAGCTTATGAACTTCCTTCGCCCGTTGGACGGGAGAAGGTACCCCGACGCGTGTCGGGGGGGATGAGGGTGGTCGATAGGGTCGGAATTGATGGCCTCTAGGGTTGACAAAAGCCGATTTTTATGCCATGCTTAGTAAATTCTTTGACAACTTTCTTGCAGTTGAAATCGTTTTCCCAAACATCCAGCAATGGACTGTCAGTGGGAGATTCCCATGAACCAAATTTCTCAAACCGAACAGTTGAACAAGCTCACTCTGGAGCAGGTTCGCACATTGCACTCGGCCGTCATGCAGGACATTCAGGATCTGCGCTGGCGGTGGACCGAATTGGCCAATCTGGCCGACCAGCAATACGACAACGAGATCCTAAAAATCTTCGCCCGGCTCGACCAGCTGGAAATCGAATGCCTGCCGCAGATCGAAAAACACCTGAACCGGAAACAACGCACCGCCGAACGCGCGGCGTGAGGAGAGAAAGATGAAAGCGACATGTGAAAAATCCTCAGTGGAGCAGATAAAATTCGGTGGTTACCGCAAGGGGCATTGTGAGAGGATTTTCTTTTTCACAGTCGAACACGAAGGATGCCAGATTCACTTCGAGCTCCACTCTCAAATGCCAGACCGAACTTTCGGCATATTAAAAAGCCAAGAGTATTTGACGCCTAGAGACCGAAAGTGGCCCAATGGGGTTGAATCAGTCACCGTAACCATTGCCCAGGATGGAACCGTCGTGACACATACCGGCAGCGGCCCAACTCTCTGTCTGGGCTTGCCGTTATATCTATACGAAAACGTCGATGACAAAAGCTTGCCGACCTTCACGTTGGACCTCGAGTTCAACTGCAAGCCCACATCGCCATAACATCTCCTAACCCGTCAGTCTGAAAAGATTGGCGGGCTTTTTCTTTTATTCGAAATTATTTCAAACACAATCACGTCACGCTTGCGGTTTCTATACGAAGATCCTTCGCTACGCTCTCCCGACGTCCGTCGGGACTCCTTCGGAGAGGATGACATCATAAATAAATGCCAAAGGCCACATCCATTTTGAATTTTGCTTTTTGAATTTTGAATTACTTAATACGTCTTGCCAGTTCAACCCATTGTTCCACGTTCAATTCCTCAGCTCTGGCTTTTTGATTGATGTTTAGACTTTCAACAATCCGCTTCCAGACATCGTCTTTGATACCAATATTCCTTTGCAACAATTTGCGCGGATGAGCGAAACCTTTCTTGGCCACGGCCATCACGTCCTCCGGCTCAATCCTCCACAGCTTGCGACGTTCGACGTTGGACATTGGGACAATCCTGACGATGGCCGAATCGACTTTGGGTGGCGGCCAAAAAGCTCCGGGTAACACGCGACGTACGATTCCTATTTCAGAAGAAGACAAAGCTGCCATTAAAGATAATAACGATTGCTTGCCGCCGCGCACGCTCGTCATCAGCCTTTCTGCGACTTCGCGCTGAATAAGTACAACCGCGACCTTTGGCGGATTTTTAGCATACAACGCTTTGCGCAACGCAAGCGAGGTGATGGCATAAGGCAAATTGGATACAAATTTCCAGGGCTTGGATCCCATTAACTCATCCCAATCGAGTTTGGCCGCGTCGCCGGAGACGGAAATCCCCCCGGCCCCCTTTATCAAGGGGGAGATAAAATCCAAGAGACGTCGATCGCGTTCGATGGCAGTCACCTTAGCTCCGCCTACAATTAATTCTCGCGTGAGTACGCCCAAACCCGGACCGACTTCGAGCACGCGGTCCCCTTTTTTTATTTCAGCGGCTTGGACAATTGCATCAAGTGCAGTCTCATCAATCAAAAAATGCTGGCCGAGATGTTTGTTTGCACCGCCGCCCAGCTGCGCCAATGCGGCGCGGATTTCGGTTGGGTTCATACGATTTCAACTCATTTTGTCATCCTCGCGGATGCGGGGATCCATCCGATCGGTAATATTTACTTATTTTCTGGATTCCCGTTTTCACGGGAATGACAAAGGACAGCAAACATTAAACCACGGCTTCGCCTGTGCTACAATCGCGACATATGATTGTCCATTTCGTCACGTCCAACAAAGGCAAGGTGCGCAATGCCCGCCGCGCTTTGCGCGATTACGGCATCCAGGTCAAACAAATCGAAATGGAGTTGGCCGAAAGTCGCTCAGAAGATCCCAAAGACATCGCGCTGGAAAAAGCCGAGCAAGCCTACAAAGCCTTAGGCGAACCCGTTATCGTCGAAGACTCTGGATTTTTCATCCGCGCTTTGAATGGCTTCCCCATGACGCACATCAAGTTCTCGCTCAAGACGCTGGGCATCGAAAACATCATGAAGATGCTCGAAAGCGTCAAAGACCGGCGGGCTGAATGGCGCATGACTGCGGCCTATGTGTACGGCCCTGGAAAACATCGCGTTTTCACTTTCATCGAAAAAGGAATTATCGCGGAAAAGCCGCGCCCCATCAAAAGGAAGATGATGTCCGAATTATGGCGCATCTATGTTCCAACGGTCTTGAAAAACAATAAATTAGCTTTATCTGAAATGACCTCTGCGCAAGAGGAAGCCTGGACGGACTATTATTCAAAAAACAACCAGTTCCGCATGTTCGGGGAGTGGTTTAGTAGGCGGAAAAGCTGATTAGCTGCGGGTAAAGAACTCCCCCTGCCCCCTCTTGGGTTTCAAGAGGGGATTCTGAGCTGTTGGCAGATGGTTTCTAAGACGGCGTCCAAATCGTTAAAAATCTGGTTGTTCCAGAAACGAATTACTCTAATGTTTAATTTGTTGAGAAATGCGGTGCGTTCCAAATCATACAACGCGACATCCTTATCCGCATGATGTGAACCATCCAATTCTATTGCCAGATTTATCGAAGGAGCGAAAAAATCAAGAATATAATTACCGACGCTGAATTGACGATGGAACTTTATTCCTTGTAACTGCTTCTTGCGCAATCGTGACCACAAAACCGATTCCGCGCTAGTTTGGTCCGCACGCAATTTCTTGCGCAGACCTTTCAGTACAATTTTATTGCGTACCAACTGCGGCATATTGAATAATTCGGCTACCTCCAGGTTCCCCTCTTGCTCTCAAGAGGGGGTAGGGGGAGTTAAACTCACCGCCCCTTGCCTCACCACTTCAATCTTCCCCTCACCATCAATTTTTACGATCGTGGACGGCTCGCTTGGTTTCAATTCACCACCGTCAATAATCAAATCCGGTTGATACGACGCTTCTTGAGTTTCAAAAATTTTAACGACCTCATCAGCAGAGAGGCATGGTTTGCCGCCGCTTAAATTTGCTGACGTAGCAGTCAACGGAAAACCATAGGCTGACGTTAGAGCCTGCACAAATGCATTTGACGAAACGCGCACGGCGGCCATGCCGTCTTTAAACACGGGCATAGCCTTTCGCAACATCATGTCAGCCGGCGCCAAAAGCACGGTCAACGGCCCGGGCCAGAATTTTTCCGCCAGGACGACGATAACCTCGGGAACTACAAAAAACTTTTTTACTTGATTGATGTCGCAAGTCACAAGCGGCAAGGCTTTGGACGTATCGCGTCCTTTTATGCGGTATATCTTGCCCATGGCCGCCTGATTGCGCGGGTCACAACCCAAACCGTAAGTCGTCTCGGTCGGAAACGCGATGACACCGCCGCGGCGTAACACGTCCACGGCCGCTTTAACGGCTTGCTCAACTCCGTCTTCCAGGCGGATTGTTTGCATAATACTTCCAGCATAAAAGAAAAAACCCGGTTCCGCAATGCGGACCGGGTTGTCAGTTTGAACGAGTGGAGCTCTCGTCCGTCAGGAAAAGAGCAAGGTGCGGTCGGGCGATTTTGAGATACGGCCCGAACTGTTGCATGAACGCCTCGTAGAACGGACCTTTGCGAGCCATAAGCTCGTCCGGTGTGCCGTCCTCGACGATACGGCCTTTGCGCATGAAGATGATGCGGTCCACGTAAGCCGCGATGGACAGGCGGTGCGAAGTGATGACATAAGTGCGGCCGTCTTTGATGCCAGACAAACGTTCCCTGAACTGGACTTCATGCGAAGCGTCGAGCGACGCATCGGGTTCGTCCAGCCAGTGGATGTCAGCCTCGCGGTACAAGACCTGGGCCGTGTTGAACGTCTTGGTCTCGCCGCCGGACAAACCAAGCGGCTTGTCCTCGGGCATGTGATAGTACCTGCCGATCTTCACTTCGTCGTAACGATCAACAGGCTCCATGCCTTCCTTTTCCGGCAAACCCTTGGTCAGCTTGTGCGCCAGCTTATCCTCTCCCCAACCGCTTACGTGAAGCGCCAGGGCATAACGATCAGGATCGAACGACCTGCCCGTGTTGGCATCGGTTACGATGCTTTTCGCTGTGCCGAAATACATGAATGAATCCTGTTGTTGGCACGCCAGACGCCCGCGTAGTGAAACGGCCTGGATTTTGGACATATCCGTGCCGTTAATCAAGATACTGCCGCCAGTAGGCTCGTAAGCCCCCATGAGCAGCTTGAGCAACGTACTCTTGCCGGCACCATTATCGCCCAGGATAGCCAGACGCTCCCCGCGACGCACGACGAATGCCACGTCCGAGAGCACGTCCATTGCCGCGTCGGGATAGCGGAAGTTGACGTTGACGAATTGGAGCTCTTCTACGCCAACGACTTCTTTGCCGTCGCGTGCCTCGGTTTCCATGGCAAAGACCCTGGGCAAAAAGGCCACGTATTTAGCTTCGCGCTGAAACCATTGCAAGCTTTCGGTTACGCTTTCAGCGGTACTAATGAACTGCTGGTAGGTGGACACGAAAACCACGAGCGTGGAAACGGCAGCCAGCGGAAAATCCGTACTCAAACGGATCATGACGATGCCGGCCACAAAACCCAAGACGGCAAACACATGGCCCACGACGTATGTGGCACGGCTGGCGCGGGTATCGGCCAAACGGCGGTCCAGAAGGATTCCGGTCAGCGAACGCCAACGGTTCAAGAGTTCGTCGGACAATCCGATCATCTTGATGCACAACAGCCAGGTGGGTTGCGAAAAGATATTTTCGGACAAGCGGCATTGCCGGCCTTCACGCGACTGAAAGTCGATCAGACTGTGATGCTTCTTTGCCGCGCGGGATCCCAAAAATACGCTGACCAAAACCGAACCGGCAACGAACACGATGGACAGCCATGGAAAGTAAGTGATCATGGCGCCGATCAGGCCCAGGAGCGAAAAAATCGATCCCACCAACCGCATCAGTATCATGGGAAATTCAACCACCACATGCTGCTTGGTGTTGAACGTAGTCATGAATGCCTGGTATGTCTGGTCTTCCAAAATGGAAAACCGCAGACGGTCGGTAAACGACATGACCGTATCCTGCCGGTAACGTTCGAAACGGAAGCGCAATCCGGCCTCCTGGTACCGCGAAACGTTATGGAAGACGTTGCTCAGAAGCACGACTGCTCCGAAAGACAGCGCCCACCACAACCATGCCGATGATGCGAAATTGTCGGTCATACGTTTCAATGCATAGACCTTGAGCACGGCCAAAGGCGCGCCGCACATCTGCACTGCCAGTAGCATCCAAAAGCCTCGCGGATGCGCGGCATGAATGTCGCGAAACGCCTGCCTGAACGAAACTACATGGTCTCGCCAGGTAGGCCTGAACGTCGTCAGATCGAGCTTGTCTTTTACGTTGTCCAATGTACTCCCCTTTTCAAGGTCCGAAGACCTGGTTTGTTTGAGTTTTAGAAAAGACATTTAAACTCAAAAAGACGGTTTTGTCAACCGTCGGAGACTGAAATCCCTCTAAATCTCCCTTTGACAAGGGAGACTTGCGAACCGTTAGATTGGTTGTCTGAACCAGTCCACTGTCTGTTTGAGTCCGTCTACCAAATAGACTTGCGGTTTCCAGCCCAACTCTCGTTTGAGTTTGCGGCTGTCGAGCGCGCTGCGTTTTGGCGCGCCGATATCGGCCGGGCCTTTTTGCGGTTTGAGTTTGTAACCGGTCAAACGTGCGATAGTTTTATATAAAGTGACCACATCCGTCTCCATGCCGGTTCCGACGTGGTACGGACCTGCGGCTTTGGGTTTATCAAGTCCTGTCACGAGCGCGTTCACCACATCGCCGACAAAAACATAATCCCGCGTCTGTTTGCCTGTGCCATTGATCCTGATCGGTTCGTTGGCCAGCATGCGCTGCGCAAAGATGGCTATCACGCCCGCTTCGCCGTGCGGATTTTGGCGCGGACCGTAGACATTAGCGAAACGGAAAGACGTGAACGGCAAACCGCACGCTTGGCGATAAAAAGACCCATAGAGTTCGCTTGCGACTTTTGCAATGGCGTACGGCGATTGCGGTTGAGCGGCATGCGCTTCGTCCGTCGGCAGCTTCGTCAGCTCTGATGACAATGCGCCGCCTGTACCTGAAAAAATAAATCTTTTGACGCCGGCATCTGCCGCAGCTGCCAATAACCTCACGGTTGCCATGACGTTTGTTTCCGCATCCAGCACCGGTTCGCGGACAGAAAGTGAGACGCTGATTTGCGCGGCTAAATGGAATATAGCATCGGGTTTCAAACTTTTTATCAACTCGGCCGCAGCCGGCTTTTTCACGTCAATCTTTTTAAACGCGGCTTTTGGATTCAAATTGTCGCGCGAGCCGGTCGACAAATCGTCAATCGCCGTGACGCGATGTCCGTGCTTGATGAGCGCGTCGACCAAATGCGAACCGATGAATCCCACGCCGCCGGTGACAAGAATATTTTTCTTCATATGCCTGGATTATAACACGCGGGATAAAGAAAAAACCTGCAGTAGATTTGCAGGTTCAGGAGTTAGCCACGTCTTGAGTCGTGGCAATGAGTTCGAGTGCGTGCGTATCATGGTACGACACGCTGACATAGACGCGGAAAGTTTCGAAGAACCGCCGCGGGTGGCTGAACACGGCGCTCAGCAGTTCGATTTCACGCGGTCCGCCGCCTTTGTGGGCGATCACGCGGCCGACTTCGTTGTAAAACGCTTCGCGCAACGCGCCATCGCCCGCCGTTCTGCGCCACATTCCGAGAATGTAGCGCCCGATGCCCAGGGCCAATCTGGCGGAAGCGCATCGATCGGCTTGGCGCCGGTACTCGTCCCACCCTCCGTACAGGATGTTGACGTGGAACGGAACATAGACCTCGCCGCCGTTGCGCGTTGCGTCCATGATCCGGTTGGCCAGCACGTACTTACCAGCGATAGCCAAGTCGCGGTTCAGCTCGCTGTAATCCGAAACCGTGAAGTTGGCCTCCTGGCCGTCGTAAGAGGCGTCGTATGCGCCCCAGCCGCGGCCCACCAGCACGCGCCTGCCTTGGTGGCCGGCTTTGCTGGCCTCTGCCTCCCCGGCCGCGATTTGACGTACCAGGTTAACGTTGGCCACGAACATGTCGCCGATCTGCCGGACGACGCCATCGTGCATTTCGCGCGACAAACCCGAGAAGCGCCCGTCGTTGAACGGGAAAGTCATGCGCATGCGCTCCTGGATGTCGGCTTCGAGCCGCTCATGGCCGAGCTTGGCTTTGGATGCATCGCCCAAGCCGGCCACGTAATCCATGGGGTTTATGGACAGCTTCTCGCCATGCCACACGTTGGCTTCCAAATCCGTGTAGGCGTGCAAATGGAACGCCACTACGAACCGGTTGAGCGTTTGGCCGCCAGCGGCCAGGCTGACGTACTCGCGGTTCAAAAGCGCAACTTGGCGCGCGGCTTCGGCGCAAGCCTCGTCGGTCTTGTGGCTCCAGGCGGCGCACGAATCGTCATGCGGCCGCACATGCGAAGAATGCGTCACGTACAGCACCATGATCGGCCGCGGCGCTTCGCCCGGCTTGAGGGACCGGTACTGCCGTTTTATGAGCCGCAGAATTTCGGCTTCCACGTTGCGGCTGTATTCGCCCAGCATGTTGCCTGCCGAACGGATGGGCGTGGAAACGCCTAACGGCAGTCCCAGCGTTTCCGGCGTGTTTGCCTGCCGCTCGTCGATGCAGTCAAAAAAAGCGATTTCGCCGCACACATAACGTCCGCGGTATTCCTTGACGTGCGGCACGGAATCTTGCCATTGCCACGCCCTGACCGCGTCTTCGCGGTAAAACTTCGCGTCATCCTCGGGCAGTGCGGTCAAATCCACGGTTCGGAATGTCGTGATCGCGCTATCCATCGTCTATCAGCCTTTCAAGGTTCAAACGTTTACCACCGACGCGCTTGCTGATGGCGCGGGAGCGACAAAATAACACGTCCCTGGCAAAAATACAAGGGACGCAGAGCGAACCAATTAAGAATTAATAATGAAAAATTAAAAATGTATGTATCACTGCGTTATCTTCATAATTATTAAAAAATGCCGTAGGCCTCCAGCATTCTTAATTCTTAATTCTTAATTCTTAATTTTTCATTACCCCATCTCCCTTAATCATCCTTGTTCGCCTGTTCCCTGAAATCACCGGGTTTCACTCCCTGTCTCAACTCGGCTTCGACAAAAGCATCCAAGTCCCCGTCCAGCACGCCGTCCGTGTCCGATGTTTCGTGACCCGTGCGCAAATCTTTGACCATGCGGTACGGTTGCAAAACGTACGAACGGATCTGGTTGCCCCAGGCCGCAGTGTGGTACTCGCCGCGCAATTGTTGTTTCTCCTTTTGCATTTCCAACTCTTTGATTTGCAATAGTTTGGCTTTGAGAATCTTCATGGCCGTTTCGCGATTCTGCGTTTGCGATCTTTCGTTCTGGCATGTAACCGTAATTTTTGTCGGCAAATGAACGATGCGTACAGCCGAGTATGTCGTATTGACGGATTGGCCGCCTTTGCCGCCGCTCATGAAGGTGTCGATACGCAAATCATCAGGCTTAATTTCGATCACCACCGAGTCGTCAAACTCGGGCAGCACTTCGACCAGTGAAAAAGACGTCTGGCGCAAAGCGTCGGCGTTGAATGGCGACAGACGGACCAGGCGGTGTACGCCGGCCTCGCCTTTCATGTGACCGTAAGCATAACGCCCTTCCACAAAAAACGTCGCTGATTTTATGCCGGCTTCTGTGCCGCGGCTTTCGTCGACTAGACGTACCGACCAGTTCTTTTTCTCGGCGTAACGAAAGTACATGCGCATCAACATCTCGGCCCAGTCCTGCGCATCCGTTCCTCCAGCTCCGGCGTGGATGGCGACCACCGCGTTATTTGCGTCATGCTCGCCTGAAAACATCATGGTGAATTCCAGACCTTGAAAACTTTTTTCCAGTTCCTCGAGCTTGTTCATCGCTTCTGTTTCGAAACTTTGATCAGCCTCCTGGGCAGAAAGTTCGGCCAGCTCTTCGAGTTCGATAATTTGCTCTCGCAAACCCGACCATGCTTCGTATTCTTTTTTCAAATCAGACAACTTTTGCAGTTCGCGCTTGGCCCGCTCCTGGTCACTCCAAAAATCCGGCGCTCCGACCTCGACTTCCAAAGCCGCGATCTCCTCCTTGCGCGCGGTCAAATCCAAAATCTCCCAGGCTTCGTTAAGCTTGGCGTGCAGGGCCGTCAAACGACTTAAGACGTCCTGAATCATGGGGTGAGAGTATATGTCTTAATTATTTTCCGCAAGTCTAAGGGAACATTTCAGCCAAATCGCGCTGACTGAAACCCGGTACGTTTTTGAAGAAAAGTTTTATCTCCCTCAGTACAGGGTGGTGCGGTCGATGCTGTTTGATTAATTTATACATACAAGAAGCTTCTCCGATGTTAGCACGGGGATAATCGGGCTTGATATTCGGCACGTCCAGTACATCTCCCGGACGCACTCCTTCCAAAAGTTTTATATACGCATTACTTCTGACATGGAAGGTTGCCTTGCTCTGTTTAAGGAGCGGGAGCTCGTGTTCTGTCAGGGTTTCAAAATTGACGAAGATATCGATGGCCGGAGCTTGGGCGAATATCCTCGTTTCTTCCAACTGATTTTCACGTTTTAAGTATATATAGTCGAATTCGACACTTTTTAAACCCGGGGCATGCAGTATTTCACTAAGCTGCGCGGGCGGCAAATGGAGCCCAAAATCTTCGGCTCCGCGCCCGGTAACATGCAAACTCTTCAGATGTCTGTCAGGAACATTCTCACCAAGCGCTTTAATCAAGTTATCGGGAATCTTCCCGTCCGCTCCCATATTAACTTCCAGATTTTGATGCGGCATGCGCATCAGTTGGGCCAGCGACGCTTCGCTCCAGTGCGACGTATCCCCCACCGCTACCTGGACCGTCCTGATTTTTGACAACTCATCCTCTAAAGCGCTTGCGGGTTTCAACCTGCCTATGGCCTCAGGCGTAGGATTATTCAAATCAGTCAAACTAATAAGAATATTTGCGTCATAACTGGTAACATTGTCCTTGCCACGGCCCCACGCTAAGGCGACGGCTTCCGGCCCTTCCTGCTGATCCATTACTTCAAGTTCCTGGACGCCGACCAAGCGTTCAGGCTCTTGTGGAACGGGCTTGACACCGCGTTCTTGAGCCACCTCCTGCACGTAATCAGATCCGCGCAACCGTCCTTCGACTTTTAAATTCAGGCCTACCGGCTGATCAGTAATAATATCCAAATCCGGACTGGACGGTATTTCCTGGCCTTTCGCGTCCGCGGCCACGCGCACCGGCTCTTTGGACACGATGGCTTTTTTGACCGTCTCAAGCGACACATTGGGCGAACCGGCGCGGTCAGTCCCATTGGCAATTTTATCTATCGGCGGCTGCAACAAATACGTAGCCTCGATCGAACCGTCCGCCCGCTTGACCGTTACGGTCGCGATCTCGTGCTGTTTTTCCATGGTCAAACCGACCTCGTAACGCGACTGCTGTTCTGGTGGCAGCTGCGCGATCAAGCCCTCGAAAATAACTTGCTGCTCGCGCGCGAAAGACACGCAATTGCGCTTGCCCGTGGTCATGCGCTTGGTAAGCGACGCTTGGCCCCAGACATAATCCTGGTCCGAACCGAATCGTTCCATGACCACGCGTCGAACAAACGCTTCGTCCATGCGGCCGTTCATCTGGCCGCCGTAGGAGGCGATCAATTGGTCCAATTTTTCCTCGGCTTTTTTCACTTCTTCCGGATCCTCGCCGCCCAATCTTTCGAGATCCAAATACATTCGCTTGAAAGAAACCGGCTCGCCACGCTCCATCTTTTCCCTAATACCTTCCTTATAAGCTTCCGTGCCTTTGGCGTCCGAACGGGCACCGCGTTCGTACATCCTGTCCGTGACCGCTTTGCGGTCCGCAACCGTTTGCGGATGAATGACCATGTTGGGCTTTTCCCAATCAGTCATGCCTTTGACCATTTCCACAACATTCTCAAAAGCCGCGCGCGTTTGCGGAAAAACCGGCGCATGCGCCAAAGCCGCGGCCAACAAAAACATTGCGGCCTTGCGGTGTTTGTCAGCCCAGGTGCGAATGGTTCCGGTCAAGGCTTTTTTGGATTTAGCCATCTCAGCACCGGCTTCGGCTGCCACGGCCCCCAACTCGGCTTCGACGCGTTGTTGTGCCGGTGTAATCTGATCTTCCGGAATAGTGACCGAATCCCTGATAGAAGCCAAGCGGTCTGTTCCGCGGCGTTCCAAGACATCGCGTTCAAAACCTATACTAGCGGCTCTTTCCAAGGCTGCCACGGCCCGAGCCGTGGATTCGTTTTCATTGGATTCCGCGCTTGGACGTACCGGCTTCTCGGACGTGGCTCTTAAAGCATTATTTTCCCTGCTCATACCTTATTGCGGATAGATGACTTGATTTTTTCCACTTCCATGCGTTCCAAATCATGCGCAAATTGTTTTAACGCTTCGTCTTGCCTGCGGCCTAAGGCTTGCATCCGCTCCATGTAAGCTGAAACGATCTCGTCCAGCTCGTTTTTCAGCAGCTCCATCTCCTGCTGTACTGCTGTTTGCAACATGCGCTTATTATGCCATAAAAAACAAAAACACGCACCGAAGTGCGTGTTTATTTGCTGTAAAAATTACAGGTTGATCTTGGTGCGGTACTGGCCGATGACCGGGATCTCCCAGAATTCGCCCATCAGACATTTGATGAGGGCAATCAAGCCCACGATCAACAAGGCGATGCTGCCGAAGAAACCCACGATCCAACCGAGAATCGGGATCCAGCCCACGACCATGACGGCAATGAAGCCGATGAAGAGAATCAGACCTTGCTTGCCATGTTCCTGGCAATACTTTGAATCCTTCTTGGCCAAAAGCGGAATCAGGCACAGGATGCCGATGTAGGACAGCGCTGCCATCAGCTTGTTGTCCTGCACGTCTTTGGCATCAAACGTAATTTTGGGAGCTTCAGACATAAACTAATTAACAATTAGATTGAATAATTGAATTATGGGTAAAAGTATAGCACAAACCGGGCTTAGTAGTCCATTCCGCCCATACCAGGGGCCGGGGCCGGAGCTTCTTTCTTGGGAATATCGGTTATCACGCACTCGGTGGTCAGGAACATGCCGGCGATGGATGCCGCGTTTTGCAAAGCACTGCGCGTGACCTTGGCCGGGTCGATAATGCCGCGAGCTGCCAGGTCCACGTCAGTCTCATCCTTGGCCGCATCATAACCTTTGGTACCGCCGGAGGCTTTTACCTGTTCGACGATCACATCGCCCTTGCGTCCCGCATTCTCTGCGATGGCAAAAACCGGAGCCTCCACGGCTTTGATGAGAATCGCGGCGCCGATGGCTTCCTCGCCTTCGAGATTGAGAGCTTCCACGGCTTTCACGGCCTGGATGAGCGCAATGCCGCCGCCAGGAACGATGCCTTCTTCCACCGCCGCTTTGGTAGCAGCCACCGCATCGTCGATGCGATCTTTCTTTTCACGCATTTCAACTTCGGTCGCGGCGCCGACTTTAATCACGCCCACGCCGCCGGCCAGCTTGGCCAGACGTTCCTGCAGCTTCTCGCGGTCAAAATCCGAATCCGTTGTTTCAATCTGCTTGCGGATCTGGCCCACGCGAGCCTCGACGGCCGCTTTGTCGCCTTTGCCTTCCACGAACGTCGTGTGGTCTTTTGTCGCGATGACTTTGTGCGCACTGCCTAAATCTTCGAGCGTCACCGAGTCGAGTTTACGTCCCAAGTCTTCGGTGATTACGGTGGCGCCGGTCACGGCCGCGATGTCAGCCAGCATTTCCTTTTTGCGGTCGCCATAGCCGGGAGCTTTGACGGCCAATGCTGAAAATGAACCGCGCAGTTTGTTGAGCACGAGCGTGGCCAAAGCTTCGCCATCCAAATCGTCGCACACGATGACGATTTCCTTCTTGCCGGTCTGCACGACTTTTTCCAGCGTGGGCAGCAAATCCTGCACCGAGCTGATCTTTTTATCGGTCAACAAAATAAACGGTTCCGCGTATTCTGCCTGCATGCGGTCCGGATTGGTCACCATGTAAGGCGAGGCATAGCCTTTGTCGATGCGCATGCCCAGCACCACTTCCTTATCGATGCCGAAAGTCTGTGATTCTTCGACGGTGATAACGCCGTCCTTGCCCATCTGAGTCATGACTTCGGCGATGATCTTGCCGATTTCCGGATCATTGGCCGAGATGGTGGCCACTTTTTCAATTTCATCTTCCTTGACCGGTTTGGCGATATGCTCGCGGATTTCCTTGACCATGGCTTCCACGCCGCGGTCGATGCCGCGCTTGATGGCCAACGGCTTGGCGCCGGCCGTCAGGTGTTTTATGCCTTCGGCGATTATGGCCTGGGCCAAAACCGTCGCCGTCGTCGTGCCGTCGCCGGCCACGTCGCTGGTTTTTGACGCCGCTTCTTTGACGAGCTCCGCGCCGATATTCTCGAACTTATCTTCCAATTCGATTTCCTTGGCCACGGTCACGCCGTCCTTGGTGATGGTCGGTGCGCCATAACCCTTATCCAAAACCACGTTGCGTCCCTTGGGGCCGAGCGTAACTTTGACCGCATTGGCCAGCTGGTCCACGCCGCGCTTGAGCGCCTGGCGCGCAACGTCTGTGTAAAGAATCTGTTTTGCCATATAACTTATAGACAGAAATTAAGAATTAAAAATGAAGAATGAAGAATGCTGGTAGCCTTGTGGCTTTAATTTATAATTCCCGATAGGGACTCCTGCATTCTTAATTGTTAATTCTTCATTGTTAATTAGTTTATTCGATAACCGCCAGCACGTCGTGTTCGGCAATCACGAGATATTCGACATCGTCGATTTTTACTTCGTCGGGCGCGTATTTTTTAAACATCACCTTGTCCCCGACTTTGACCGACATCTCCACGCGCTTGCCTTCTTCCATCAAGCCCGGTCCCACGGCGATGACTTCGCCCTGCTCCGGACGTTCTTTGTTGATCGTATCCGGCAAGATGATGCCCGATTTGGTAACTTCTTCCTTGGGCATGGGTTTGACCACCAGGTGGTCGTTCAACGGACGTAACTTCATAAAACGTTGAATCAGTTATAAATAGTAAAATTATTCGTGTCGCGTTAAACGCGATTCGAATTAGCAGACGTATTAATCGACTGCTAAATCCGGCTGACATATCATAAGATAAGCCATGCCTATCCGTCAAGCGTGGTCATGCACCTGATTTGTATCTTAATTTAGCCAAAAATCAATGCTTGCCGCTCTTTTTGTCGAATTCTGTCGATAATGCCAGTAAAAACACGAAACCGACGATGGCACTTAAAGACAAACCCGACCAAAGACTCCACAGGTAATGGTCAAAAGTGGCCAAAACCATCCATGCGGTGACCAGACCAAGCAAGAGCGCACGCATCTCGAAATCAATTTTGTTCCAGACTTCCATGAGTCTGCGCAGAACGCTCAAAGCAAAACCCAAAATGAAAAGCGCACCGACCGTTCCGAAATTTACCATCATTATAAGCCAAACCATGTGTGGCGGTTCGAGCGGCGCCGGGGATTTTGTCACGCCGTCCAGCTGCGCCAATGCAGAAAGTTCACCGTTGGGCCCTGTTCCAAACAAAGCATATGCCTGATAGACGCGAACTCCGTCGCGCAAACTTTGAAGGCGCGTAACCACGGATTTTTGCTCCAAACGATCGGCCTGAACATCTAAACGCGTAAAAACCATGGTGCGATGAATGACGGCAAGGGTTAAAAACAGAACGACGGGAACAACGAACCTGATTAATTTGTCATCCTCGCGTACGCGGGGATCCATCGGTAGTTTTTTATTTATTTCCGGATTCCCTTTTTCTCGCGTTAAACGCGATTCAAGGGAATGACAGAGGGGGGCGCGGGAATGACAAACCAATGTCCTGACGGCAATCGTCGAAATCCCGATTGCTGCCGCGAGCCAGGCGCCGCGCGAAAAAGAATAAAACAACGCGATAGTAAAAAGACCCACCGCCACTAACTCACCCGGTCGCCAAAAGCGACCACCCTCTCTTACGCTAAGAGAGGGTTCGATCCCCCCTCTTAAAGCAAGAGGGGGCAAGGGGGTGTTATTAAACAGCCAAACTGACATAACCATACCCACTGCCATCCAGCCGCCCAAAATATTCGGATGCGGAAAGCCGCCGTAAGCGCGCAAAAAACGGCCGGCTGCGGTCTGGACAACAGATGTTCCAAGCGTCGCCGGATGTTGCGCTGCAATTCCCAGCCACTTAGAAGCGAACGCCTCCTGACTCCGGAATTGCCAGACGGCCAATATCGCATGCGGTATCAACGATATGACGAACCAGTTCACAAATGAGCGCCAGGGAATATCGGCGCGTAAAAGTGTTACAAAAAATGACAGCAATAAAGTCACCTGCAGCCACCATTGGACAGCTGGCTCAATCGGTTGCGGAGCGGCGCATACCGTAACCGCGCCAAGCGCAACAAATAGCCAGAATAAACGACTCTGAAGCAAACGCGGCAAAGGACGGCGTGCAACCCGCATGCCCAATGCGATCGCGACAACCATGGGAATCCAGGATGCGTAAAAAGCCAGGCAGCCCTGCTCCCACGGCCAGCCCGCAACGCTCGGCGCTTGGGCAAACCAGCGCGTCTGCCACGGCAAAGCCAGTACGGCCAGCCGCCAGGAAATTTGGAACGCTTTGTTGAGATTCATAAAACCCATGTGTCATTCCGACTGAAGTCCGCCCAAAGCGGACGAAATGGAGGAATCCCTTTCAACTAATAAATCCAACCAACCGGGATTCATTTTCCTGATCAGCCATTCTTTTTTATCCCTTCTCCAATTTTTAAGCTGTTTTTCACGTGCAATAGCAGAATTAACGTCGGTTGTATCTTCATAATACACCAATTTATTGCATTTGTACTTCTTAGAAAAACCTTCGAATACTTCATTGCGATGCTGCCAATATCTTCGCTCCAAATCGTTTGTAACGCCAATATACAAAGTTCCACTTTCACTAGCCATTATGTAAACAAAATATGTTTTCATAGAAAAGGGATTCCTCGACTACACTCCGTTTCGCTCGGAATGACAAAAGAGAACATTTATTCCTCAACTCCCAACTCATGACAGTTGTTCCCATAGCGCTCGCGGAAAGCGTCGCGCTGGTCCGTGACGTGAAACTTCAACACGTCGTTGTTGCATACGACACGCGTGTCTTGATTGGCCAATGCTCGAATCTCCATGGGAAACATTTTCCACTGCAACCACCGCCAAAATCTTTCAGGCTTAACCGTCTCCTGACTCCTACCGTCTACCGTCTCTCGTCTACCGTCTCTCGTCTGCGAGTAAGGGTGAAGATTCGGCGCATCAAGCGCTATCCACTTTTTTGCAAACGGATGGCGCGACAACAAAGCCGCATTGGCTTGCCAGAGCTGATCCAACACGCCGTCGTCTGACAAAGGCAGCAGGAACAGCAGCCAGTAACGGAAATACGGGTCATCCGGAGTCAAAGCCAATGGCGACAAATCCAGCGCTTGATCGCTGACGAAAAAAGAAAGGCAGACGGGATCGACGGAACGCGCGCCGGGCCTGGCGCCCAGCAGCTTGAAAGGCGTGGCGCAAAAAAACCGCGTACGCCACAAAACTCCGGAGTGTGTCAAAATAAAAAAATCCAAATCGCTTTTGTCATTCGACTGGCCGAGCGCCACGGTGTTGCACAGACAGACAGCGCGCACGCCCGGTACTCGCCGCAAATAAGCCGCTGCGCGCCGGGCGTTGCGGAGTTTGCGCGGAAAAAATATTTCGCGCCCACGGCCTTCATCTATCTGACGCACGTAGCTTTTTAATGCTGCTCTGCCGGTCATTTCGACGGCAATGTCCTGACTAATGAGTTCATCCAGTACCAAAAAAACCTCATCCTGTCCGATCGAGCTTATTGCCGCAGCATCATTGCCCGCATCCAAAGACAATAAAAGCTGGAGTCGTGTCGGCGCATAGCCCCAGGCCGCGTGAAATGCCAGCGTGCGCAACACGGCGGCGCGCAGGGGTTCCATAAAATCAGGCGCGGTCGCTGAAATACGCCGGCGTTGCCGGCGGCGAAGCAACGGCGATTTGAGTAGCGCCGACAGGCACGACCGCATCCCCTACCACCACAGCTTCGTCCGTCCACTCCATTACCTGATTCCAGGCGATGACCAGCGGACTATCCAAAAGCATGGGCAGCACACCCTGTCCGGATACCAGAAAATTCGTGATTCGTCCCGTATCCTGGTCCACTTCTATCCCGACAACATGCCCCAAGGCCTGGCCGGAACGAGTTCGCACATGGATTTTCGCTTTGGGTGAAAAACGGGGAGTCATATTCTAATAGTCTCTTTGTCATCCTGAGCGCAGAGAGTCCGACGAACGTAGTCGAAGGATCTGGTTTGTAGCGCACGAGCCAGATTCTTCGACTTCGCTACGCTGCGCTCAGAATGACAATTTGGGTCAGCTCAGCTGCGGTTCGGCCGGAGGCGGCACGGGTTTGCGCATGAGCAACCATTGCTGGCCAACCGTCAACAAACTCATGGCAAACCAATACAAAGTCAGGCCGCCGGGAATCTTGATGCTGATGATCAGGGTCATGATGGGCATCATGTACATCATCTGTTTGTTGACCATGGAGGCCATGTCCTCGTCTTTCGCGCCTGGGGTTTGCCGCACATCCTCGGGCGGACGCTTCATGGCGCCCGGTTGTTTGCGCATGATCTGCCACGACTGCCAAAATTGCATGCCCGCAGCCAGCACGGCCAACACGTAATTCGGTTTTGCCAAATCCACCAAACCTAAAAACATGGTATGGATCGTGCCCGGGTTGGGCACGAAGGCATACAGCATGGACAACGATTGCGAAGCTAAACCTGTGCGCAGAGCCTGATACAACGCGATGAAGACGGGCAATTGGATGAGCAGCGGCAGGCAGGAAGATGCAGGATTCACTTTTTCCTTGCGATACAGCTCCATCAGCTCTTTGGCCTGACCTTCCTTGTCATCTTTCAACCGCGCGCGGATTTCGGCCATCTTGGGCTGCAACGACTGCATGGCGCGCTGCTGCTTGATTTGTGAAACCGTAAAAGGATACAAAACCAGTTTGATGAGCACGGTCAGCACGATGATGGCCAAACCCAAATCATTGCCCGGCAGCGTGCCATACAACCAAATCAACAAGTTGAGTATGGGACGGAAAAGTATTTCGTTATAGAGCCACATCATAAACAATTTACAATTATCAATTTCCAATTAACAATACCCTACCCGCTTGTGTCATTCTGAGCGAAGTGAGTCGGACGAATGAAGTCGAAGAATCTGGCTTGATCTGAACGAACCAGATCCTTCGACTTCGTCAGACTTCGCTCCCTTCGAGGGCCTGAACGGCCCCTCAGGGCCAGTTGAAGGCGGGATGACATAAAAAAACTTACTCTTCCTTTTTCTCTGCCGGTTCTTCCGCGGTCGGCGCGACCTCCGGCTGTTCGACGGTTTCGGCCGCGGGTTCTTCTGCTTCGTTCTGGATTCCTGCCTCCGCAGGAATGACGGAGGAATCGGGAATGACAGAAGGGACTTCAACAGCTTTATCGGATGCTTTCTCGGTTTCGTCTTTAGATGCTTTAACAACCTCGCCGACGTCAGAGTCGGCCACGACTTCGCCGATTTCCTGGTTCACGACTGTGATCTTCCAGCCGGTGATCTTGGCGGCCAAGCGCACGTTCTGCCCGCCTTTGCCAATGGCCAATGAAAGCTGGTCCGGCTGGACGCGCACAATGGCCAGATGGTCTTCGCGTTTGAGTTCCACGCCCTGGGTTTTGGCCGGCGACAAAGAACTGGCGACGTATTCCATTTCATCGGAATTCCACAGCACCACGTCGACTTTCTCCCCGCCCAGTTCGCGGATGATGGTCTGGATGCGAGTGCCGCGCTGCCCGATGCACGAACCGATAGGATCGATCATCTCGTCGTTCGTGGCCACCGCGACTTTGGTGCGGCTGCCTGCTTCGCGGGCAATGTCTTTAATTTCCACCACGCCGTTGGCGATTTCAGGAATTTCCTGCGCAAACAATGCTGCGACAAGACCCGGGCTGGAACGCGACAAGCGGATTTCCGGTCCTTTATTGGTCATGGCCACTTCGCGCAAGATGGCTTTGATGCGCGTGCCGGGAAAATATCTTTCAGTTTCAATCTGATCTTCGGGCAGCAGCAAACCGTTGGCGCGTCCCAGGTCGATGAGCACCAAACGTCCTTCGCGGCGCTGGACCGTGACATTCATCAACTCGCCTTCGCGTTCCTTGAAATCATGGAAGATGACGTTGCGTTCTGCCTCGCGCAATTTTTGCATGATGACCTGCTTGGCGGTTTGCGCGGCCATGCGTCCGAAAGCAGCGGGAATGGAAAGTTCCACGCGGATCTCATCGCCGATCTGCGCATCCGGCTTCAAATCCTTGGCATCGGACAGCATGATCATGGTCTTGGGATTGAAGGCGAACTCGTCTTCTAGGCCCTCTTCGGCTGCACGAAAATCCCCTAAATCCCCTTTGACAAGGGGACTTTCATGTCCCGATGCTCCCCCTTGGTAAGGGGGGCTGGGGGGATTTTGGTACCCGGGCCTGTCCTTTTTGCCCGCATGTGCGGCCTCGAAACGTTCGAAATAATCATCGGGCAATTCCATGTCTGCCACCACTTCTTTAACGTCAAAAATACGGATGCCGGCCGTGGCTCCGTCGTACTGTTCGGGATCGAACTGGCTTTTTATGTTCTGGTTCTTGTTGCCGAAATCCTTGCGGTAAGCCGCGGCCA
>Ga0315281_10001627_pt1 | contig 33357 bp, 26 predicted proteins | sample YL17G07_0_MG_FD_204540 | JGI IMG/M metagenome (GOLD analysis project Ga0315281, IMG submission 204540) | Sediment microbial communities from Yellowstone Lake, YNP, Wyoming, USA - YL17G07_0 | ecosystem: Environmental > Aquatic > Freshwater > Lake > Sediment | place: USA: Wyoming | collected...
GCCACTTATCGTAGAACGCGGCCAGGGCGGGCACCCTCTCTGCGCAATTCGAGTTTGCCAGCGCGTAAAGTGCGGCGATGCTGTCGGTCATGTTATCCGCGCTTTTGAATTGTTGCATGCACAGGGTGAGCGCTGCGGGCTCGTCCAGCGTCATCAGATAATTCAGGCTGAGGTTTTTCAGGCTGCGTCGCGCCACATCTGCGCCATCGAAACGGTAGGGTCCGGTAATGGTATTGGCTCGATACGTTTCTTCAAAGACAGCCTTGAGCTGTAGTGCCAGTGTTTTGCGTACAAACTCGCGCGCGTGGTGTATGCCTTCCACGTCCACCACTGCCATCATTTCCGCCAGATAGAGTTCGCTCGGCAGGGTCAGAATCTGCGCCACCAGCGCGGGGTCGAGATCGCTGACCAATGCCTTGGCGATGGCTTGCACAAGCTCATCGTCCAGGGTCAAGGCAGCGCCGCGACGGTATGCGCCAATCAGCTCCAGAATGATTTCACCGGCCAGGCGTTGGCCCGCCTCCCAGCGGTTGAAGGCATCGCTATCATTTGCCAGCAGGAAAGCCAGATCTTGCCGGCTGGTGTCGGCACGCAATTTCACCGGCGCGGAGAATCCGCGCAGCAGTGATGGCAGCGGCGCTTGTGGCAAGTTGATAAAACGGAAGCTTTGTTCCGCCTCGTGTAGTTCCAGCACGCGCGAGGTGCCTGCCGGTGCCGCTTCGCCCTCTAGCTGCAGCGGCAACGCTTGTCCCGTGCGATCCAGCAGGCCCATGGCGACGGGAATATGGAACGGCTCCTTGACCGGCTGGCCCGGGGTAGCAGGGCAGCTCTGCTTGAGAGTGATCGTGTAGCTATGGCTCGCTGCATCGTAATAACCGGCCGCACTGATTTCCGGCGTACCGGCCTGGGTGTACCAACGGCGGAACTGCTTAAGGTCGCGGCCGTTGGCATCCTCCATGGCACACACGAAATCATCGGTGGTGACCGCCTGCCCGTCGTGGCGCTTGAAGTACAGATCCATACCCTTGCGGAAGCCGTCGCGCCCAAGCAGGGTGTGCTGCATGCGGATGACTTCTGCGCCTTTGTTGTAAATGGTACTGGTGTAAAAGTTGCCGATCTCGATGTAGGAATCGGGCCGCACCGAGTGGGCCATTGGGCCGGCATCTTCGGGGAACTGAATGGTGCGCAGCGAGCGCACATCATTGATGCGCTTGACCGCGCGCGAGGCCATGTCGGCGGAGAATTCCTGGTCGCGGAAAACGGTCAGCCCTTCTTTCAGGCTCAACTGAAACCAGTCGCGGCAAGTGACGCGGTTGCCGGTCCAGTTGTGGAAATACTCGTGCGCAATGACGCTTTCAATGCCGTCATAATCCGCATCGGTTGCTGTTTCCGGCTTGGCCAGCACGTACTTGGAGTTGAACAGGTTGAGTCCCTTGTTCTCCATCGCACCCATATTGAAGTCATCCACCGCGACGATCATGTAGATGTCCAGGTCATACTCCAGACCGAACACCTGCTCGTCCCATTGCATCGATTTTTTCAGGGACGTCATGGCGTGCCCGGTCTTCTCCAGATTGTGGCGTTCCACGTAAATTCGCAGCGCCACACGCCGTCCAGAGCGGGTCACAAATTCATCTTCCAGACAGGCCAGATCGCCGGCCACCAGAGCGAACAGATAGCTCGGCTTTTTGAACGGGTCCTCCCACTTCACCCAATGCCGACCGCCGTCCAGGTCGCCCTGCGCAATCTGGTTGCCGTTGGACAGCAGCACTGGATATTTTGCCTTATCGGCAGCGATGGTGGTGGTGTAGCGCGCCATCACATCAGGCCGGTCGTAGAAATAGGTGATTTTGCGGAAGCCTTCCGCCTCGCACTGGGTGCAGAAATGCCCACCCGATTTGTACAGACCTTCCAGCGCTTTGTTTTCCTGCGGCTTGATTTCGGTCTCGATTTCCAGCGTGAAGGCTTGTGGCACGGCATGAATGGTCAGCGTTTCCGCGTCCACGGCATACGCTTCTGCGGGCAACGATTGGCCGTCCAGTTTCAGCGACAACAGCTTCAGCTTTTCGCCATGCAAAACCAGCGCTTTTGGCCCCCGGCTGGGATCATAATTGGCTATCAGGGCCAGGCGTGCAGTGACGCGAGTCAGTTCTTCATGCAGATCGAAATGCAGATCGACCGTGTTAATCCCGTAATCGGGGGCGCAGTAATCCTTGAGCAAAGTGGCGCTCGGTGCGTCGGTAAGCATCTTGTCGGGAGCATTCATGGGTGTATCCTGCGATCTGTGTCGCCCTATTCTAACCGAGGCACGCCGTCACTGAAATGTTGGTGTACCATGACGGCCTTTTCCTGCTATTGAATTGGTAACTCCATGAATCAGCCATTAAATCAATTTTTCGCCCCCTGCCCGCGCGGGCTGGAGGCCGTACTTGCCGACGAATTGGCACAACTGGGCGCGCAGTCCATCGCCTCCGCTCCCGGCGGGGTCGGCTTTAGCGGCGACTTCACCCTGTGCTACCGCGCCAATCTGGAAAGCCGCATCGCCAGCCGCATTTTGTGGCAAGTGGGCAGCGCCGGCTATCGCTCTGAGGACGACATCTACAAAACAGTGCATGCGCTACCGTGGCTGGAGTGGTTCGATGTGGAACGCACCATCATGGTCAAGGTGAGCGCACAAAAATGTCCGCTGCGCAGCCTGGATTTTGTCACGCTCCGGATCAAGGACGCGGTATGTGACAAATTTCGCGATCTGACCGGCAATCGTCCAAGCGTGGACACGGTCGAGCCGGATATCCGCATCCATGCCTTTCTGGATGCAGAAAAATTTACCCTGTATCTCGACACCTCCGGTCCCGCCCTTTTCCAACGAGGCTTGCGCAAGGAAAGCGTGGCCGCGCCGCTGCGCGAAAATCTGGCGGCGGGGATTCTGCACCTGGCCGGCTGGCAGCCCGGCACACCGCTGCTCGACCCCATGTGCGGCAGCGGCACCTTCGTGCTGGAAGCGGCGCTGATGGCGCTCAACATTGCACCCGGCATCGGCCGCGATTTCGCTTTTACCAAACTGAAAAATTTTGATGCGGGAATCTGGAACACACTGCGCGATGAGGCAAAAGCCCGCGAACTGCCGCGCACCCCGCAGCCGATCTACGGCTCCGACATGTACGGCGAAACACTCAAAGCGGCGACCGCCAACCTCATCGCGGCAGGCCTGGAAAATGTGGTGCAGATCAAACAAGCCAACGTGCTGGAGATCAGCCCGCCGGATCCTACCGGTATTTTGGTCACCAACCCGCCCTACGGCATACGCATCGGCGAGCAGGAACAACTGGCCGAGTTTTATCCACGCCTGGGAGATGCCCTGAAACAGAGATTCAGCGGCTGGAATGCCTATATTTTTACCGCCGATCTGCGCCTGGCCAAGCTGATCAAATTATCGATTTCAAAGCGCACACCATTGTTCAACGGCCCGCTGGAATGTCGCTTGTTTGAGATCAAGGTCATTGAGGGTGGCATGAGGCGAGTGAAGAAGGAAGACGAAGCGTAACGGGAATTGGTAGGGATGACGGATGAAAGAAAGGGGGCCGCGAGGCCCCCTTTCCAATTCAGCTACTCCAGCAACAAAGCTCAGTCGTCGTGACGGCTCCGGCTTCCTCTCCCTTCACTCTCATGATCCTCGTCGCGTTCACCCGAGCGTGGCCGTGGTGAGGGTGGCGTTACGACTGGCGGGGGTGGAGGCGGAGGCGTCACAACTGGTGGTGGTGGTGGTGGCGGTGGTGGTGGTGGTGGTGGCGGTGGTGGTGGTGGTGGCGGTGGTGGCGGTGGTGGCGGTGGTGGCGGTGGTGGCGGTGGTGGCGTTACCGCCGGGCCGCACAACGTTAAACGTGTCGCTCCGCCTGCCAGATAGGTATTAAACGCTGGGGGATTTAAGGGACTGTTAAAATTAGCCCCCGTCACATTGCTACTGATGTGGCAATTGGTACAGGTAAAAGCGGGCATAGGCGCGCTCTTTCCGGCTGCGATACACTGCGAGGCAAGCTGCGAAGGAAAACTAGATGACGCCAGGCTGTCGCCTACAGCCAGCAATCCCAACAGAGGCGCACCCAATACAACGAGATACTTCGGCAATTTCGTGCTTAATCTTTTCATGTTTGTTCTTCCGTTATTGGCAAAACTATGATTAATGAAACAGCACTTGCCCGCACACTACCAACCTGACCAGAAGCGTTGCCACCCCCATCCGGGTTTTGCGGAACGGACACAGCAACTACGATTAAACCACTACGCGGCAGCCGCTCCTGCATCCCTGCGCCACACAAACCCTATGCTACACGGGATAACGACCGAAGCAAGAAACCAAAGACATAACGGTCTGATTATTCAGAATGAATATCTTTTTTCTCGCAACCATAGTATCCCTACACAGGGTCGAAGTAAATCCCTTCCCTCAAAACAACGCCCACTCGCGAACCCCTACCGGGGCGGATAGTTAAACCTCCCTTACCCCTCTCCCAAATGGTGAGGGGATTACTCCCTTCTCCTCCCGGGAGAAGGGCAGGGGATGAGGGAACCCGGTTTCAACTGCCCACCCGACTCGTAAATTCAGATCAATCCGCCTGCTTACGCAAAAATGCCGGAATATCCAGGGTATCCACGCCCGATTGTTTCATCGCTTCAATGGTGGCATCGCGGCGCTTGCGCATGACTGCCGGCTGGTCCAGATCGGCGTAATTGACTTCCATCGACACCGGGATGTCATGCGTGCCGGTCCTCATCACGCTCACCATCTTCGGTTGCTGGCGGCTGATAGGGGAACCGAGGCCGGTGGCGACCATGGTCACGCGCAGCGCGTCGCCCATGTTCTCGTCAATCACGGTACCCACGATCACGGTGGCATCTTCCGCGGTGAAACCCTTGATGGTATTCATCACGTCATGCACTTCTTTCATCTTGAGGCTCATGCTGGCCGTGATATTCACCAGCACGCCGCGCGCACCGGCCAGATTCACATCTTCCAGCAGGGGGCTTGCGACCGCCTGTTCCGCAGCAGAGACGGCACGGTCGATGCCGGTAGCCTGTGCGGAACCCATCATGGCCATGCCCATTTCGGACATGACTGCTTTGACGTCGGCGAAGTCCACGTTGACCAGGCCGGGACAATTGATAACTTCGGCAATGCCCGCCACCGCGCCGTGCAGCACGTTGTTGGCGGCCTTGAAAGCGTCCAGCATGGACACGTCCTCACCCAGCACGTGCATCAGCTTTTCGTTAGGAATCACGATCAGAGAATCCACGTGTTTGGACAGGGCTTCCAGCCCTTCCTGCGCGATACGACTGCGCTTGCCTTCAAACAGGAACGGCTTGGTCACCACCGCCACGGTGAGGATGCCCATTTCCTTGGCGATTTCCGCCACGATCGGCGCGGCGCCGGTACCGGTTCCGCCACCCATACCAGCGGTGAGGAACAGCATGTCAGCCCCTTCGATCAGCTCGGCGATACGCTCGCGGTCTTCCAGCGCGGCCTCGCGCCCGATATCCGGATTAGCCCCCGCGCCCAACCCTTTGGTCACCGTCGAACCCAGTTGCAACTGCACCCGCGCCTGGTTGCGTTTAAGCGCCTGCGCGTCGGTGTTGGCGCAGATGAATTCCACCCCCGACACGCCTTGATAGATCATGTGGTCCACGGCGTTGCCGCCGCAACCGCCCACGCCGATCACCTTGATCACCGCCTCTTGAGATTGTGTTTCCATGATTTCAAACATGCCTGTCTCCTTGCTTCAGAACGATTAATAACCCGATACCCATTTACTGAACCTGATGCTGCTTTACCGTCCACGCTTTACCTTCAACCCTAGAAATTTCCCTTGAACCAGCTTTTCATCCGCTCCAGAATCTGTTCGAACGACGAAGTCTGCATACGCGCCTGTTGGTGCCGCTGGTATTGCTCCTGAGCGGATAGCAACAAGCCCACCCCGGTAGAAAAACGCGGGTTACGCACCACCTCGGCCAGTCCACCGACGTAATTGGGCATGCCCAGCCGCACCGGCATATGGAACACTTCCTCGCCCAGCTCCACCATGCCCCGCATGGCGGCGCTGCCACCGGTGATAACGATGCCGGATGACAGCAAATCTTCGAAACCGCTGCGGCGCAATTCCGCCTGCACCAGTGAGTACAATTCTTCAGCGCGCGGCTCTATCACTTCCGCCAAGGTCTGGCGCGACAACTGGCGCGGGCCGCGTTCGCCCACCCCCGGCACTTCGACCATGTCGTGCGAATCGGCTAGCTGGCGCAGGGCGCAGCCATGCGAGCGCTTGATGTCTTCTGCATCCTTGGTAGGCGTGCGCAGCGCCATGGCGATGTCGTTGGTGATCTGGTCGCCGGCGATGGGGATGACAGCGGTGTGGCGGATCGCCCCGCCGATGAACACTGCGATGTCGGTGGTGCCGCCGCCGATATCCACCAGGCACACGCCCAGATCCTTTTCATCGTCGGACAGCACCGCCAATGCGGAAGCCAGCGGCTGCAATATCAGGTCGCGCACTTCCAGGCCGCAACGGCGCACGCACTTGATGATGTTCTGTGCTGCGGAAACGGCGCCGGTGACAATGTGCACCTTCACTTCCAGACGCACCCCGCTCATGCCCAGCGGTTCGCGCACATCCTCCTGACCATCGATGATGAATTCCTGGGTGAGGATGTGCAGGATTTGTTGGTCCATCGGGATGTTCACCGCACGCGCGGTTTCGATCACGCGGTCCACATCCGCCTGCGACACCTCTTTGTCCTTGATCGCTACCATGCCGTGCGAGTTGAAGCTCTTGATGTGGCTGCCGGCGATGCCGGTATACACCTCGCGGATCTTGCAGTCGGCCATCAACTCGGCTTCTTCCAGCGCGCGCTGAATGGCGTTGACGGTGGCTTCGATGTTCACCACCACACCTTTCTTCAAGCCGCGCGACGGGTGATTACCCATGCCGATGATTTCCATGCGGCCTTCCGGTGTCACTTCGGCCACGATCGCAACAATCTTGGAAGTGCCGATATCGAGTCCGACGATCAGATTTTTCTGTTCCTTGGCTTTGCTCATGCCGCTCCCACTCCAGAAACCTTGTTATGCCGCTTTTTTGACTTCACCTGGCCCACCCTTTTCCCTGCTCTTGAATTCCGGAACCCGTACCGCAAACCCATTCGGGTAACGCAGATCCACTACATGCACCGGCGTCTGGATGCGTGCCACGGTACGCTCGTACACCCCCACGAATTTAGCCAGACGCATCTCCATTTGCTCGCGTCCCAATGCCAGCGTCAGCCCATTATTCAACTGCACTTCCCAGGCGCGGCGTGCCGATAACACCACACGCACCGGCTTGAGATGCAGCGGCGCCAGATACTGTCCGAACACACGATATCGCTCCGTAATTTCGGCCTGGCTGCCATCGGGTCCGACAAACACTGGCAGATCCGCATTGGAAGCTGCCCGAAACAGTTCGCCCTTGGTATTCACCAGCGCCATGGTGCCCCAGCGCGCCAGCGCCTCGTGCTCCTCCAGCACCACTTCCAGACGATCCGGCCAGCGCCGGTGTACGTTTACGCTGCGCACCCAGGGCAACTTCTCGAATGCCACGCGTGCCTGATTCAAATCCATGGTGAAGAAATTGCCCTTCAACTCTTTTTTCACCACGTACTGCACTTGCTCCCGGGTAACATGCCCCAGCTTGCCGGTCACCTTCACTTCGCGCAGCGGGAAGATGGGCAGATGCACCACCAGAAACAGCACCGCATACAGCAGCAAAATCGCCGCCAGTGCGTACAGCAGGTCGGCCACGAACAGCAGCAGCTGTGGCTTATCCCACATGCGCAAGCTCCAAAATTTTCAGCACCAGGTCTTCGAAACTGATGCCGGCCTGGCGCGCCGCCATCGGCACCAGACTGTGGTCGGTCATGCCCGGCACTGTGTTCATCTCCAGAAAATAGGGCTGCCCGTTCTGGTCCAGAATCAGATCGACGCGCGCCCAGCCGGAGCAACCCAGCACCCGGAATGCGCGCAACACCATGTCGTGCAACTGCCGCTCCTGCTCTGCCGGCAGACCGGGGCAGATGTAGCGTGTGTCGTTGGCGAAATACTTGGCTTCATAGTCGTAAAATTCGCGCGGCGTTTCGATGCGGATCGAAGGCAACACCACATCGCCGAGAATCGGGAACTGCACTTCCTGGCCCGCGATGAAACGCTCCGCCAGCACCAGACTGTCGTGCTGTGCCGCTGCCTCATAAGCCGCGCGCAGGTCGCCTGTCTGGGTCACTTTGCTGATGCCGATACTGGAACCTTCGCGCGCGGGCTTGACGAAAATCGGCAGGCCCAGCCGCTTCACCACCGCATCAAAATCCGTATCCGAGGTCAACACCTCGTAATCGGCAATCGGAATGCCTGCCGCCTGCCACACCAGCTTGGTGCGCCACTTGTCCATCGCCAGCGCAGAAGCCATCACGCCGCTGCCGGTGTAGGGAATGCCCATCAACTCCAGTGCGCCCTGGATCGTGCCGTCCTCGCCATAGCGTCCGTGCAGCACAATGAAGGCGCGCGCAAACTGTTTCAATTCGCTCAGCTCGCGCTCGGCCGGATCGAACGCATGCGCATCCACGCCACGGCTTTTCAACGCGGCGAGCACAGCGCTGCCGCTTTTCAGCGAGATTTCGCGCTCGGCGGATTTGCCGCCAAACAGCACCGCTACTTTTCCAAAATCCGTCACCGTCATTTCTCTTTCCCGATAATTCTGACTTCCCGTTCCAGCGCCACACCCTGGCGCCGCAACACCATTTCCTCCACGGTCTCGATCAGCGCTTCGATGTCGGCGGCCGTGGCACCGCCAGTGTTAACGATAAAATTGGCATGCTTGGGCGACACCATGGCACCGCCGATGTGCGTCCCCTTCAGCCCGCAGGCTTCGATCAGACGCGCGGCATAATCATCGGGTGGATTGCGGAACACCGAACCGGCGTTAGGCAGGTTGAGCGGCTGGCTGGCAATGCGCTTCTTGAGGAGTTCATTGATCTTGCGCCGTGATTCCTCGCCGTCGCCATGAACCAGCTTCAACCATGCCGCCATGAACCACTCCTGCGCGCCGGTCTTAAGTTCGGCGCGGCGATAGCCAATCTGGTATTCCTGCATAGGCCGTTCGGTCAAATTGCCTCGCCGGTCCAGGGTTAGTACCTGGGTCACGATGTCCCAGGTTTCCGCGCCGTAACACCCTGCATTCATAGCCAGCGCACCGCCCACGGTACCCGGAATTCCGGCCAGGAACTCCGCGCCCACCAGGTCATGCCGCGCAGCGAAACGCGCCACTTTAGGGCTTGCCACTCCGGCCTCGACATAGAGCAGTCCATAGTCGTGAATATGGGCGCCGTTCACCACGCCGATGCCGTTGCGGCGCTGTTCGATGGCCAGACGCCCCAGCGCCCCATGCAACAGCACTACCGTGCCGCGCACCCCTCCGTCGCGCACCAGCAGGTTGCTGCCCAGGCCCACCATGGTCAGCGCCTCTCCTTCCGGCCGGCTGCGCACGAAATTCGCCAGATCAGCCAGATCCGCGGGGATATAGACCCATTCTGCAGCGCCCCCGGCGCGCCAACTGACGTGTTTGGCCATGGACACATTGGAATGTAATTTTCCGCGCAAGCCATTCCCGAAGGAACGAATCCCCGACGCCATATTCCCTTCCACATGACTGTTGCGTTTTTGCGCCATGGACCTCATGCATCGCCCCTTTCCAGCCGGCCCGGAATTTGGCCGATGGAACCGGCACCCATGGTGAGCACCACGTCGCCATCGCGCACCGCGCTCCGAATTGCAGCCGGCAAGTCAGCCACATCCTCGACAAAGATCGGCTCAACTTTTCCCAACACACGGATCGCCCGCGTCAGCGCCCGCCCGTCGGCGGCCACGATAGGTGCCTCACCGGCTGGATAAACTTCGGTCAGCAACAGCACGTCCACGGTTGACAGCACTTTCACGAAATCCTCGAACACGTCACGCGTACGGGTGTAACGGTGCGGCTGGAAGCCCAACATCAGACGCCGTTCAGGAAAGGCCCCGCGTGCCGCAGCGATGGTGGCCGCCATTTCCGCAGGGTGATGTCCATAGTCATCGACCAGCGTGAAGTGACCGCCGCCCTCGATCGCAATCTCGCCGTAGCGCTGAAAGCGCCGTCCGACGCCGTTGAATTCCCCCAGCGCCTTGACGATTGCGGCATCCGACGCGCCCACTTCCATACCCACGGCGATGGCGGCCAGCGCGTTTTGCACGTTGTGCAGGCCAGGCAAATTCAGCGTCACCTGCAAGTCTGCCCCACCCCCGTTGCGCACTACCCGGAACTGCATCTGCCCGCCGCTGTGCTGCACATCCACGGCCCGCACCTGCGCCCCTTCCGACAGGCCGTAGGTGGTAATAGGTTTGGTAATGTGCGGCATGATTTCGCGCACGTTGGCATCGTCGATACACAGCACCGCCATGCCGTAAAACGGCAAGTGCTGGATGAAATCCACGAACGCCTGCTTGAGCCTGGAAAAATCGTGGCCGTAGGTTTCCATGTGGTCGGCGTCGATGTTGGTCACCACCGCCAGCACCGGTTGCAGGTAGAGGAATGAGGCGTCCGATTCGTCGGCCTCCACCACGATGAATTCGCCGCTGCCCAATTTGGCATTGGCCCCGGCGCTGTTGAGCCTGCCGCCGATGACGAAGGTCGGGTCCATGCCCGCTTCCGCCAGCACACTCGCCACCAGGCTGGTGGTGGTGGTCTTGCCATGCGTCCCCGCCACCGCAATGCCCTGGCGCAACCGCATCAGCTCTGCCAACATCAAGGCGCGCGGCACCACCGGGATATGCTTTTCGCGCGCTACCACCACCTCGGCGTTGTCCGCTTTGACCGCCGTGGAAGTCACCACCGCATCCGCGCCGGCAATGTTCGCTTCGGCATGGCCCAGATAGATTTTGGCGCCCTGCGCTTTCAGGCGCTGCGTCGCGGCGTTGTCAGCCATGTCGGAGCCGCTGACTTCGAAACCCAGGTTAAGCAACACTTCGGCGATGCCACTCATGCCGGAACCGCCGATACCGACGAAATGAACGTGTTTGACTTTATGCCGCATGGGCCAGCTCCATACATATTCTTGCCACTGATTCCGTCGCCTCAGGCTTGGCCAATGCGCGCGCTGCCTTGGCCATTTCCAGCAACTTGGCACGGGTTAAATTCGAGATCAGTTGCGCCAGTTTTTCTGCACTGATTTCTGTTTGCGGCAGCAGCAGCGCCGCCCCCGCTTGGCTTAAAAATTGGGCGTTGTATGTCTGATGATCGTCCACCGCATGCGGGTAGGGCACCAGCACGCTCGCCGCACCCGCCGCCGCCAACTCGGATACCGTGAGCGCACCGGCGCGGCAGATCACCACATCGCACCAGGTGTACTGTGCCGCCATGTCGTCGATGAAAGCGCGCACCTCGGCTGTCACCCCGGCCGCGGCGTAATTGGCCTGCAGCGCATCGAGGTTGCGCGCCCCCGCCTGATGCACCACTTGCGGACGCGCTGCTTGTGGCATGGCTGCCAATGCCTTGGGTATCGCTTCGTTCAACGCCTGCGCGCCCAGACTGCCGCCCACCACCAGCAAGCGCAGCGGACCTTCGCGCCCGGCAAAACGCTGTTCCGGTTCCGCCACGGCGGCGATATCTGCGCGCACCGGGTTGCCGCACCACTCAGTTGGCACGCTGGAGCAGAGCAGCGGTTTGCCCTTGCTGCCGGAAAATACGCCAGGAAACGCCACCAGCACCTTGGCCGCAAGACAGGCCAGTACGCGATTGGTCAGCCCGGCAATGGAGTTTTGCTCGTGGATCACCAGCGGCCGGCGCAGCAGAAATGCCATGACGCCGCCGGGAAAAGCCGTGTAGCCGCCCATGCCCAATACCACGTCGGGGCGATAGCTGAAAATTGCTGCAGCACTTTGGGCGAGTGCCACCATCAGTTGCAGCGGCAACAACAACCAGCGCGCCAGTCCGTTGCGGCGCACCCCGGAAAAATTCAACCAGGTCATTTCAAAGCCATGCTGAGGCACCAGCTTCGCCTCCATGCCTTCCCGCGTCCCCAGCCACACCACGCGCCAGTCGCGCTGCTTCAGGTAATCGGCAACAGCCAGTGCCGGAAACACGTGGCCGCCCGTGCCACCTGCCATAACCAGAATGGTCCTGATCCCTGCGGCGCTCACGCTGCGTACCCCTTGATCAATTGCCGATTCTCATAGTCCACGCGCAGCAACACTGCCAGCGCGACACAGTTAGCCACGATGCCGGAACCGCCAAAACTGAGCAGCGGCAGGGTCAGGCCTTTGGTCGGCAACACCCCCATGTTCACGCCCATGTTGATAATGGCTTGCACCCCCAGCCATACCCCGATGCCCTGCGCCACCAACCCGGCGAAAGGACGTTCCAGCTTGACTGCCTGGCGACCGATAGAGAAGGCGCGAATGACCAACCAGGCGAACAGCGCGATGACTGCACACACCCCGACCAGACCTAGTTCCTCGGCAATCACCGCAAGCAGAAAATCAGTGTGCGCTTCGGGCAGGTAGAATAATTTTTCCACGCTCGCGCCCAACCCGACCCCCAGCCATTCACCTCGTCCGAATGCAATCAACGCATGCGAAAGCTGATAACCCTTGCCATATGGATCGGCCCACGGGTCCATAAAACCAATCACGCGTTGTAAACGGTAAGGGGAAGTCCAGATCAGCAAACCCAGCCCTACCGGGAGGATGGCGATCAATCCTGCGAACAGCTTCCAGTTCACCCCGCCCAGGAACAGGATGCCCATGGCGATGGCAACGATCACGGTAAACGCGCCAAAATCCGGTTCGCGCAGCAGCAGCCCGCCGATCAGCAGCATGACCAGCAACATCGGTAAAAATCCCTTGGTGAAGCTATCCATGTGAGTTGCCTTGCGGATGGTGTAATCAGCCGCATACAGCACGGCAAAAAACTTCATCAATTCGGATGGCTGCAAGTTGATCACCACCAGCGATAGCCAACGCTGACTGCCATTCACTTCACGCCCGACACCGGGGATCAGCACCGCGACCAGCAGCACGGCCCCGATCACAAACAAGGCAGGCGCCAGACGTTGCCATGCCGCCATTGGCAACTGGAAAGCAATAGCTCCGGCCAGCAACCCTACCCCAACAAAAATGCTGTGGCGCACCAGAAAATAGGTGTACTGGTACCCGGTATAACGGGCCGCTTCCGACATGGCGATGGAAGCCGAATACACCATCACCATGCCGAAGCCGAGCAGCATGACGCCCAGCCAGATGACGGTCTGGTCGTAGCCGGGCATGGTGGTGCGTTTTTGCAGGGCGTCATACAGCATGGGCTGCGCTCCCCGTGTGGCTGGCTGCCAGATCGTGCACCGCGTTGACGAATACCTGGGCGCGATGCTCATAGTTGCGGAACATGTCAAAGCTGGCGCAAGCCGGTGACAGCAGCACCGCATCACCCGGCTGGGCCTGACCGTATGCAACAGCTACCGCTTGTTCCATGCTTGCCGCACGCAATTCCGGCACGCCCGAACCTGCCAGCGCCGCAGCAATCTTGTCGGCGTCGCGCCCGATCAGCACCACGGCTCGCGCGTGCTTGGCTACCGCATCCTTGAGCGGCGAGAAATCCTGGCCCTTGCCGTCGCCACCGGCAATCAGCACCACTGGTTGCGGCATGCCTTTGAGCGCCGCTTCGGTCGCACCGACGTTGGTGCCTTTGGAGTCATCATAAAACTCGACGCCACCCACCTTGGCCACCCACTCCACCCGGTGCGGCAAACCCTTGAAGGCGCGCAGTGCTTGCAGCAATGGTGGGTATGGCAGATCGATGGCGCGACACAGAGCGAGCGCCGCCAGGGCGTTCGCCGCATTGTGCGAACCGGCCAGCGGCAACTCACGCACCGGCATCAGATTGTCTCCCCCCTGCGCGAGCCAGGCCTCCCCGCCCGACTCGCGCACACCCCACTTCTCCCCCGTGTCCGGCACTTCCAATCCAAAGCTCATCACCGCACGGCCCGGTTGAGCCATGGCCATGCTCAGTGCATCCTGGCGGTTCAGAACCTGCACGCCGCCGCCCCGAAAAATGCGCGCCTTGGCGGCCGCATATTCGGCGATGCCGGCGTAGCGATCCATGTGGTCTTCAGTGACGTTAAGCACGACTGCGGCAGTGGCGTTCAGGTTCGAAGTCGTTTCCAGCTGAAAACTGGAAAGCTCCAGCACATACACGTCAGGGGCGGGCTCGCCTAACTCCGCACGCTCCTCGACCACACTCAGCGCATCCAGCACCGGCAGGCCGATGTTGCCGGCGATGACGGTTCTCAACCCGGCTGCCCGGCACATCGCCCCCACCATGCTGGTCACAGTGCTCTTGCCGTTGGAACCGGTAATCGCCAGCACCTTGGCGTCGCCACGCGCCTGCGCAAACAGCTCGACATCGCCCAGCACCGGAATGTTGCGCGCCAGTGCGGTCTGCACCAGCGGCTCGGCCATGGGCACGCCGGGGCTGATCACAATCATCTCCACCCCGTGCAGCAACTCCTCGCGAAATGGCCCTGCTACCAGTTCGACGCCCGGCAACTCCTGGCCCAACGTCGCAGCGTTGGGAGGATTTTCGCGGCTATCGGCGACACGCGTCACTGCGCCCTGACGCTTCAGCCAGTGCAGCGCCGAGAGGCCGGTGTCCCCCAGCCCCAGCACCAATATGTTTTTTCCTTGCAGGTTCATCTCAGTTTTAATGACGCCAATCCAAACAACACCAACATCATCGAAATAATCCAGAAGCGCACCACCACTTGCGTCTCTTTCCACCCCTTCAATTCGTAGTGGTGATGCAACGGCGCCATGCGGAAGATGCGCTTGCCGGTGAGCTTGAACGACGCCACTTGCAGCATTACCGACAGGGTTTCCACCACGAACACGCCGCCCATGATGAACAGCACGATTTCCTGACGCACGATCACGGCCACCACGCCCAGTGCCGCACCCAGCGAGAGCGCACCCACGTCGCCCATGAACACCTCGGCGGGATAGGCGTTAAACCACAGGAATCCGAGGCCGGCCCCACCCATGGCCGCGCAGAACACGGCCAGTTCCCCGGCACCGGGAATGTAGGGCAGCCCCAGGTATTTTGAGAACACGGCATTGCCGGCGACATAAGCGAATATCGCCAGCGCGCTGGCCACCATCACGGTCGGCATGATCGCCAGTCCATCCAGGCCATCGGTCAGATTCACCGCGTTGCTCGTTCCCACGATCACGAGATAGGTCAGCACCACGAAACCCACTGCGCCCAACGGAAATACCATGTGCTTGAAAAAAGGCACGATCAGCTCGGTCTGGGCCGGAATTTTGGCGGTGTAGACCAGGAAAAGCGCCACGCCCAGGCCGATCAGCGACTGCCATAAATATTTCTCCCGGGCCGACAATCCCTTGGGATTGTGGTGCACCACCTTGCGGTAATCGTCTACCCAGCCGATCGCGCCGAAACCCAGCGTTGTGGCCAACACCACCCACACGTAGACGTTGCGCAGATCGGCCCAGAGCAGGGTAGTGACACCGATGGACACCAAAATCAAGGCACCGCCCATAGTGGGTGTGCCGGCTTTGACCAGGTGCGTTTGCGGGCCGTCATCGCGCACCGACTGGCCGATCTTATAGGCGGTGAGCTTGCGGATCATGACCGGGCCGACGGTAAAGGAAATCACCAGCGCGGTAAGCGTCGCCAGCACCGCCCGCAGCGTGATGTAATTAAACACACTGAATGCACGTATGTCTTGAGCCAGCCATTGGAATAGCGCTAGTAACATTTACGAGCCCTTAATCTCAAAACTTTTCACCACGCGCTCCATTTGCATGAAACGCGATCCCTTAACCAGCAATGTCACTTCCGGCGCCAGCACATTCTCAACCTCGGCCAGTAATTCCTGGATGCGCTCGAAATGGCGCCCACCCCTGCCGAAACTAGCCGCGGCATGACGGCTCAATTCGCCCAAGGCGTACAGGCCATCGATCCCCGCCTGCTTCGCTTGCTCGCCGATCTCGGCATGCAGCCGCTCACCTTCCGGCCCCAGTTCGCCCATATCCCCCAGCACCATCACTTTTTTGCCGGGCGCCGCTGCCAGCACCGCGATGGCTGCGCGCACCGAACCGGGATTGGCGTTGTAGGTGTCGTCGATCAGGGTGGCGCCGTGCAAGCCCGCCTTGTGCTGCAAGCGCCCCTTGACCCCGGAAAACTGGGCCAGCCCGTCACAGATCACAGCAACCGGAATACCCAGCGCTACGGCTGCCGCAGCAGCGGCCAAGGCGTTTCTGACGTTGTGCATGCCGGGCACCTGCAACACCACGTTGCACTCACCGCTCGGGGTGCGCAGGGTCAGTTCGCTGCCCAGCACACCTAATTTGTACTGCCCCGTAACTTGCGCCGGTTGCTCCAGCCCGAAATCCACGACTGGGTGTTTTCCCGCCAACGACCGCCACACCGCGGCATGCGGGTCGTCGGAATTAATCACGGCAGTGCCCTCAGATTTCAGACCTTCGAAAATTTCCCCCTTGGCGCGCGCCACTTCGGCGATGCTTTTCAGCCCTTCCAGATGCGCGGCGTGAGCGTTGTTGATCAACGCCACGTCGGGTTGCGCCAAGCGGCTGAGGTATGCGATCTCGCCCGGATGATTCATGCCCATCTCGATGACTGCATAGCGGTGTTCATCGCGCAACCGCAGCAGCGTGACCGGCATGCCGATATCGTTGTTGAGGTTGCCCTGGGTCGCCAGCACCTCGCCCCCTGCCGCACGCAAAATCGAGGCGAGCATTTCCTTGACCGTGGTCTTGCCGTTGCTGCCGGTTACCGCCACCAGGGGAATCTCGAAACGGCTGCGCCAGTGCGCCGCAAGCTGCCCCAGACCGAGCACGGTGTCCGCCACCACCAGCGCCGGATAGGCCGCTCCCGCTGCCGCGTCCTGCGCCACCATCGCCGCCACCGCGCCTTGTTCCAGCGCAGTTTTCACGAACTGATGGCCATCGAAATGCTCACCCTTGATTGCGATAAACAGATCGCCCGCCTGCACCGCCCGGCTGTCGGTAGTCACGGCATTGAAGGTCACATCCGCACCAAGGTGCCGGGCGCCGATGGCCGCTGCCGCCTGACTGAGGCTTAACATGGCACTCTTTCCTGCAATGCCCGCGCCGCCACTTCGGCATCACTGAATGGAAATCGGGTACCGGCAATTTCCTGATACGCCTCATGCCCCTTGCCGGCAACCAGCACAACATCGATAGGACGCGCTACGCCGATGGCCTGAAAAATCGCATCCGCCCTGTCCTCGATCACCTCATAATTGGCGCGCATGCCTTCCAGGATGTCCTCGATGATGGCGCGGGCATTTTCGCTGCGGGGATTGTCGCTGGTCACTACCACCTTGTCAGCCAGCCTCGATGCCGCATCTCCCATCAAGGCGCGCTTGCCCTTGTCACGCTCGCCGCCACAGCCGAAGACGCAGATCAACCGGGCATCCTGCGGCAGCAAGTCACGCAACGTTTGCAGCACCTTCTCCAGCGCATCCGGCGTGTGGGCGTAATCCACCACCACCAGCGGCGCACCGTCGCCACCGAGGCGCTGCATGCGCCCGGGCGGGGGTGTAACCGCGGCGAGTTGCTGCACTGCATCATTCAGCTTGACCCCGCTCACCAGCAGCACCGCCAGCACGCCCAGCAGGTTGGCGGCGTTGAATGTCCCGATCAATGGGCTTTTCAGATGCGCTACGCCCCATTGCGTGGTGACATCCATTTCCACACCCGCCGCACTCACTCGCAGATTGCTTGCCGCCACATCGCCTCGGCCAATCCCGTAAGTCAGCACGGCAACCTGCTTGCGATCAAGCTTGGCCGCCAGCTCGGCACCGAACGTATCGTCCAGGTTGAGCACGGCATGTTTCAAGCCGGGCCAATTGAAAAGCGCTGCTTTGGCACGCGCGTAGCTTTGCATATCGCCGTGATAATCCAGGTGATCGCGCGTCAGGTTGGTGAGCAGCGCCACGTCGAACTTCACTCCGTTTACCCGCCCTTGCGCCAGGCCATGCGACGACACTTCCATCGCCACGCATTGCGCCCCCTGCGCCAGATAATCTGCCAGCTGGCGTTGTAACGAGACCGCCTCCGGGGTGGTATGGGTAGACGTTGTCAGCGCACCATGAAAACCATTGCCGAGTGTGCCAACCAGCGCCGTCTTGCGCCCCAGATTGGTCAGCGCCTGCGCCAGCCAGTGACTGCATGAAGTCTTGCCATTGGTGCCGGTCACGCCGATCACCCACATGCTTTGTGACGGCTCGCCGTAAACTTGGCTGGCGATAGCGCCGATCCGTTCGCGCAAATCCTGAATCGCCAAATTGGGTACCTGCCATTGCGGGTTCCATTCAAAACCTTCCATTTCCCACAGCACGGCGTTGGCGCCGGCTGCGACTGCCGCACCGATGTGCTTCCTGCCGTCACCTGCCTCGCCCGGAAAGGCAGCGAACGTATCCCCTGGCTGCACCTGGCGGCTGTCCGCCGTCAGTTGCGTCACGGGCACACCCAGCTGAGCGATCGGGTCGTGAAAGCTCGCCACTACACCACCTCCTTCACTTCAGGTGCATCCTTGGGCGGGAAAATCACGTTGTTGATCGGCGCATCCGGCGGCACGCTCATCAAGCGCAACGCTCCACCCATCACGCTGGCAAAGGTGGGTGCCGCCACCGTACCGCCGTAATACTGGCCGGCGCTTGGCTCGTCGATCATCACTGCCACGATCAGGCGCGGATTACTGGCCGGTGCCATACCGATAAACGAAGCAACATAGCGATTGGCAGCGTAGCTTCCGTCTTCCAGCTTGTGCGCTGTACCGGTTTTACCTGCTACCCGGTAGCCTGGGATCTGTGCACGCGGCGCAGTACCGCCCGGTTGCACCACCAGCTCCAGCATGTCCCGCACCGATCGGGCCACTCCGGATGAAATGGCTCGACTGCCTGAGTTGGGCGCCTCCAGCTTGCGCAACGACAGGGTTTTCAATTCACCATCGTCGGCAAACACGGTATAGGCGCGCGCCAGTTGCAGCAGACTCACGGAGATACCATGACCGAAGGCCATGGTCGCCTGCTCTATTGGGAGCCAGGTAGCATATGGGCGCAGCCGGCCCGATACCTCACCGGGGAACCCGGCATGCGGCGCCGTGCCAAAACCCGCCCGGCTGAGACTATTCCAGAGGTATTCAGGCGTCATCAAAAGCGCAATTTTCGCGGCACCGACGTTGCTCGATTTCTGGATCACCTGAGCCACACTCAACACCCCTTCCGTATGGGCGTCATGGATGGTAGCGGGGCCAATGGAGAGGTAGCCAGGGGCAGTCTGGATCTTGCTGCTCGGCGTCACCAACCCAGCTTGCATCGCTGCTGCCACGGTGAAGGGCTTCATGGTCGAACCCGGCTCGAATACATCGGTAACAGCCCGGTTACGGATACGTGCCGGAGTCAGCTTGACCCGATTATTGGGGTTGTAGGTAGGCAAGCTCGCCAGCGCCAGCACTTCACCGGTCTTGGCATCCAACACCACGATGCCACCCGCCTTGGCCTTGTTGTCCGCCACGGCTTTTTCCAGTTCGCGGTAGGCCAGATACTGAATTTTCAAATCGATGCTCAGGGCGAGGTCGCGCCCTTCCTGCGGCACCCTGATACTTTCCACGTCCTCGATGATGCGACCTTTCCGGTCCTTGATCACGCGCTTGCTGCCGGGTTTACCAGGCAGCCAGTCCTGATAGGCCAGCTCCACCCCTTCCTGCCCCTTGTCGTCCATGCCGGTAAAACCCAGCACGTGGGCCATCACTTCACCCGCCGGGTAGTAACGCCGATATTCCCGCTGCAAAAACACCCCGGGAATTTCAAGTTGCATCACCTGCTTCGCCTTTTCGGGCGGCAGTTGGCGCTTGAGATACACAAACTCGCGCCGGCTTTCTTCCAGACGCTTGTTCAACTCGGCCCGTGGCAATTCCACCAGCTTCGCCAGTTGCCCCAGCTTGTCCGGGGAAATCTCCACCTCCGCCGGGCTTGCCCACACCGAGTCCACCGGGGTGCTGATGGCGAGCGGCTCGCCGTTGCGGTCGGTAACCTTGCCACGATGGGGGTTGATCTGGATCACCCGGCTCACACGCGCATCGCCCTTCTGGCGCAGAAAGTCGTTATGCAGCCCTTGCAGATACACCGACCGCACTACCAGTCCGAGCAGCCACAAAAGAATCAGCCCCAGCAGCACGCGCGAACGCCATGCAGCGAGCCTGGGCGGAAGCAATCCTGCCTTAGCGGGGGTCATGACTTACCTCCCCTGCATTGATCGCTGGCGGTACCACCGTCGGCGCCACCACCTGAATGCGCGCCGGTTCCGGTACGCGCATTTCCAGGTGTTTTTCGGCAATTTTTTCGATACGTGAATGCATGGCCCAGGTGCTTTGTTCCAGTTGCAACTGCCCCCACTCCACATCGTATTGCTTGGTGTCCTCCTGCTCTTTTTGCAGCTCGACGAACAGCTTGCGTGCCTTGTGCTGCGAGGTCACCACACCCAACGCACAAGCAATCAGGATCATGGCCAGCAGCAGGTTGAGCCGCGTCATCAGGCGGCCTCAGTCCGTTCCGCCACGCGCATCACGGCACTGCGCGCACGCGGGTTGTCTGAGATTTCTTGCGCACTCGGGCGCATCGGCTTGCCGATCACATGCAACCTGGGCACCGGCAGCTGATCCGCGCGCAGCGGCAACCGGCGCGGCAAGGTATCGGGATGAGCAACATCGCGCATGAAACGCTTGACGATGCGGTCCTCCAGCGAATGAAAGCTGATGACTACCAGACGCCCGTGTGGCGCCAGAGCTTCGACGCATTGAGGTAAAACTAGCGACAACTCCTCAAGCTCCTGATTGAGGTAAATCCGAATAGCCTGAAATGTGCGCGTCGCCGGGTCCTGGTTTGGCTCGCGCGTGCGGACGGCTTGTGCCACGATCTCGGCAAGCTGTCGAGTGGTAGCAATAACGCCCCCCGTTCGAGCCGCAATAATCGCTCTTGCAATCTGTTTAGCAAACCGCTCTTCGCCATATTCTTTAATTACCCCCCCGATTTCAGTTTCGCTGGCTTGCATCAACCACTCCGCGGCGGTCGTACCACGGCTCGTATCCATGCGCATATCGAGCGGGCCATCCAGCCTGAAGCTGAATCCCCGCTGCGCTTCATCAATCTGCGGCGAGGACACCCCTATATCCAGCAGCACACCATTGACCTGTGCGATACCCTGCTCTTGCAACACCCGGCGCAACTCCGCAAAACCACTGCGCACGATGGTGAAGCGTTGGTCCTGTATCGTCTGCGCCTGCGCCAGGGCTGCTGCATCCTTGTCCAACGCCAGCAGCCGGCCCTGCTCGCCCAGCTTTTCCAGTATCAACCTGCTGTGGCCGCCGCGGCCGAAGGTGCCATCGACGTAAACACCATCGGGCCGAATCTGCAACGCTTCCACCGCCTCGTTCAGCAACACCGTCTTATGCTGCATTTCCGCCCCGGATGCGGGACTACTCACAAGGAAAAATTCTCCATTCCCTGCGGCAACTCCAATTCCTGCGCAGCTATCGCTTCATCGCGCTGCTGATACCAGCGCTGCTCGTCCCACAATTCGAATTTGCGACCCTGACCCACCAGCACCACTTGCTTGTCCAGCTTGGCGAACTCGCGCAACGGCGTGGACACCAAAATACGCCCGGAACCATCCATCTCCACGTCCTCGGCATGACCAACCAGCAAGCGCTGCAAATCGCGGGCGCGCTTGTTGAAGCTGGCAAAGCTCATGAGTTTTTCCTGGATGGGTTCCCACTCGGGCTGGGGATAGACCAGCAGACACTGGCTGGGGTCGGCAGTGATGACCAGGCGGCCCGCGCAATGGACAGCCAGGACGTCACGGTACCTGCTGGGTACCGCCAACCTTCCTTTGCTATCCAGATTGAGCTTTGCAACGCCGCGGAACATGACACCCCTTTATGCTTGCTTGCGTATTTAAGCAGGGGGACTGCAGGACAAAAACTCCACAATCCCCCACTTCTTGCCACTTCTCCCCACTATAGAGAAAAAACAGGGACTGGTCAAGCAAGATTTCGGGGTTTTTGTTTACGGGACAAAGACTTAGCTACACCTCCTAATGAAAGATCATTATACTTTCCAAATTAATAAGATAGCTAATTAATCGAAAGTATTTTCTCAAGGACAGGCAGGCTTTTCGGACTACTGGCTAACGCCTGACGCGGTTGCCCTTTCCTGCGCCGGCTGCTACAAAGACGGTTGAATTTGTCCGGTCAAAATGGGACCAGTCATGCGACAATTGATTGATTCTCTCCAGGAGCCAGAAGTGAGCAAGCTAGATCAAATCGGTATCAAGATCGTCGAACAGCCGGAAAACGCGCCACCTCCCGCTGATGCAGTAGCGGTATTGCACGAGATCGTGACTTTGTTGCAGGAACTGTTGGCCAACGACGAAGGGGGCGTGATAGACCTGCAGGAACTGGCCCTGATCCCGACTGACTATGAACTGCTGCGCGAGGCGCTGCCCGAGGGGGAGGTGTCGGTCAGGATCGACTCCATTGGCCCGACTGAAGTGCGCGAAACCATCTACCCCGGCGTATGGTGGCTGACCCAATACAATGTGGAAGGCGATATGGTGGTCGACATGCTGGAGATCACCCTGCTGCCGGAAATCCTGCAAAGCCATCCGGATGACGTAAAGGACGGACTGCTGCGCCTGCAGGAAGTCCTGACCGGCCCCGCGCACCCCTGATGCTTCCCTCATACTGGCAGCAAGCCACCGCCGAACTGGCCGAACGCGACCCAGTGCTGCGCGATTTGCTGGCGCGATTTCCCGACATACAGCTGCGCAGTCGCGGCGACGCTTTCAGCACCTTGGCCCGCTCCATCGTCGGGCAGCAAATTTCGATTAAAGCTTCGGACACAGTATGGAAACGCATTGAAGCCGCTGTGCCGGAAATGTCGCCCTCTGCCCTGGCCCTGGCAGAAGACGCGACCCTAGGTGCCTGCGGCTTGGCCCAGCGCAAGGTGGGCTACCTCAAGGATCTGGCGCTGCACTTCATGGACGGCTCGCTCGACCCGGCGCGCTGGCCGGACATGGAAGACGCCGCCATCATCGCCGAACTCACCGAAATCCGCGGTATAGGCCGCTGGACTGCCGAGATGTTCCTGATCTTCAACCTGCTGCGTCCAGATGTATTGCCGCTCGAAGATTTAGGCTTGCAGCGCGCCATGAACTTTCACTACCAGCGCGGTGAGCCGCTGAGCAAGCTGAAAATGCGCGCCATATCGGCCAATTGGCAACCCTGGCGCTCGGTCGCCACCTGGTATCTGTGGCGCAGCATGGATCCGGCGCCGGTCGAATATTGACCTGGACAATCCATTTTGGCGTAGGTCGGGTTTGAGCGTATGGGTTGGGGCTTCAGCCCCTTACGGCTACAGCCTACCCTTGCGGGTGCAACCCGACATGTCGGGCTTCCTCGAAACGTAGGTCGGGTTTCAACCCGACATGTCGGGCTAAAGCCCGACCTACAGACCATGAACGGATACACATTTGTCGGGTTAAAGCCCGACCTACAGGGGCGTAATGGGTTACAACAATTTGCGGAAAGGCCGCACCTCTCAATCCGGCATGGTTTACCACATTACGACGGTGACGCAGAACCGAACACCCTATTTTGCACTGCTCAACAATGGTCGAAAAGTGGTTCAGCAACTCATGACGTTGCAAGCTGAAGGCAGAGCGGAGACGCTTTGTTATGTAGTGATGCCAGATCATTTGCATTGGCTGATGGTGTTGCATGAGGGGAAGTTACCCGACGCCGTGCGGTTGTTGAAAGGTCGTTCTGCGCACGCCATAGGGCAAGGGATTTGGCAGGCGAATTATTACGACCATGCGGTGCGGCAAGACGAGGATTTGCGGAAAATGTCTCGGTATATTATTGCCAATCCGTTGCGGGCGAATTTGGTTAGGCAGATTGGTGATTATTCGTTATGGGATGCGGTTTGGTTGAATGATACTTTGTTTGGTTAATCATCAACAGGGAAGCATGTCGGGCTAAAGCCCGACCTACGGCCCGGACCCCTGTAGGTCGGGTTTGAGCGTATGGGTTGGGGCTTCAGCCCCTTACGGCTACAGCCTACCCCTTGCGGGTGCAACCCGACATGTCGGGCTAAAGCCCGACCTACAATCGCATGTTGATTGAGTGCGGCCATTGAAAGCCCGCGCCCTAAAGTTTTAAAAAAATTACCCGATAAAAATAGTCTGGTAATATAACTTGAAGCCCCTCCAGGGTATTTGGTAAATATTTCATGCAACCTCCCTTGCTTCCGTCAGATGAGGCGCAAAGGCTAGCGGCACTGCGCGCGCTGCATATTCTCGACACGCCGGCTGAGCCGCGTTTCGACCGTATTACCCGCATTGCTGCGCAACTGTTCAACGTACCCATCTGCCTGGTCAGCCTGGTAGACGCCGACCGGCAATGGTTCAAATCCTGCGTCGGACTCACGGCCTCTGAAACCCCACGCGACATTTCCTTTTGCGGCCACGCCATCCTCCACCCCGAGACATTCGTTATTTCCGATGCCTTGACCGATCCGCGCTTCGCCGACAACCCCTTGGTGGTGGGAGAGCCAAACATCCGTTTCTACGCCGGGCAGCCGCTCGCGACGGCAGATGGCAATCGCATAGGTACGCTCTGCCTGATCGACCGCAAACCCCGCCAGATGAGCGCTGCCGATTTGCAGGCGTTGCGCGATCTGGCGCAGCTGGTGGAAGAAGAACTCAATAGTGCGCAACTGGATCAGGTGCTGACCGCCCAGCGCGAGGGCTCGTCGCGCTTGCGTGCCATTCTGGATAATGTGGTGGACGGCATCATCACCATCAACGCACGGGGACTAATTGAATCCATCAACCCCGCCGCCGAACGCATTTTCGGCTACAGTCCGGCCGAGGTGATGGGCCAGAACGTCAAGATACTCATGCCCGATCCCTATCACACGGAACATGACGAATATTTGCAGCGCTACATCAATACCGGCCAGGCGAAAGTGATCGGAATCGGGCGGGAAGTCACCGGCAAGCGCAAAGATGGCAGCTTGTTCCCGATGGAGTTGGCAGTAGGTGAAATGCGGGTGAATGAACAACGCATGTTCACTGGCATCGTGCGCGATATTACCCAGCGCAAACGCGAAGAGGAGAGCCTGAACCGGTTCAAGAATATCCTCGATAACACGATCGACATGATTTTCATGTTTGATCCGGATACGCTGCGATTTATTTACCTCAACCGTGGCGCCATAGAGCGCATGGGGTACACGCGCGAAGAACTGTTGCAAATGACCCCGACACATATCAAGCCGCTCTTGCCTGAACCCGATTTTCGCGCCCTCATTGCGCCGATTCTGTCAGGTGAAAAACAAACGCTGAATTTTGAAACGGTGCACCGGCACAAAGACGGAAGCGAATTTCCGGTAGAGGTATTCCTGCAATTGGTGCGCGAAGATGGCGGTAAAGGTTTATTCGTCAATATCGTGCGCGACATCACTGAACGCAAGAAAATCGAGCGCCTCAAGAGCGAATTCGTATCCACCGTCAGCCACGAACTGCGCACCCCGCTCACCTCGATTCGGGGCTCCTTGGGATTGGTGGCAGGCGGGGTTGCGGGGGCATTGCCGGCCCAGGCGAAAAGCCTGGTCGATATTGCTTACAAGAACTGCGAACGCCTGATCAGCCTGATCAATGACATCCTCGACATCGAAAAAATCGAGTCGGGACAGATGAAATTAAATTTGTTGCCACAGTCGTTGATGCCACTGATAGAGCAAGCAATCGAAGCAAACCGGGCCTATGGAGAGCAATACGGGGTAACCTTCGAAATCGTGGCTGCGCTACCGGAAATCATGGCAAATACAGACCGTGACCGATTGATGCAAATCATGGCCAATCTGCTCTCCAATGCCGCCAAGTTCTCCCCGCCCGGTGGGCGCGTTGAAGTCTCGGTCAAACGGGAAGCCGGCGACCTGCTCATCCAGGTCAAAGATCACGGGTCGGGCATACCGGATGAATTCCGCGACCGGATTTTTCTCAAATTTTCCCAGGCCGATTCGTCGGACACGCGCCAGAAAGGCGGCACCGGGCTGGGTTTGAGCATTACCAAAGCCATCGTGGAAAAGATGGGTGGGACAATCGATTTCGACTCTCAACCCGGCAGCGGCACCACTTTCCAGGTTGCGCTGCCGGAATGGCATCAGCAGCACCCATCCGACCTGCTCACCGCTTTGGCCGAAGACGCATCGCCCCCCCGTGTTCTGGTGTGCGAAGACGATCACGATATCGCGCTCCTGATCGGAACCATGCTGAAACACGCCGGATTCGCGCCCGATTTTGCCTACTCTGCGGCGCAGGCCAAAGCATTGCTCCAAACCACCCGCTATGCAGCCATGACGCTTGACTTGGGGCTGCCTGACCAGGACGGCTCATCCCTCATCCGTGAACTGCGCAGCCAGGAAGCCACGCGCAATCTGCCTGTGGTGATCGTCTCGGCCAATGCCGAGGAAGGTCGCGCGCAACTCAACGGGGTGTTTGCCATTGTCGACTGGCTGACCAAACCCATCGATCCAACAAGGCTGGTAGATGATGTCCGGCGTGCTGCCCACAGCATCGGCGGATACCGCGCAAGAATCCTGCACGTTGAAGACGACCCGGACATCCGCAGCATCGTCGCGGGGGTGGCAAAAGACCTGGCGGATTTCGATTTCGCCACCACACTCGAAGAAGCGCGGGCCAAGTTGGCGCTGGAGCGCTATCACCTGATCATATTGGACATCGGCTTGCCCGATGGTTCGGGGTGGGAGTTGTTGCCCGCCCTGGCGCAGATCAACCCCCAGCCGGCAGTCCTGGTTTTTTCAGCGCAAGACCTGGGCTCGAACGAAGCCCAGGGTGTTGCCGCAGCCCTGCTAAAATCAAGTACCTCCAACCCGCAACTATTGGCGGCAATCAGTTCCCTGATCAGATCGCAGACCGAATCCGCAACATCATGAAAGGCACACCATGAGCGAATTGAATCGCATCCTTTATGTAGAAGACGAACCCGACATCCAGGCCGTGGCCAAACTGGCGCTGGAGATGGTAGGCGGGTTCAGCGTGCGCATCTGCAGTTCCGGCCAGGAAGCACTGGAAGCGGTTTCCGCCTTTGCGCCGGATCTGATCCTGCTCGACGTCATGATGCCCGGCATGGATGGCCCCACCACCCTCGTCAAGCTGCGCGAGAATCCAGGGCTGGCTTCTACGCCTGCCATCTTCATGACAGCCAAGGTACAGCCTCAGGAAGTCGCGCATTACAAAACGTTGGGTGCGCTTGACGTGATCCCCAAACCGTTCGACCCAATGACCCTGTCCGAGACCGTCAAACGCATATGGGATACGCGCAATGGAAGCTGAGCAATTCCGCCAACGCCTGTTTGTCATGCGACAGGAATATCTCAGCCAGCTCCCGGACAAGATTCAGCAAATCCGGGACATCTGGGAGGATTGGCTGCAATCCGGCCAGCCGCATGGCACGCTCACCGAACTGCGGCGGCTGGCGCATAATCTGGCGGGGTCCGGCGCCACATTCGGCTGCGAGGAAATCAGCGCAGTCGCCGGCCGTCTGGAAGGGCTGATCGGGATTCTGCTTGAGCAGAAAATCACGCTGGCCAAGCCCCAGCTAGAACAGTTCAACTCGATTCTGGACACCCTGGATCAGGCGCTGATGCAAACACGCGCCGCGACTGCCCCCTCGACCCACAGCGCCGCGCCGTCGATAGCGCAGGGTGAAGAAAGCCTGATCTATCTGGTGGAAGACGATCCCCACTTCGCCCATGTTTTTACCTCTCGCCTGGAACAGCCCGGCTACACGGTACGCGTATTCACGCAGGGATATGAACTCAGGTGCGCGCTAGACGAAGCGCGTCCGGCCGCCATTGTCATGGACATGATTTTGCCCGAGGGCGAACTGGCCGGGGCGCAAATTACAAAAACGATCAACACCGGCGAAGCCCGACCGGTTCCGGTGGTATTCGTGAGCATCCGCGACGATATCGAAGCGCGTCTGCAGGCGGTGCGCGCCGGTGCCACCCATTACTTCACCAAACCACTCAATTTCGACCGGTTGATCAGCACCCTCGGTGACCTGCCGGGCGGACGGCCGCGCGCGAGCTACCGGGTACTGCATGTAGACGACGACGTGGCGTTGGCCGAGATGTACCAGGCGCACATGGAACAGGCCGGCATGACCGTTATGACCCTGACCAACCCGTTGCAGGCCATCGACGTAATCGGGCAGTTCAAGCCGGACCTGATTTTGCTCGACATGTACATGCCGCAGTGCAGCGGCCTGGAACTGGCCTCTATTATCCGACAATACGACATTTACGCGCTGACCCCAATCGTGTTCATGACTGCCGAATGGAATCTGGACAAGAAACTGGCCGCGCTCAATCTCAACAGCGACGACTTTCTCACCAAGCCGGTAGCACCGTGGCACCTGGTCAACACGGTGATCGCACGCATCAAGCGCGCGCGCGTCATGCGCCGTGGCACCACGGAAATGCGCAGCACCTTGCGCGAACTGGATTCGATCAAACACGCCATCGATCAGCACGCCATCGTCAGCATGACCGACGCAGCGGGCAACATCACTTACGTCAACGACAAATTTTGCGCAGTGAGCCGCTTTGCCCGGCAGGAACTCCTGGGCCAGAACCACCGCCTGGTGAAATCGGGTACGCATCCCCAGGCCGTGTACGACGACCTGTGGTCCACCATCTCCAGCGGCAAGGTGTGGCAGGGCGAGCTGCAAAACCGCACCAAGGACGGCTCCCCTTACTGGGTGGAAACCACCATCGTGCCATTTCTTGACGATTTCGGCGTGCCCCAGCGTTATGTGTCGATCCGCACTGAAATCACCAGCCTCAAGCAAGCGGAGGCAGAGTTGCGCATTGGGGAGGAACGGCTGCGCCGCAGCCAGATCTATGCCAACATCGGCACCTGGGACTGGGATATCCAGAGCGGTGGGCTATTCTGGTCAGAGCGCATTGCGTCTCTGTTCGGCGGCCCGGCAGGCAAGCTGGACACAACCTACGAAAACTTCCTCAGCGCCGCGCATCCGGATGACCGCCAATATGTGACCGACTCGGTCAACGCTTGTGTCGGTCAGGGTATGCCTTACAACATCGAACACCGTGTGGTGTGGCCAGATGGTAGCGAGCACTGGCTGCATGAGCAAGGGGATGTAACTCGGGATGAAAACGGCACGCCGCTGCACATGCTGGGCGTGGTGCAGGACATCACCCGCAGGAAGCAGGCAGAGGAAGCCCTGCTCCTTTCGCAGCGCGAAGCAGAACGGGCCAACCGGGCCAAATCGGAATTTCTGTCGAGCATGAGCCACGAACTGCGCACACCGCTCAACGCCATCCTCGGCTTTGGGCAACTGTTGCAAGCGGATACCGCCAACCCGCTTTCCCAACCGCAGAACGAAGGCGTACAGCAAATCCTGAAAGCGGGTTGGCACCTGCTGGAGTTGATCAACGAAGTATTGGACCTCGCCAAGATCGAAGCGGGCAAGATCGACCTCTCCATCGAAAATCTGGATCCGACCGAGGTGATGCGAGAATGCGCGGATTTCATCTCGCCCCTGGCCCAGAAGCGCGGCATTGAACTCACGTGCCAGATGGACACAGCTTTCGTCGTACCTGCCGACCGCACCCGGCTCAAGCAGGCACTGCTCAACTTACTGGCCAATGCGGTCAAATACAATCGTGACAATGGCACCATCCATTGCACGATCGAAACGATTGACGGCGATAAGGTGCGCATCAGCGTGGCCGACACCGGTGTCGGCCTGACCCCGATACAGCAGGCTGGTTTGTTCCAGCCCTTTAACCGCCTGGGGGCCGAGTACACGACCGTGGAAGGCACCGGCATCGGCCTGGCGCTGACCCGGAATCTGGTCGAGTTGATGGGCGGCAATGTGGGTGTGGAAAGCACACCGGGCCAGGGCAGCGCTTTCTGGATCGACCTTCCGGCAGGCGTTCAGGCGGCGCCGAACGATAGACAGTACGATGCAGGCAACCTGGCCGCCCTCAGCAAAAAACAGAAAACCGTCCTGTACGTAGAAGACAATCCTGCCAACCTGCGACTGGTCGCGCAGATTTTCGCCGCTTATCCGGAAATCCGCCTGATCACTGCCCATACTGCAGAACTGGGGCTGGAAGTGGCGCGGCTGCAGCGCCCGCACTTGATCATTCTGGACATCAATCTGCCCGGCATGAACGGCTACGAATTGTGTGGCCAGCTACGCCTGGGTGAGACCGCCGGCATCCCGGTGGCTGCCCTGAGCGCCAATGCTTTACCCAGAGATATCGAGCGGGGACTGGCCGCCGGTTTTGTACGGTATTTTACCAAGCCTTTGCAAATCACCGAGTTCGTGAGTGCCGTGCGCGAACTGCTGGCCGACAACCCCTGACTCTCAGCAAGAGGAGTATTCACAAAATGCCTGATGCCATTTCGACCCTGTTGCCCACAGCCAGAATACTGATCATCGACGACCAGGCGCCGAACGTCATGTTGCTGGAAAAAATGCTGGCCATGGAAGGCTACACAGCGGTGGTGGGCACCACCGACCCGTTTCAGGTTGCGCCGCTGTATGCAGCGCAACCCTTCGACATCGTGCTGCTGGATTTGAACATGCCGCAACTGGATGGCTTTCAGGTCATGGAACAACTGCGCGCCATGGAGCCTGACAGCTACGTGCCCATCCTCGTGCTCACCGCCCAGAGCGACCCGGCCACCCGGCTACGGGCGCTGCAATCCGGCGCACGGGATTTCATCGGCAAGCCTTTCGACCGGCTGGAAGTGCTCACCCGCATCCGCAACATGCTGGAAGTACGGCTGCTGCACAACCAGGTACGCGATCAAAACCGCATGCTGGAAGAAAAAGTGCGTGAGCGTACCAAGGAGCTCACCACGACCCGTCTCGAGGTCATCCGCCGGCTGGGGCGCGCGGCGGAATACCGGGACAACGAAACCGGGTTGCACATCATCCGCATGAGCCAGTATGCCGCATGCCTGGGCCAAGCAGCGGGACTGTCCGAACAGGAATGCGAAACCCTGCTCAACGCCAGTCCGATGCACGATATCGGCAAAATCGGCATCCCCGACCGCATCCTGCTCAAGCCCGGCAAGTTCGAACCACACGAATGGGAAATCATGAAAACCCACGCCGCCATCGGTGCCGAAATCCTCTCCGGCCACCCCTCCGAACTCATGGATATGGCACGCACGATCGCACTCACCCATCACGAGAAATGGGACGGCAGCGGCTACCCAAACAGTCTTTCGGGCGAGGCAATTCCCCTGGTCGGCAGAATCGTTGCCCTGTGCGATGTGTTCGACGCCCTCACCTCGGTGCGTCCCTACAAAAGAGCCTGGAGTGTGGAGGACTCATTGCGCTACATTACCGACAATAGCGGCATGCATTTCGACCCGGATCTGGTGCAATGTTTCCAGCAGATCATGCCGGAGATTCTGGGGATCAGGGAGCGCTATGCGGAGCCTGTGATGGAGGCAACATCATGATGTTGCGCCCCCTTGCCGACACCGATGTAGCGGAATACTCCGACATGCTGTTCACCTCCTTCAACGCCTGGTACTGGAAGCGCGGCTGGGGCAAAAATTACTTCGGCTGCCAGCCACATGAAACCGCAATTTTCTACGACATCTACAACGATCTCAGCCCAGAGTGCAGCGTCGCCGCGTTTGCCAAAGACAGTGGCCGCCTGATGCGCGCCTGCTTTTATCACCCGCGCGAGCACCATGTTTCGCTCGGCATCATGAGCGTGCATCCGGAGCACTTCGGCCAAGGCGTAGGACGGGCGCTGGTAAACCACATTCTCGATTACACCCGGCAGCACGATTACAAATCCTGCCGCCTGGTGGGCAGCGCCATCAACATGGATTCATTCTCGCTGTATAACCGTTCCGGCTTTATCCCGCGCGTCACCTATCACGACATGGTCATCATGGTGCCGCAGGCAGGGGTAGGCGGCACTGTCAAAGGGGCAGATCGCGTGCGCGAGGCAACGCTGGCCGATATCACCGCCATGGGCGATCTGGAATTCGAGATCAGCGGCATCCGGCGCGAAATCGACTACCGCTATGCCATCGAAAACCCGCGCGGCGTATTGCACGCGGCAGTGATTGCAAATGACCAGGGCGGCATCGACGGCTTCATGATCTCGGTCAGGCACGCCGCCTTGAACATGCTCGGCCCCTGCGTGGCACGCACCGAAGAAGTGGCGATCGCGCTGATCCATAACGAACTGGAACGCTTCAGGGGCACCTGGGCGCTGCTGGTGGTGCCTATGGAAAAACGCAGAATCGTCGAGCAGATGTACGGCTGGGGGGCAGTCAACGTCGAGACCCATCTCAAGCAAGTGTGGGGTGAATTTCAGGATTTCAGGGGAGTGAATATGCCGAGTTTCCTGCCGGAAACGGGCTGATACAAGCCCCCTTCACTGGGTGAACATCAGCGCTAGCCCAAGTACACCAGCATTTTCCTCCCTCCCTTTCAAGGGGAGGGCCGGGGTGGGGATGGGGAGAGCGGGGTCAACAACCGATTAAACTCTCCGACTGTTTGTAGCGCAAGCATCACTTCATACAAGGAACCGTTCCAGATGAACCGCCCAAAAAACCGCGGTACTGCGTCTTCGTTGGCACAAAGCTGCCGACGTTCCCATGCAACCCCGACAACAGCCAGCTTCATCACGACAACCGGCCGCCGGCCGGATACGAACCTCCTCCTGCGCGAGGTCAGCCCATGAACAGCCCACAACGCAATGCAGCTTTGTGGTGGCTGATTCTCAGCATGGCCTTCGTTGCCGTCACCGTAACCGGTGCCAGCATCGCGATCCTCTATCGCACCGCCTATGCGCAAACGCTCAGGGAGATGGAACATTCCGCTGAAACGCTGGCCGGATTGATGGAAGCGGTGGCGCAGTTCGACCAGCTCTTCAGCGCACACACCCATCCACAAGGTGCACGGGGCGCCACTCTGAGCCAGATCGCACAGGGTTTAAAAGAACACAAACACGCGCACAAAAGCGAAGAACTCATCATTGGCCTGCGGGAGAGCGATGGAATCCGCGTGATGCGTCGCGTGGAAAACGGTCACGGAATCG